>ERZ860264.1739-NODE-1739-length-13917-cov-2.771894_pt1 | contig 13917 bp, 13 predicted proteins | sample MGYA00509980_ERZ860264 | MGnify/ENA primary metagenome ERZ860264 (study PRJEB30046, sample SAMN00715212) | human gut metagenome | study: EMG produced TPA metagenomics assembly of the A metagenome-wide association study of gut microbiota in type 2... | reverse complement strand
AAGCCACTGAAACCGCCGCCTCCGAAGATGTCGCCGAACTGTGAGAAGATGTCGTCCATCGACATTCCGCCTCCACTGAAGCCTCCGCCCCCGCCGAAGCCTTGCGGACCCATGCTCGGACCGTACTGGTCGTAACGGGCACGCTTGTCAGGATTGCTCAGCACGTCGTATGCCTCAGCCGCCTCCTTGAATTTCTCCTCGGCTTCTTTGTCGCCGGGATTGCGGTCGGGGTGATATTGTATGGCTTTTTTTCTGTAAGCTTTCTTTATTTCGTCGGCTGTCGCCTTTTTATCGACGCCCAGCACTTCGTAAAAATCTCTTTTCTCGCTCATTTTTCAACGCCTCCTTATTGTCCGACAACCACCTTGCTGTGGCGTATCACCTTGTCGTTCATCACATAACCTTTCTGTACGGTGTCGATAACCTTGCCTTTTTTCGACTCGTCGTCGGTAGGGAATGTGGTGACCGCTTCGTGGTATTCTGTATCGAAATCGGCGTCCTGCGACTCAATTGCCTTTACTCCTTTTTGCTCAAGATATTTGACAAATTTGTTGTAAATCAAGTTGACGCCTTCCTTTATGCTTTCCACGTCGTTGCTCTCAGATGTCGCCTGAATTGCACGTTCAAAATCGTCGAGCACCGGCAGCAAATCCTTCATTGCGCCTTCTGCGGCATTTTTGATGAGTTCCGACTTTTCCTTCAATGTGCGTTTGCGGAAGTTGTCAAACTCCGCAAGCAGAAACATATATTCTTTTTTCGACTTTTCGAGTTCGGCCTTCGTGTCGTCAAGTTCTTTCTGCAGTTTTTCCTCCGCTGTTGGCTCTTCCGCCTCTACAGTGGTTTCTGCCGATGCCTGTTCCTGAGGTGTCGCCTCCACAGGCTCTTCCTGCTTTTCTTTCAAGTCTTTTTCTGATTTCTCTGACATGATATATATCGTTTTTTTATTATTCTTTATGTTTATCACATCAGCCTTATCAAAAAGTCTGCCAAACTTTCAGCACTCTCTGAAATCACAGTTTCATCTTGTACAGCAGCGGCTGGGCGCATTTCGCAGCAAATATGTCTGACAAATTGTCATCTTCGAACAGTCCGAAAATGGCAGAACCCGACCCCGACATCGAGGCATAGACCGCTCCGGCATCATAAAGTGACTGCTTGATTGCCGAAAGCTCAGGATGCTTGGGAAAGATGCTCTCTTCAAAATCGTTGACAAGCAATCCTTTCCATTGCCCGACGGGCTTTGCCACAAGCTTTTCAACATCGGTTTCAGGAACACGCGGTGTCACCCCTGCATAAGCCGCCGCCGTAGGCACCGACACATCGGGCTTGACAACAATCATTGTGTAGCCCCTCAAATCCACATCCACCGGTTCGAGCAGATCGCCGATGCCGCGAGCTGCCATCGGCCGGTTGTAGGCAAAAAACGGGCAGTCGGCGCCGAGACGCTTCACGCGGACGGCGATTTCCTCTTCACTGAGTCCCAACGCAAACATCGAGTTGAGGATTTTGGCTACCGATGTGGCGTCCGACGAGCCGCCGCCGAGTCCTGCCCCGTCTGGAATATGCTTATACAGATGTATCGCCACCGTAGGCAGTTTAAACTCTTCCTCCATCAAGCGGTAGGCCTTCATCACAAGATTTTTTTCCGGAGGACAGTCCACCGGATTGCCATAGGTGAACAACGCGGTTTCTTTTGCCTCGACCACCTCGACGGCGTCGGTCAACGGTATCGGATAAAACACCGTCGACAGGTCGTGGTATCCGTCTTCACGCTTACGCTCCACATACAAGCCCAGATTTATTTTTGCATTAGGAAATGTTATCATCGCTATTTCTTATTTTTTGTCCAAAAATCAACATATCGCTGCGCCACTTTTTTATAGTCGTGGTGGCGCTCTATATAAAGACGGCTGTCGGCGCTGAGTTTGGCTATCTCGTCTGAATGCAGCGCCATTTGCTCCAACTTGTTGTAGACGTCGGCTTCGTCTGGAAGCACATTCACAATGGGACGCAGTTCTTTCTCGCCGAGAATATCGTAGTTCTCGGGTTCTCCGCCGCCCACAAGCACCAATCCTTTTGCCATTGCCAGCAGTCCGTTCATCGCGGGGGTGTAGGAATACAACTGGTCGAGAAGCGCATGGCTTGAGTCCATCATGTGCTGATACACCGGGAATGGCACCGATTCCGCCTTCACTATCTCGCAACGGTCGGGATGGCGGTCGGCTACACGCTCCAAAGCGCGCAGCATCACGTCGGTGCCTTTATACACGCCCCGCGATTTCTGTACGCCGATAAAGAAGCGCACCTTGTCGGTCACCGGAGGCGCCGTACGCACCGTGGTGTCGGTGTCGATTGGAAACGGGATAAACTCTGTCTTGTCGGGGAATACCGGATGATAGCAGGCGTAATATTCATACAATCCTGCAGCTATGCCGTCGCAGTCGGCTGCAATCTCCTGGTTCAAGCGGCCTTTGTCTACCAATCCAGTCGGGCACCTCTGTCATCGCAATGTCGTCTGTGCGCAGACGGTCGCCAAAGTTGAAATCCGAGTATCTGAACGTCTGTGTAGTGCGGCAGGTGTTGACCCAATAATAATCCATCCCGTATGCACCCATAAACATCCGCTTGTTGTGTTTCCGCAGATATTCGTAGATGGGGCGTATGCGCTCCGACTTCATTTCGAGAAACATCGGATTGATTATCTGCACCACGTCGTAGTCGCGCATCCGCCGCAATGCCTTCCACACTTGCGCCATATACACCAACGAGTCCCAGCGTCCGTAGGAACGGCGCACCAACGACACGTCGCGGCGGTAGTCTTTCCAATAGTCTCCGTTCGACACCACACACACCTCGTGCCCGAGAGCGCGCAGTCCCTCGGCAAGCGTCCAGTGCACATTGCTGTATTCTCCCAGTAGCAGTATTCTCATTTTCGTTTAAGCAATTGTCGTAACACGTTGATTTTCCACTCGCGGTCGGTCAGGTGGCGGAAGAGGCTGTAGCGCCACGTGTATCTCGCTTTGGGCAACGGCCAGCAGTGTCGGTCTGCCAGTTGCCGCAGCACGTCTGCAACCGCTTCCTTGCCGGGAAGCAGCCGCATGGCTTGATAAACCAAGCTCAAGGCAAACTGCTCTTTCCTGCGGTGGAAGGCATAACGGCTCAATTCTTCTTCCGAAGCGCGCTCTTGCTCTTCAAGCCTGTCTATGACGACAAGCATGTCGCTGAAGCGTTTTTTTATTCTATCTGCATTGCCGCTGTTCACGATTGACTCCTGACGCTGGTAGTAGGCATAAACCATCAAATTGGTGGATATCAGGCTGCCGCTTCTGGCAAACAGGCGGGGCGTGAAGTCTTCGTCCTCATGGTATATGCCTGGGAGAAACCGCTCCCCGCCGAGAATTTCCCGTCGGAACATATAGCTCCACACTCCGGCAAACAGGCTGCGGCGCGACATGTAGTCAATGCCGCTGTCGAAACGCTCCGTCTTGAGGCGGCGTTGCCTTACGTCTGTCACTCCTTCGCCATACACTTTTTTATGTCTGCGGAACACCACGACATCGGGATGCTCCTCTTCAAGCAATTTCTCCACTTGCCTCAACCCGTCGGCAAACAGATAGTCGTCGGCGTCAAGAAATTGGACATACTCCTTCTCTGCCATTTCTATTCCTTTGTTGCGCGCGGCGCTGAGCCCGCCATTCTCCTGCCACACGTAGCGCAGACGGCTGCTCTTGCCGTCAAGCCACTGCGAAGCCTCGCTGTCGGGGGTGCCGTCGTCAACCACGATTATCTCATAGTCGCAAGCCAGCCGGGCATTCAATATGCTGTCAACGGCACGGTCGAGAAGCTTGCGTCCGAGCCGGTAATATGGCAATATGAAACTTATACTTGTCATCGCTTCACAAACATTCTAAAAAATATTTTCTCTCCCAGAGCGAGCCTAAGCAGGCATTTGATTCGCTGGCGCATGGGCTGACGGCGGAAGGCATATTTCAACCTGACCTTATAGTCGGGCAGCATTCTGCCCCCACCCACCTGATACAGACTGATCTGACGGTTGAGTATCTCCATATAATGGTCATACAGCGATGCGTCGGCTATGCCGCTGTCTCTACGCGCAAACTCAAACAAACGCACATTTGCCTCCACAAGGTCTTGCTGGTTGCGCACAGACGGATTTTGCGTTATCGCTCCGGCGTTGTATGCGCAGTAATAATACATTCCGCTGGCGATAGCCACAATTTTCTCTGCGCGGCGCAACACGTATGGTATCGTGAACAAATCCTCGAAATACCGTCCTTCCGGAAATCTCGCATCGCCCCACAGACGGCGCGTGAAGATTTTGTTCCATGCATAACTATGCACATAGCCGCGTCTTTCGTACCATTCGTCAAACGTTTCTTCCACCTCGCCGAGGGATGGTTTGTACTCTTCTGCATTCTCGCTGCCGTAACGCTTCATCACCGGAAACTCCACACAGTCGGCTTGTCTCGAAACCATTGCCTGAAGGCAGGCTCTATATGTGCCGGGAGAAAGGAAGTCGTCAGAGTCAACAAATGTTATGCAGTCGCCTGTAGCCACATCAAGTCCGCTGTTGCGGGCGGCGCTGAGACCGCCGTTTTGCCCGCGGTGCACCACCCGTATCCGCGCATCGCTACAGGCAAGCGTGTCGCACAAGCGTCCGCTGCCGTCGGGCGAGCAGTCGTCGACAAGGATTATCTCCATATCGTCGACTTCCTGCAACACGACACTGTCGACGCATTTGCGCAGAAATGCCTCCACACGATAAACTGGTATGACCACACTTAGTTTCATCTCTTTTTTGTATATACACAAATGTAAGCAATTTTTCTCAACATCAGCATCTCGGAAGAGCAATTTCAAACAAGTTTGTTTTGCTCTTCTCGTGATTTGCACTATCTTTGAATAAAAAATACGGCTATGAAAAGTTTTCACGACCTTTTATTCAACCGTCGCAGCATCCGCAAATACACTGACGAGGAAATCGCTGCCGACGATGTAAAAACAATATTGCAGGCGGCTTTGGTGTCGCCCTCGTCAAAGGGCAAGATGCCTTGGCAATTTGTGGCTGTCGACGACAAAGCCACCCTTGAACAACTCAGCAAATGCAAGGAGTTTGGCGCGCGCCCGATTGCCGGATGTGCGCTCGCCGTTGTAGTGACTGCAAATCCTTACGAAAGCGACGCGTGGATTGAGGATGCGTCGATTGCGGCGTTTGCAATACAGATGCAGGCGCAGGACCTTGGCTTGGGCAGTTGCTGGATCCAGGTGCGCGAACGCTTCGACAAAGACGGAAAGGAGGCGGAGGACAATGTGCGCGAGCTGCTCAACATCCCGCCCGACATGCGGGTGCTTTGCATAATAAGCATCGGCCATAAGAACGAGGAGCGGAAGCCTCTCGAGGAAGAAAAATGCCAATGGGAGAAGGTTCACATCGGACAATGGAGAAACGAATAGCGGTCATCGGTTCTGGCAACGTGGCGACCCACTTGGCGACGGCTGTCGAAGGTGTGGTGCAGATTTGCAGTCCCAACTTGGCAAATGCCGCGGCTCTCGCCGAAAAAGTCGGCTGCGACGCTACCAACTCACCAAGCGACCTTGCCGATGCCGACATCTACATCGTTGCTGTGAAAGACGACGCCATTGCCACTGTCCTTGAATCTGTGCCGACGCGATGCCGCAAGGCTTTGTGGATGCACACTTCCGGCAGTGTCGGGAAATCGGTGTTCGACGGCTTGGGCTACGACCGATACGGGGTGTTCTATCCGTTGCAGACTTTTTCTAAATCGGTGGATTTAGATATGAGCCGTGTGCCGTTCTTCATTGAAGGATCTGACAAGCGGACCACAGACGAAATCAGGCAGCTGGCGCTGTCGGTGTCGACGACGGTCTACATTGCCGACAGTCATCTGCGCCAACAGATGCACGTCGCGGCGGTGTTTGCCTGCAATTTCTCGAATTATATGTATACGCTTGCCGACGACGTGCTGCAACGCAACAATCTGCCGTTCTCTGTGATGAAGCCGCTGCTCGAGGAAACACTGCGCAAAGCTTGCTCAAATGGTCCCGAACGGTCGCAGACGGGTCCGGCGGTGCGTGGCGACAGAGAAATCATTGCCAGCCATGAGGCTATGCTCGACGGCGAACGGCTTGACATTTATGAAACAGTTTCAAATGCTATTCTTAAACGATACAACAAATGAGCGGAATCAACTATGATCTTAAGCGCATTCGCGCATTTGCTTTCGATGTCGACGGGGTGCTGTCGGCGTCGTCAATTCCTCTGCACCCGTCGGGAGAGCCGATGCGTGTAATCAACATCAAGGACGGATATGCCATGCAGCTTGCCGTAAAACTCGGATATGATGTGGCTATAATCACCGGCGGACGCACGGAGGCCGTGCGCAAACGTTTTGAGGGACTTGGTGTGAAAGATCTTTACCTCGGCGCGGCGGTGAAAATAAGCGTCTACGACGAGTGGCTCGCAAAGCTGAAAGACGAGGAAGTGGCGTTTATGGGCGACGACATCCCCGACATGGAAGTGATGCGCCGAGTTGGTCTGGCTGCCGCGCCTGCCGATGCCTGCGCCGATATTATCGACGTGGCTGACTATGTGTCGCCTTGCGCTGGCGGAATGGGGTGTGCGCGCGACTTGATTGAGCAGGTGCTGCGGGCTCGTGGCGACTGGATGAAGGACCGGCATGCTTTTGGATGGTAAAAAAAACGAAATATTATGCTTGACAATCTCAAAAAATACACAATTTTTCTTGCCAGCGGATCGCCAAGACGCAGGCAGTTGCTTGCCGACCTCGGCATTGACTTTGAAGTGCGTTGTCTGAACGATATCGACGAGTCGTATCCCGACGACATGCCTGCCGACGATGTGGCTGAATACATTTCTCAGAAAAAAGCCGCTGCCTACAAGGAACAAATCACTGGCAACGAGCTGTATATCACCGCCGACACGGTGGTGGTGTGCGACGGCAGGGTGCTCGGAAAGCCTGCCGACCGCAACGAAGCGGTGGCGATGCTGCGACGGCTGTCGGGCAACGTACACCATGTGGTTACCGGCGTGACTGTGGTCACGGAATGCCGGTCGGTTTCTTTCTCGGTGGCTACGGAGGTGAGTTTCGCCCGTCTGACCGACGAGGAAATCAATTTCTACGTGGACAATTTCAAGCCGCTCGACAAAGCTGGAGCATACGGCATACAGGAATGGATCGGTTTTGTAGGGGTAGAGAGCATTTCGGGAAGTTATTTCAACGTGATGGGACTGCCTGTGCAGCGTCTGTACCAGGAACTCAAACGATTGTAAGCGTGGCGGTGTAGCGGCTTTCCGACGTGATCGGTGCGAGAAGCAACGTGCCGCCCGACAAACGGCGGTCGCTGAAACGAGGCGGTTGCAGCGTTGACTTAAACTGCTCCAATGCGGCTTTGTCTTTGTGGTAAAGCACACGCATCACCCCTTCGCATCCTGAATGCACCACGTTGTCGCCAAGCGCGGAGGAAACCACTCCCATCGTGGTGCGGAGATTGACTTCCACACATGGATTCACCGCAAGCGCGCCTCCGCTCTTGCGATAGACCATCATATCCACTCCAACATAGCCTGAATACGATTCCGGCAGCAATTCCTCCAAGCATTCCGTCACTGCCGTCTGCACTATGTCGAGTGTCGACGCGTCGACAAACATGAGCAAACGGCGGCGCAATTCTGCCGTCGATGCCACCACGGCATGGTCATACGACATCTGCTGGTTGTTGAAAAACACCGAATAGCCTTTAAACGCCGCTTGTCCGCCTTCAACATAAAATTCCATCGCAAAATCCTGCAATTTGTCGAGATACGGCTCGCAAACCACAAATCCCTGGCGGCGGACTATCCCCGACACCCAATTCTCATAAGTCGGAAAAAAGGAATTGTCGACCCTTGCCACCCCCCTTCCGCTGCTCGACCACGGCATTTTAAGCACTGCGGCATCAAATTCCCCTACAGCAGCGGCGGCTTCTGCCAACGAATGGCACACTTTTGGCACAGCAGGGATATCAACACCTTTGGCATCAAGTCGTTGCAACACGTCCACTGTGGTCTGCCGGCTCGACAACCTGCGCAGCTGCGAGAGCATCGCGTCGTCGGCTTTGCATTCAACTCCGGCACGCAGCAATTCATTGCGCACAGAGCGGCTCCAACCCCACGGCATAGCTTGCGACGGTTCTCCGTCATAGATTCCTATGCCGTCGAGTCCGTCGATGACGCTTTTGCAGAAATCCAGAAACTCCGCGCCGTCGGCAGGCGCGATTATCCTGCTTCCGGGAGAAGCTATCCACATGGGCAGCAACGCCAGGTCGGCACGCAACCGTCTTATCGGCGCAGGCGCTGTGTAGCGGTCCACGTCGGCGGCAAGTGCCAAATCATTTTCCGGATTGAAAAGATATGTCAGCGGCATCACTCCACAACTACGGATATCAATTCCGCAGACTCTCCGCCGACAGGCGTGACGACAGCTTTGTCCAAGGCATACGGGAGCAGCACGGTGTCGCACGTGGCAAGCCGCTCACGGCTGGCGGTGCTGCCAATCTCCACCTCTCCCGATATGCAGATAAGGATGCGGAAACTGCCGGTGCTTTTCACGTCGACCGTCATCGGTGTCTCCACACGCATAAGTTCCGACACAAACTTGTCGCAACGCTTAATCAGCGCCGTGCCTTGACGGTCAAGTTCAAGATGCCCTTTATAGTCGTCATATTCATCGAAATCGATTGCCTCAAGGGCAAGGTCGGTGTGCAGTTCGCGCTTCTTGCCGTTTTTGTCGATACGGTCAAAGTCATAGATGCGGTATGTTATGTCGCTCGACTGCTGTATCTCAACGATAAAGTTGCCCGCGCCGATACTGTGCACGCGGCCTGCCGGCAGATAGAAGATGTCGCCGTGACGGGGACTGAAGCGGTTAAGCTGCGCCACCACATCGCTATGCTCTATATGGCTGCGGAACGTGTTTTCGTCTGTCTTATGCGAGAATCCTGAATAGAGTATTGCATTGTCTTCCGCACTGACAATATACCACAACTCCGTCTTGCCCATTCCCTGATGGCGGCGCTTGGCAAAGTCATCATCAGGATGCACCTGTATCGACAGGTCTTTGGCGGCATCGATGAATTTCACCATTATTGGAAACATGTCGCCATATTTGTTGTATGTGTTCAAGCCAACCACCTGCGCGCCGAATTCGCCGAGCAGCGACTTGATGTCGCGTCCGGCATATTCTCCATTGGAAACAACCGACTCCTGTCCGGGTACACCTGTCAGTTCCCAACTCTCTCCGATACAGTCGGGCGCATCGGCAAGTTTTTTCAGTTTGCGGATTTTGCCTCCTCCCCAAATCACTGTCTTCAGGTTCGGTTCAAACTTAAGCGGGTATGCATTCAACTTTTCTTCCATTGCTCTCAATCCATTCTGTTACGATAATCCTCATAGCCAAACTCACGCAGCGTCTCTACTGTCCCGTCGCTGCGAAGCAACACCATCGATGGATGGTCGATTCCGTTGAACATATTCGTCTTTACCGTCGTATAGTGGTTCATATCTTCAAATGTAAGCACATCGCCAGGAGCCAACGGTTTGTCGAAGCTCCAGTCGCCTATAAAATCTCCGCTAAGACACGAATTTCCGCCTATGCGGTAGGTCGGCTTGCCATGCACCGGTTCTGCCAAAGCCTCGGTTATAGCCGGTTTGTAAGGCATTTCAAGGCAGTCGGGCATGTGGCACGTAAACGAGGCGTCGATAATTGCCGTTTTCACTCCTTGGTTCTCCACCACGTCAAGCACCGTGGCAATCAGCTCTCCCGTGCGCCATGTAAACGCGCTGCCGGGCTCGAGTATCACTTCAAGGTTTGGATATTTCGCGCGGAAACGGCGCAGCAGGTCTATCAGATGGTCGGTGTCGTAGCCTTCGCGGGTCATCAGATGTCCGCCGCCCATATTGACCCACTTCAACCGTGGCAGAAACTCGCCGAATCGCTCCTCGAAGGCGGCAAGCACCTTCTCCAAATCGTACGACGTCGACTCGCAGAGGCAGTGGAAATGCAGCCCCTCCAATCCTTCCGGAAGCACGTTGCCAAGCACGTCGCGAGTCACGCCGAAACGCGACCCAGGCTTGCACGGATTGTAGATGTCGGTCTCGATAACCGAGCATTCCGGATTCACACGCAGTCCGCACGACACTCGTTTCTCCGCGGCATTCGACGCATTGTAGCCGTCAACGTAGTCACGGTATTTCTCATATTGCGCGACAGAATTGAACACAATATGGCTGCAGCCCTCCACAAACTCGCCTATCGTGGTGTCTGTGTAGACCGGGCAGTAGGCATGCACATCATTGCCGAGAAATTCAAGCGACAGGCGCATCTCGTTGAGCGAGCTGGCTGTCGACGCCTGGCAGTAATCGCGTATGATTCCAAACGTTTTCCAGAGAGCGTTTGCCTTGAATGCCATGATTATCTTGGCACCCGACTGCTCCGAAACGTGGCTGATCAGCTCCAGATTCCTGCGGAGTTTATCTTCGTGAATAATGTAGTATGGTGTCTTTATCTGTCCCGTCATCCTATTATCTTGAATTTGGCGAATTTCAAAAGAAGCACTTTTATGCCCGTATTGTCGAAATCCACTGTTATTTTAACATCCGGCTCTTTCTCTATTTTGGTCACCGTACCGTCGCCGAAACGCAGGTGATTGATGCGTGCGCCAACTCGCAGTCCGTCAATGTCACCTCCCGACGGCGCCGCTTCTGCCACTGCCTTTCTCACCGGCACAAAGCCTTCCGGCTTCTGCTGGCGAGGCACGATGCGTGTGCGCACCCTCGGCTCAAAATCATTCTGACTCGGTGCCGCCCATGTGTTTGGATTGCGCGGCAGCTCAAGCAACGCCGAGTCTATATCCTTCAAAAAGCGGCTCGGCATGCACGGATGCGTCTGTCCGTTGATGTAGCGCGATGTGGCATAAGTTATCAGGCAATGCTCTTGTGCGCGCGTTATCGCCACATAGAGCAGACGGCGCTCCTCCTCGACCTCGGCAAGCGAATTGCTGCTGTGCATGGACGGAAACATCTCGTCCTCCACGCCAACGATTATCACATTGCGGAATTCCAAACCCTTGGCGGCATGCACCGTCATCAACGTGACTCGCGGAGAGTCGTCGTCATCATCGCCGCTGTCCTGATCCGTCGCCAACTGCACCACCGAGAGGAAATCTGTCATCGACACACCGCTTTCGCCTTCCTCCTTAGCTTCGTCGACAAACTGCTGCACGGCGTTGAGAAGCTCGCTGAGGTTCTCCTGGCGACTTATGTTCTCGGGGGTGTTGTCGCTATAGAGCGATGACAGAATCTTAGATGTGGCATAAATCACCGACGCAACCTGAAACGCATCCTTGCCGTCTATGTCAAGGTCGATGTATGCCTGTATCATTTCGCGGAACCCATTGAGCTTGCGCGCCGTGCCGGAGTTCACCTCCAAGCCGAAACGCTGAGGCTCGCAAATCACGTCCCACATGCTGACACTCCACTCCATTGCTGCCGCACGCACTTTCAGTACCGTTTTTTCTCCGATGCCGCGCGCCGGATAGTTGATTATGCGCCGCAAAGCCTCGTCGTCGTTAGGGTTGACCGACATACGGAAATAGCACAGAGCGTCTTTTATCTCCTTGCGCTGATAAAACGACAGTCCGCCATAGATGCGATAAGGCACGTTGCGCTTTCTGAGGCATTCCTCCAGCAATCGCGACTGGGCGTTGGTGCGGTAGAGTATGGCAAAATCATTGTAGCTGCCCGATTCGAGCATCTTCATCTCGACAATCTTGTTTGCCACGATGAAGCTCTCCTCATAGTCGGTCATCGCCTTGACCACGGGAATCCGCTCGCCAACGGCATTCATCGAGAATATCCGTTTCGGTATCTGGTTGCGGTTTTTCTCTATCAGGCTGTTTGCCACATTAAGTATCGTTTGCGTCGAACGATAGTTCTGCTCCAGTTTGAACGTCTCCAAACCGGGATAATACGTCTTGAGTCTCAGGATGTTCTGAATGTCGGCGCCTCGAAACGAGTAGATGCTCTGCGCATCGTCGCCAACGACACACACCTTGTTGTGCACACGGCTCAGCTGCTGCACCACAAGATGCTGCGAGAAATTGGTGTCCTGATACTCGTCGACAAGAATATACTGGAAAAAATTCTGATATTTCTCAAGCACGTCGGGATTGTCGCGGAAAAGGATATTCGTGTAAAACAGAATATCGTCAAAATCCATAGCATTGCTGTTGCGGCAACGCGCCCAATAACCCTTGTAGATTTCCCCCAGACGCGGCCGCTTGGCGTAGTAGTCGCGGCGCTGTATGTCGGAATCCGCAAGATAGTCGTCGGGCGAAATCAACGAGTTTTTGGCACTCGAAATCACCGACATCACCGAATTGACCGGATAGTCCTTCACGTCGAGCTCCAAATCCTTCAGAATCTGCTTTATAGCCGACTTGGTGTCGGACGTGTCATAGATTGTAAAATTGGAGTTGAAGCCTATTCTGTCGGAATTGAAATGAAGAATCTTCAAAAACATTGAGTGAAACGTGCCCATCCACAGCCTCGCCGACAATTCCTCGCCGACAAGCTGTGCTATGCGCTCGCGCATCTCGCGTGCAGCTTTGTTGGTAAACGTCAGTGCGAGTATGCGGCGCGGATCGTAGCCGTTGGCTATCAGATAGGCTATCTTGTTGGTGAGCACACGCGTCTTGCCCGAACCGGCCCCGGCTATGACAAGCTGGGGGCCGTCGAGATATTCGACCGCCTCGCGTTGCTGGCTGTTGAGTTTCGAGAGGTAATCCTCCATATGTGATTCTCCTGTTCTCCTTTCTGTGAGAGCCGTCCGATTAATGGCTGCGGGCGGCGGATTTCAATGCAAGCGAAGTGAAGAAGTCGCGTGCCTCGGGGGTCATATCAACATCTGCCAAGGCTTCGACAGCCTCGTTGGCATAACGTTCGATGAGGGTCTGGGCCTCCTCCTTGAGGTTGAGGTCGTCATAAATCTTCCTTACCTCACGAATCTTGAGATAATCAGTCAGCTTCTGGTCAAGAACCCTCTGAAGCCGTTTCGGCTCACGGTTCATAGCGTTAATCCAGAGCCAGGTCTTCTTCTCGTTTATGATGTCGCCACCGATTTCCTTGCCGAAAAGCGCCGGGTCTCCGTATGTGTCGAGGTTGTCATCCTGGAGCTGGAAAGCAAGTCCGAGCAGTTCGCCATAACGATACATGGCATCAGCATCCTTTTCCGATGCCCCGGCCATCAACGCTCCCATCTTGCAGGCGCAGGCAAGCAGCACCGAGGTTTTCAGTCTGATCATCTCGATATACTCCTCGACCGTAACGTCGCGGCGGCTCTCAAACTCCATGTCGAGTTGCTGGCCGGCATACACCTCCATAGCCGTGGTATTGAACAGGTTGAGGATTTCAGCCATGCAGTCAGCCGTATATATGTCCGTACATTTGACAACGAGCTGAGTGGCCATCGTCAGCATCGCATCACCCGACAGGATGGCGACCGACTCATTCCAACGACGGTGAACCGTCGGACGGCCACGCCTCACCTCCGCCTTGTCCATCACATCGTCATGCAACAGTGTGAAGTTATGGAACATCTCGATACCGACCGCCTGGGTGATTGCCTTCTCAGGCTCACTGCCCAATGCCTCGCAGGTGGCGAGCAACAGCATCGGCCGGAGCCGCTTGCCACCCCCTTCGAGAGTATATTCCACCGGCAGGAACAGCCCCCTGGGGCCTTTCCCGTAATCAATTTCAGCAATCGCCTTCTCAATTATCTCCGAATAATATTCCTTGTCAAACATAATCCACAAAATTAC
>ERZ860264.1735-NODE-1735-length-13931-cov-6.855001_pt1 | contig 13931 bp, 9 predicted proteins | sample MGYA00509980_ERZ860264 | MGnify/ENA primary metagenome ERZ860264 (study PRJEB30046, sample SAMN00715212) | human gut metagenome | study: EMG produced TPA metagenomics assembly of the A metagenome-wide association study of gut microbiota in type 2... | reverse complement strand
GGAGGTTCAGCTGTGTACCCGGCTCACCGATTGCCTGGGCGGCGATCACGCCGACAGCCTCGCCGATCTGGACGGGACGGTGGGTAGCCAGGTTGCGGCCGTAGCACTTGGCGCAGACACCATGCTTCGACTCGCAGGTGAGGACGGAGCGGATTTCGACAGACTCGATGGGGGAAGCATCGATACGGTCGGCGGCAGCGTCGTTGATTTCCTCGCCGGCGTGAACGATAATCTCACCGGTGGTGGGGTCAACGATGTCGTGGACGGAGACACGGCCGAGGATTCGTTCTGCCAAGGAGGCAACCACCTCGTCGTTGTTCTTGATTTCACGGCATACGAGACCACGGAGTGTGCCACAGTCCTCCTCGCGGATGATTACGTCGTGGGCCACGTCTACAAGACGACGGGTCAGGTAACCGGCGTCGGCGGTCTTCAAGGCGGTATCCGCAAGACCCTTACGGGCACCGTGGGTGGAGATGAAGTACTCCAGCACGGAGAGACCTTCCTTGAAGTTCGCGAGAATGGGGTTCTCGATAATCTGACCTCCCTCGGCACCTGCCTTCTGAGGCTTGGCCATAAGGCCACGCATACCGGACAACTGACGAATCTGGTCCTTGGAACCACGGGCTCCGGAATCCAGCATCATGTAGACTGAGTTGAAGCCCTGCTGGTCTTCCTGCATCTGCTTCATCAGCGTGGAAGCCAATTTGGAGTTGACGTGTGTCCATATATCGATAACCTGGTTGTAACGCTCGTTACCGGTAATGAAACCCATCTGGTAATTCTGAAGCACTTCCTCTACCTGGGCGTTGCCCTCTTCCACATACTGCGCTTTCTCCTTCGGGATAATCACGTCGCCGAGGTTGAAGCTCAGTCCGCCACGGAAGGCCATACGGTAACCGAGGTTTTTGATGTCATCCAGGAACTGAGCCGAGCGAGTCACGCCGCAAGTCTTGATGACGCGGCCTATAATGGTACGCAGGCTCTTCTTGGATATGATTTCATTTACATAACCTATTTCCTTGGGCACGAACTGATTGAAGAGGATGCGGCCCACGCTGGTCTCTTTCTTGAGTACCTTGCAGGGCTTGCCGTTCTCGTCCATGTCGTCCACCATTATCGTCACAGGGGCATGCAGTGTCACCTGACCCTCGTTATAAGCGATTTCGGCCTCTTCGGGACCGTAGAAGACGGAACCTTCGCCTTTGTCTCCCTTGCGCAGCTTGGTAATGTAGTAAAGACCCAGAACCATGTCCTGCGACGGCACTGTGATAGGCGCGCCGTTTGCGGGATTGAGGATGTTGTGGGCGCCGAGCATAAGCATCTGGGCCTCCAGGACAGCCTCGTTGCCGAGGGGGAGGTGTACGGCCATCTGGTCACCGTCGAAGTCGGCGTTGAAGGCGGTACATGCAAGCGGGTGCAGCTGAATGGCCTTACCCTCTATCATCTTGGGCTGGAAGGCCTGGATACCCAGGCGGTGCAGTGTCGGGGCTCGGTTAAGCAGCACGGGGTGACCCTTCATCACATACTCGAGGATATCCCATACCACAGGCTCCTTGCGGTCCACTATTTTCTTGGCGCTCTTCACTGTCTTCACAATGCCGCGCTCTATGAGCTTGCGGATAATGAAAGGTTTGTACAGCTCGGCGGCCATGAGTTTGGGGATACCGCACTCGTGCATCTTCAGCTCTGGGCCTACGACGATTACGGAACGTGCGGAGTAGTCCACACGTTTACCCAGGAGGTTCTGGCGGAAACGGCCCTGCTTACCCTTAAGGGAGTCGGACAGGGACTTCAGCGGACGGTTGACGTCGCTCTTCACGGCGCTGGATTTGCGGGAGTTGTCCAGCAAGGAGTCTACCGCTTCCTGCAACAGACGCTTCTCGTTGCGCAGAATGACCTCCGGAGCCTGTATCTCGATGAGGCGTTTGAGGCGGTTGTTACGTATTATTACACGACGGTAAAGGTCGTTGAGGTCAGAAGTGGCGAAACGTCCGCCGTCCAGGGGCACGAGAGGACGCAGCTCGGGGGGAATGACGGGCACGGCCTTGAGAATCATCCACTCGGGCTTGTTGCGGCCACGGCTCGCACGGAAGCTCTCCACCACCTGCAGGCGCTTCAGAGCTTCTGTCTTGCGCTGCTGGCTGCCGTCCTTGTTGGCACGGTCGCGCAGCTCATAGCTAAGTGCGTCCAGGTCTATGTCGCGCAGGAGGTCCAGGATGGCCTCGGCGCCCATCTTGGCCACGAATTTATTCGGGGCGTCATCCGGGAGTGCCTGGTTGCCCTCGGGCAGAGAATCCATGATTTCCAGATAACGCTCTTCATCTATGAGGTCAAGACGCTGCAAATCCTCCACGGGGCCCGGGTTGATGACCACATAGCGCTCGTAGTATATCACCGCGTCGAGTTTCTTGGAGGGGAGTCCAAGCAGGTAGCCTATCTTATTGGGCAGAGAACGGAAATACCAGATGTGTGCCACGGGCACCACAAGCTCGATGTGGCCCATGCGCTCACGACGCACCTTCTTCTCGGTGACCTCCACGCCGCAACGGTCGCAGACAATCCCTTTGTAACGGATGCGTTTGTATTTGCCGCAATGGCACTCGTAGTCCTTGACGGGTCCGAAGATTTTCTCGCAGAACAAGCCGTCGCGTTCAGGCTTGTATGTGCGGTAATTTATAGTCTCCGGCTTGAGCACCTCGCCCGAGCTCTTCTCTTTGATTTCCTCCGGCGATGCAAGGCCTATGGTTATCTTGGAGAAATTGCTCTTTATTTTATTGTCTCTTCTGTAAGCCATATATGTTGTTTCCTGTTTGTCTGAAATAATATAACGTTTTTTTGAGGCTTCTTAGTATCAGTCGAGCGTGATGCTCAGACCCAGGCCACGGAGTTCGTGCAGGAGCACATTCAGGGATTCGGGGATACCCGGCACAGGCATGGGCTCACCCTTGACAATAGCCTCGTAGGCCTTGCTGCGGCCCACCACGTCATCGCTCTTGATTGTGAGGATTTCCTGAAGGATATGCGCGGCGCCGAAGGCTTCCAGCGCCCAGACCTCCATCTCTCCGAATCGCTGGCCGCCGAACTGAGCCTTACCGCCCAGAGGCTGCTGTGTAATCAGAGAGTACGGGCCTATGGAGCGCGCGTGCATCTTGTCCTCCACCATGTGGCCCAGCTTAAGCATGTAAATCACACCTACTGTGGCCGGCTGGTCGAAGCGGTCGCCGGTACCGCCGTCATAGAGGTAAGTCTTGCCGTAGCGCGGCAGACCGGCCTTGTCGGTCCATTCGTTAAGGTCATCGAGGGAGGCTCCGTCAAAAATGGGAGTGGCGAATTTCTCGCCCAGCTCACGGCCTGCCCATCCGAGTACGGTCTCGAATATCTGACCCAGGTTCATTCGGGAAGGCACGCCCAAGGGGTTCAGGACAATGTCCACGGGAGTACCGTCCTCCAGGAAAGGCATATCCTCCTGGCGTACCACACGTGACACGATACCCTTGTTGCCGTGACGACCTGCCATCTTGTCGCCCACACCTATCTTACGCTTTTTGGCGATATACACCTTGGCCATCTGCATGATGCCGGAGGGAAGCTCGTCACCGATGGTGATGTCGAACTTCTTGCGGCGCAGCTCGGAGTCTATCTCCTTGCTCTTGCGCAGATAGTTGGTGATTACAGCGGCCACCATGCCGTTGACACGGGCATCCGGACTCCACTTGCTCAGGTTTATGGTCTCAAAGTCGATAGTAGCGAAGTTGACCTCGGAGAACGGTGTGTTCTTGGGTATTATATCCACTCCGATGAAGTCCTTGACTCCGGAAGAGACCTTGCCGGCGGTTATGGTCTGCAACTTCTCCAGAAGCACTGCCTTAAGGGCAATCTGCTTCTCCTGGTACTCGGCATCCAGTCTGGCCAGTTCGGTATTGCCCTTCACCTTGGTTTTCTTCATCGCGCGGGAGAAGAGGTTAGTACCTATAACCACGCCCTTCAGCGAAGGACTGGCCTTCAGGGACGCATCCTTGACATCGCCCGCCTTGTCGCCGAAGATGGCGCGGAGCAGCTTCTCCTCGGGAGTGGGGTCGCTCTCGCCCTTGGGGGTAATCTTGCCTATCATTATATCGCCGGGGACCACATAGGCGCCCACACGGATTATACCGCGCTCGTCAAGGTCCTTGGTGGCGTCCTCGCTTACATTCGGGATGTCGCTGGTCAGCTCCTCCATGCCGCGCTTGGTCTCGCGCACCTCCAGGGTGTACTCGTCCACATGCACGGAGGTGAGGATGTCCTCGCGTACCATGCGCTCGTTCAGCACGATGGCGTCCTCGTAGTTGTAACCCTTCCAGGGCATGAAGGCCACCTTAAGGTTGCGGCCCAAAGCCAGCTCACCCTTCTCTGTGGAATAGCCCTCGGTAAGTATATCGCCTTTCTCCACACGCTGCCCGGCATTGCAGATAGGACGGAGGTCTATGGTAGTACCCTGGTTGGTACGGCGGAACTTGGGCAGCTTGTATTCCTTGACTGCGCTCTCGAAGGAGACATATTCCTCGTCCTCGGTGCGGTCATAACGGATGCGTATCACTGTAGCGTCCACATACTCTATGACACCGGCGCCCTCGGCCATTATCTGGGTGCGGGAGTCGCGGATAAGCTGCGCTTCGATACCGGTACCCACGATGGGCGCCTCGCTGCGCAGCAACGGCACTGCCTGGCGCATCATGTTCGAGCCCATCAGCGCGCGGTTGGCGTCGTCGTGCTCCAGGAAGGGAATCAACGATGCGGCGATAGAGGCAATCTGTATAGGGGCCACATCCATCATTTCCACCTGTTCGGGCGCGACGATGGGGAAGTCGGCGTCCTGACGCGCTTTCACCTTGTTGCGGATGAAAGTGCCGTCATCGTTCAGGGGCGCGTTGCCCTGAGCTATAATCTTGCCTTCCTCGTTCTCGGCAGTCAGATAGATTACATCCTTGTTGTCAAGGTCCACCTTGCCGTCGGACACCTTGCGGTAAGGGGTCTCGATGAAGCCGAGGTTATTGATTTTGGCGTATACGCACAGTGAGGAAATAAGACCGATATTCGGACCCTCAGGGGTCTCGATAGGACAGAGTCGGCCGTAGTGGGTATAGTGTACGTCTCGCACCTCGAAGCCGGCACGCTCGCGGCTAAGACCGCCGGGACCCAGGGCCGACATACGGCGCTTGTGGGTGATTTCGGCCAGCGGGTTGGTCTGGTCCATGAACTGACTCAGAGCGTTGGTGCCGAAGAAGGTGTTGATGACGGAGGATATGGTCTTGGCGTTAATGAGGTCCACGGGAGTGAACACCTCGTTGTCGCGCACGTTCATACGCTCGCGGATGGTGCGGCTCATACGGGCCAGACCCACGCCGAACTGGTTATAGAGCTGCTCGCCTACAGTGCGGACACGACGGTTGCTCAAGTGGTCGATATCGTCCACGTCGCTCTTGGCGTTGATGAGCTCTATCAGATATTTGATGATGGCGATGATGTCCTCGCGGGTCAGCACGCGCACATCCATGGAGGTATCCAGGTTCAGCTTCTTGTTGATGCGGAAACGTCCTACCTCGCCCAGGTCGTATCTCTTCTCGGAGAAGAAAAGATTCTGGATTACCTCGCGGGCGGAAGCGTCATCTGGCGGCTCGGCGTTGCGCAGCTGCCTGTAGATATACTGAATGGCCTCTCGCTCGGAGTTGGATGTATCCTTCTGCAGGGTGTTGAAGATGATGGAATAGTCTACGGCACTCACATTCTCCTTCTGAAGCAGAATGGTCTGCGCTCCGCTCTCCAAAATATCCTGGATATGCTCCGGGGTTATCTCCGTCTCGCGGTCCACTATCACATCGTTGCGTTCTATAGAAACCACTTCGCCGGTATCTTCGTCCACGAAGTCTTCCACCCAGCTCTTCAGCACACGTGCGGCGAGTTTCTTGCCCACGGCCTTCTGAAGATTGGTCTTGTTTACCTTCACCTCCTCGGCGAGGTTAAATATCTCGATAATGTCTTTGTCGCTCTCAAGACCTATGGCGCGCAACAGGGTTGTCACGGGAAGTTTCTTCTTACGGTCTATGTAAGCGTACATCACATTGTTGATGTCTGTGGCGAACTCTATCCAGCTGCCTCTGAATGGGATGATACGCGCGGAATAGAGCTTCGTGCCATTGGCATGTATGCTCTGGCCGAAGAATACGCCGGGAGAACGATGCAGCTGACTCACCACTACACGCTCGGCTCCATTGATTATAAAGGTGCCCTGCTCTGTCATATAGGGGATGGGGCCTAAGTATACATCCTGGATTACAGTGGCGAAGTCCTCGTGGTCCGGGTCTGTACAATAGAGCTTCAGCTTGGCCTTAAGAGGCACACTGTAAGTCAGGCCGCGCTCCAGACATTCGGCTATGGAATAACGCGGAGGGTCGATGTAATAGTCGAGGAACTCGAGCACAAAGTTATTTCGCGTATCGGCAATGGGGAAGTTCTCGGCGAACACCTTGTAGAGACCCTCGTTCTTACGAGACTCGGGCGGAGTGTCCAGCTGCAAAAAGTCTCTGAAAGACTTCAGCTGAATCTCGAGAAAATCCGGATATGGCAACGGATTCTTGACGGTGCCAAAATTCACACGTGGCTTTTCAGTTAACGATGCGGACATTCGGTCTATATTAATTGTTAGAAATTAGCTCTCGCCGGTATGGTCAGACACCGGAAAGAATCCGGGAAGGAAGACACCCGGGTACTGTTAAACAAACTTAAGAAAAGTTATTTAACCGAAAGATTCCATAAACTTTCTTAAACGTATATATGCTAAATACGCAAAAAGGTTAAGGACACGGAAATGTCCTTAACCGTTTTGTGATTTATATAAGAGGTATTACTTCAGTTCTACCTCGGCGCCAGCCTCTTCGAGCTGCTTCTTCAGGCCCTCTGCGTCTGCTTTGGGAAGACCCTCTTTAACGGGGCTGGGAGCGTTGTCCACCAGTTCCTTAGCCTCTTTCAGGCCAAGACCTGTAAGTTCCTTAACCAGCTTGACTACAGCGAGCTTGCTGGCACCGGGAGCCTTGAGGATTACGTCAAAGGAGCTCTTCTCCTCTGCTGCCTCGCCACCTGCGGCGGGACCTGCTGCTACTGCTACTGCGGCTGCGGCGGGTTCAATACCATACTCATCCTTAAGTATCTGAGCAAGTTCGTTTACTTCCTTTACGGTGAGGTTAACAAGTTGTTCTGCAAAAGCTTTCAAATCTGCCATTGTCGTATATTGTTTTTTTATTATTTTTTAATTTAGTTTTCTTTCTTGGAGAGGGTTTCAAGGATGCCATGGAGCTTGCCGGCACCACTGTTAAGCGCACTGATAACGTTCTTCGCAGGAGACTGCAGCAGAGCCACAACATCGGCGATAAGTTCGTTCTTGCTCTTGATATTGGCCAAGACCTCCAAGTTCTCTTCGCCAACATATACGGTTTCTTCCACGTATGCGCCCTTGAGCAGGGGCAGTGTGTCATCTTTCTGACGGAACTTCTTGATGAGCTTGGCGGGAGCATTGCCCGTATTGCTCAACAGCAGCGTGGTCTCGCCGTGCAGAAGGTCATACAGACCGCTATAGTCCAGCTCGCTCGCCTTGAGAGCCTCTTTCAGAAGAGTGTTCTTAACGCAGAGCATCTTTACGTCTGCCTGGAAGCAGGCGCGACGCAGCTGGCTGGTCTTCTCGGCATCCATACCCGATGTCTGGGTAAGATATACGCAGCCATACTCGGACAGCGTATTGCCTATCATTTCTATTACTTGAGCTTTATCTTCCTTTTTCATCGTTGCTTCGTTATTACTCGGTTACACCCTTGGTCTCGACTTTGACACCGGGACTCATAGTACTTGAAAGATAAATACTCTTGATATAAGTTCCCTTGGCTGTAGCGGGTTTCAGCTTGATAAGAGTGTTGATAAACTCGCGTGCATTATCCGCCATCTGTTCGGGAGCGAAGCTCACCTTACCTATGGATGCGTGTATAATACCGTTCTTGTCTACCTTAAAGTCAATCTTACCCTGCTTGACCTCTTTCACAGCCTTGGCAACATCCATAGTCACCGTGCCGCTCTTGGGGTTAGGCATCAGACCACGGGGACCGAGGATACGGCCCAGGGCGCCAATCTTACCCATGATGGCAGGCTGGGTGATGATTACGTCCACATCTGTCCAGCCACCTTTGATTTTCTGGATATATTCGTCAAGGCCGACATAGTCAGCACCGGCTTCTTTAGCAGCAGCTTCGGCATCGGGGTTACAGAGCACCAGAACGCGCACCTGCTTACCTGTACCATGAGGGAGGGATACCACGCCACGTACCATCTGGTTTGCCTTACGGGGGTCTACGCCAAGACGCACGTCAATGTCCAGAGAAGCATCGAACTTGGTGAAGGTTATCTCCTTGACCTTCTCGACAGCCTCTGCCAGTGTGTAAGCCTTCCCAGCTTCAATCTTCGACAAAGCCAACTTTTGATTCTTTGTAAGTTTACTCATTTCAATTGAAGTTTATTAGTTAAGTTCAGGGAATGCCCCTTTCACGGTGATACCCATGCTTCTGGCAGTACCAGCCACCATGCGCATTGCCGAGTCTAAAGTAAAACAGTTCAAATCAGGCATCTTGTCTTCTGCAATCGCCTTGACCTGCTCCCATGTAATTTCGGCTACCTTGTTACGGTTGGGCTGGGCTGAACCGCTCTTCAGCTTAGCTGTCTCCTTGAGCTGCACTGCTACCGGAGGAGTCTTGACGACGAAGTCGAAGCTCTTGTCCGAGTAGTAGGTAATCACTACAGGAAGCACCTTGCCGGCCTTATCCTGGGTGCGGGCGTTGAATTGCTTGCAGAACTCCATGATGTTGATACCCTTGGAGCCCAGCGCGGGACCTACCGGGGGCGACGGATTCGCTGCTCCGCCTTTAATCTGCAATTTGATTTGTCCAGCAATTTCTTTAGCCATTTCTTTCTTTAATTAATTATATTGAACTCTCAGAGACCAAGGAGGCGTAACATCTCTCACTTACTCTCTCTCTACTTGTGTGCTCTCCAACTCCAAGTCGGTGGGACGGCCAAATATCTTGACCTCTACCTTGAGTTTCTTCTTGTCGTGATTTACCTCTTTGACTACGCCGCTGAATCCGTTGAAAGGACCGAAAATCACTTTCACCGGCTCTCCCTCCATGAATGTCTCGCCCTCGTCGAGCGATACCTCCTGAAGCTCATCGGCACGGCCAAGCATACGCATGACCTCACTCTCGTGCAGACGCTCAGGCTTCTGAGTCGTTCTGCCTCGGAGGAAGTCAATCACATTGGTGGTATTGCGCAGTTCATATTCCACCTCTCCGATAAGTTCGGCCTCGACGAAGACGTATCCGGAATAGAGCGTACGCTCTTTAATCACTTTCTTACCATTTCGGTTAGAGATAACCTTCTCCGCAGGAATCAATACCTGCCATACATGCTGGCCGAGAGGACCATTCTTGATTTCGGAATCAAGAATCTCCTTTACCTTTGCCTCCTTGCCCGAAATGGCACGGAGCACAAACCAGCCTTTCTGTATTTCCTTGGGCTCGTTGGAAGCAGCCGCAAGTTTCTTTTCAGCCATTGTCCTTTCAGATATAGTTATCAGAAACTCAAACTGTAGATTGTCTCCATCAACAAGTTGAAGAATTGGTCAACAATCCATATAAACAAGGCGATGATGATGGAAGCTATCAACACCAGCACTGCACTGCTAACCAATTGTTTCTGAGTCGGCCAAGACACCTTGTAGACAAGTTCGTCATAAGATGCCTTGATTGCACTTATAAGTTTCATTGCTTTAGTAAAAATTAGCACGGGAAGAGAGGCTCGAACTCCCGACACCTGGTTTTGGAGACCAGTGCTCTACCGACTGAGCTATTCCCGTGTATAAGGGCTTACCGCATGGCGATAAGCCCCTTTTGTTATGTGTTTGGATTCAATTAGTCCTCGATGATACCGGTAATCTGACCGGAACCCACCGTACGGCCGCCCTCACGGATAGCGAAGCGAAGACCTGCATCGCAAGCTACGGGAGTGATGAGCTTAACGTCGATTTCGACGTTGTCACCGGGCATTACCATCTCAACGCCCTCGGGGAGCTTAATCTCGCCTGTCACGTCAAGTGTACGGATGTAGAACTGGGGACGGTAGTTGTTGTGGAACGGAGTGTGACGGCCGCCCTCTTCCTTCTTCAGAATATACACCTGAGCCTTGAAATGGTCGTGGGGCTTAACCATACCGGGATGGCAGATTACCATACCGCGCTTGATTTCGTTCTTGTCGATACCACGGAGGAGCAGACCTACGTTATCGCCAGCTTCGCCCTCGTCAAGAATCTTACGGAACATCTCAACACCGGTCACGACAGACTTCATGTTGGCGCCAAGACCGAGAATCTGAACCTCGTCGCCTACCTTGACAACACCGGCCTCGATACGGCCTGTAGCCACTGTACCACGACCTGTGATAGAGAATACATCCTCTACAGGCATCAGGAAGGGTTTGTCAATATCGCGGGGAGGCAGGGGAATCCAGTTGTCAACGGCATCCATCAGCTCCATGATTTTCTCAACCCACTGAGGTTCTCCGTTGAGGGCACCGAGGGCAGAACCACGGATGATGGGAGTCTCGTCGCCATCATAGTCGTACTGAGAAAGCAAGTCGCGCATATCCATCTCCACGAGTTCGAGCATCTCCTCGTCGTCCACCATGTCGCACTTGTTCATGAACACTACCAGACGGGGAACATTCACCTGACGGGCGAGCAGGATATGCTCACGGGTCTGGGGCATGGGACCGTCAGTAGACGCAACCACGATTATAGCGCCGTCCATCTGAGCAGCACCGGTAACCATGTTCTTAACGTAGTCGGCGTGACCCGGGCAGTCAACGTGAGCGTAGTGACGGTTGGCTGTCTCATACTCTACGTGAGCTGTATTGATAGTGATACCACGCTCCTTCTCCTCGGGCGCGTTATCGATAGAGTCAAATGAACGAGCCTCGGAAAGACCTTTCTCAGCAAGCACCTTGGTGATAGCGGCGGTCAGAGTAGTCTTACCGTGGTCAACGTGACCAATTGTACCGATGTTAACATGCGGTTTGGTTCTTTCAAATTTTTCTTTAGCCATAAGATTGCTATATTATTTTTTGATTTATGATTAACGTCTTTAAACGAGAAGAAATTGGAGCCGGTGGCGGGATTTGAACCCGCGACCTCTTCCTTACCAAGGAAGTGCTCTACCCCTGAGCTACACAGGCATTGTTCTGACTTTGGAGCGGAAAACGAGGTTCGAACTCGCGACCCTTAGCTTGGAAGGCTAATGCTCTACCAACTGAGCTATTTCCGCATTTTCACGGCCCCTAAGCCGATTTGTCTCTCCGGCATCAGCCGGCATCTGTGGGCGAAGATGGATTCGAACCACCGAAGGTATAAACCAGCAGATTTACAGTCTGCCCCATTTGGCCACTCTGGTATTCGCCCTTTGTCGCGCCTTACGGCACCCGACCGCTCACTTGCGGTCCTTTCTGAGCCTCTTGTCGGATTCGAACCAACGACCCCGAGATTACAAATCACGTGCTCTGGCCAACTGAGCTAAAGAGGCAAGGTCGATTACATGAGCCTTGATGACAGGCTCGAAATCGGTTGCAAAGTTAGCTGTATTTTTTGAACCGACAAAATAATTCCAATAAAAAAATTAAAAACTTTGGGATGAGAACCGCACAAAGACTCATTCTTAGTCTTTTATGCCCTGCACCCCTCACTCCACGGTGACGGATTTCGCCAGGTTGCGCGGCATATCCACATCCTTGCCCTTGTTGATTGCGATGTAGTAGCTCAACAGCTGCAAAGGGATGGAGGTTATCAGAGGGGTCAGACATTCAGGGACATCGGGCACCTCAAGCACGTGGTCGGCCAGGTCCCGTATAACGGTGTCTCCGTCGGTGACTATGGCTATGATGGACCCCCCTCGGCTCTTGACCTGCTGTACATTGCTGACTATCTTTTCATACAGATGGTCTTTGGGAGCGATGATGACAGATGGCATCTCACTGTCTATCAGCGCTATGGGACCATGCTTCATTTCTGCCGCAGGATATCCCTCGGCATGGATGTAGCTTATTTCTTTCAGCTTCAGAGCCCCCTCCAGGGCCACAGGATATGAATAACCACGGCCAAGATACAGGAAATTGCGTGCATACGTATATATAAGCGACAGCTGACGTATCCTGTCATTGAGCTTCAGAGTCTCCTCCACATAGTGAGGTATCTGTTGCAGATGAGCGCTGACTTCAGCCACCTGCGGCTGCGTCATGGTGCTACGCAGCTGGGCTATAGCCAGGGCTAGAAGCGTGAACACGGTCACCTGCCCGGTAAAAGCCTTGGTGGAGGCGACACCTATTTCCGGACCTACATGTATATATGTGCCGGAATGTGTCTCGCGGGGAATAGACGCGCCCACGACATTGCTTATGCCGTAGACGAAAGCGCCTTTAGCCTTCGCTATCTGGATAGCCGCCAAGGTATCCGCCGTCTCGCCGCTCTGGCTCACTGCTATCACTATGTCGCGCTCGGTGATTACGGGATGGGAATAGCGGAACTCGCTGGCATACTCCACCTCCACGGGAATGCGGCACATATCCTGGATGAGCTGCTTGCCCAGCAAACCGGCGTGCCACGAGGTGCCGCAGGCCACGATAATGATGCGGTCGCAGTGCATGAATTTCTCTTTATGGTCTAAAACCCCATTCAGATGTACGCGGCTGCCGCCGTCTACCACACGGCCTCGGATACAGTCTCTCAGCGTACTGGGCTGCTCAAAAATCTCCTTAAGCATGAAGTGGTCGTAACCGCCCTTTTCAAGCTGGGCTATGGAGAGCGCCAGCTTCTTTACGTCCACTTTCGTCTCTTTATTGTCCAGGGTAATGATTTTCAAGGGCTTGTCGCGGGAGATTACGGCTATCTCGTCATCCTGCACATACACTACCCTGTCTGTGTACTCGATGAAGGGTGTGCCGTCAGAGCCAAGAAAAGTCTCGCCGTCGCCAATGCCCACTACCAGGGGGCTGCTCTTGCGGGCGGCGATAATGGTATCAGGATTGTCACGCTCCACCACCGCTACGGCATATGCGCCGACCACCTGTTTCAGAGCCTCGCGCACCGCATCTATCAGGGAGCAGCGGTTTGAGTTGCGTATATACTCTATCAGTTGCACGAGCACTTCTGTGTCCGTCTGTGTCTGGAATGTACATCCATGCTGCTGCAAGGCCTCGCGAAGCAACTGATAATTCTCGATAGTACCGTTGTGTACCAGCGCCAGGCGTCCGTCTTCGCTGAAGTGAGGGTGCGCGTTGCAATCCGAAGGCTCGCCATGGGTTGCCCAGCGTGTATGGGCTATACCCGCCTTGGCCGTCAGGTTTTTATCTTTACAATATGCCTCGAGGTTGCTCACCTTGCCCAGGGTCTTGTACACATTAAGCGTACCCTCGGGTGATACTAAGGCAATACCCGCGCTGTCATAGCCACGATATTCCAAACGCTTGAGGCCATTTATCAAAATCTCATATACATTGCCATCTCCAAGATAGCCTACTATTCCACACATATATATTATCAGATAAAATAAGGGAGAAACGAGTTAATAAGATTACATAAGGCTAAAAATACCAATATATTTAGGAAAAGCCTTTGTCAAAATTGCCCCTGCCTGAGTGAATGTTACTGTCCCCAAAAAGAGCGCGGACAATTTTTCGGGTGCAAAGTTACAAATATTTTTTGGAACTATCTACAAGTCCGCCTAATCTTGTGTATTATTTGTGTGATTTTGCATTGTGAAGTTACGAAAAGAGTGTAATTTATTGGAAATGAGCGTAGGTTAATTGCTCTT
>ERZ860264.1728-NODE-1728-length-13997-cov-4.061110_pt1 | contig 13997 bp, 13 predicted proteins | sample MGYA00509980_ERZ860264 | MGnify/ENA primary metagenome ERZ860264 (study PRJEB30046, sample SAMN00715212) | human gut metagenome | study: EMG produced TPA metagenomics assembly of the A metagenome-wide association study of gut microbiota in type 2... | reverse complement strand
CCCGTCTTATTCGTGATTGTGGAACGGCGGCGGAGACAAACTATAGGGCGAGTGCCAGTTCGACGAAGTTGAACAGTGTCGTGACTGGTCTGAAAAGCCATTTCGGATATAACCGTTATATGCACATTGCAGATAGGGCTTTCTATTCCGGTGAAACGGGAAGCCGTGAGTGGAAGACAATTATATACAACGAACTGAAGGCGGGCCGCCCAGTGATAATGCGGGGAGAGAAGAGCGCATACAATGCCCATGTGTTCATCATCGATGGGTGTCGTGATTCGCTTGTGCATGTCAACTGGGGATGGGGCGGCCGGCGTAACGGCTACTATCATCCCGACACGCTATATGGATACCGCAGCTGCCAGCGTATGGTGGTTGGTGTGGCTCCGGAGACCATCCGGCCGGCGACAAAGCGCGTGGATGTGGACCGGCCGGGACGGTTGGCCGCCAACATAACGGAGGCTGACTGGCTCACGATGCAGAGCATCAAGGTCACAGGAACCATCGGTCGTGAGGATATTGCCGTGTTGCGGTGGTTGGCAGGAGGGACTGACAGGGAAAAACCGTCACGCCGCGGCAATCTCAGTTTCATCGATTTGAGTGAGAGTGTCATACTCACTTTGCCGGACTCGGCTTTTTTCGGCTGCGACCAGCTGACGTACATCTCGCTTCCCATAACGCTGCCGGAGATAGGCAATTACGCTTTTGCCGGTTGTTCCCATCTCAACGAAATAACCATCCACACTCTGGTCTATTCCATCGGTCAAAGGGCTTTCTCGGGATGTTTCAACCTTATCGGCGTAAACCTGCCGCGGTCGTTGCGTGTCGTCGGCGCCAATGCCTTTAATTCGTGCAACAGTCTGACGGCCGTTACTTTGCCCTCTGGTGTCATCCGCGTGGGTAATGGGGCATTCGCATATGCCAAAAATCTCCGCAAACTTATCATCCCGAAGACCGTCAGGGACATCGGACAGAATGTTATCAAAGGAACAAAGGTCACAAAAATAAATAGAATATGACATTAAGCATAGCTTTGGGGTTGCTCATCCCTTTTCTTGGAACCGTGACAGGTTCGTCTTTGGTCTTCTTCATGAAGCATGACATGCCGCTGCGTGTGCGGAAAACTCTGCTCGGATTTGCATCCGGTGTGATGGTTGCGGCTTCTGTATGGTCGTTGCTCCTGCCCAGTCTTGATTTCGTTCCCGGGGCTGAAGGCGTGGCGCGTGTTGTTCCGGCGGCTGTCGGTTTCCTGTCCGGCATGGGATTTCTCCTGCTCATTGACTACGTCACTCCCCATCTTCATCTCGGTACGGCAAAACCGGAAGGTCTTCCGGCCCATCTCTCCCGCACGACAATGTTGTCTTTGGCCGTGACAATCCACAATCTGCCTGAGGGTATGGCGGTCGGTGTGGTGCTGGCCGGTGCAATATCGGGTGACGCAGGTATAAGTGCGGCCGGTGCGTTGGCCATGTCCGTGGGCATCGCTATACAGAACATACCGGAAGGAGCCATCATCTCCATGCCTATGCGGGCTGAGGGCAACAGCCGCTGGCGCTCGTTCATGATAGGCAGCCTGAGCGGTGCGGTTGAGCCGATCGGCGGTCTGGCCGTAATCCTGCTGACGGCTGTTCTTACTCCCGTCATGCCTTATATGCTGGCTTTTGCTGCCGGCGCAATGATATATGTCGTGATAGAAGAGCTTATTCCGGAGGCCAGCGGTGAACCTCATTCAAATCTGAGCACAATTGGTTTCGCTGTCGGTTTCACGCTGATGATGGTGCTTGATGTCGTGTTGGGATGAGCATGCTTGTGTCGTGTCGGGAACATCATGGTAGCGTCATGTTGGTAAAATCAAGGTATCGTTGCGTTGTTATGAACATAGTTTTATATGCTTGTCTGTTGAAACTACAGGTTGAAGATACACTTTGATGCACTTTTGCACTTTATCTGCACTTTTCTTACGTTGCAAACGTAATTTTCCCGATATAAAATTTTGTAGTTACAAAAAAACATGCTACCTTTGCACCCGCAATCAAGAAACATGGCGATGTTTGCAAAAAGGAACAAAATGGTGCGTTAGTTCAGTTGGTTAGAATACATGCCTGTCACGCATGGGGTCACGGGTTCGAGTCCCGTACGCACCGCCAACTTTGAGAGCAAGATAAAAGTCCCGAGGCACAATGCTTCGGGACTTTTGTTTTACTACCATATAGGTTTGATAATGCTTAGAGTTCGTGGCTCGTATAATGGAGTTATGTTCAAGTAATGCTATTGTGGCATCAGACTGCCCAATCGGACATATATTATAATGTCAAAAACTTTAGTAACGTTGAAATAGTGAGATAAAATGGAATACATGTCACAAGAAGGCTACGACAAACTGGTAGCCGAACTGCATCAGTTGGAAAGCGTTGAACTGCCGCGGGTAAGGGAAGCTATTGCTGAGGCGCGGGCGCAAGGCGACCTCAGTGAGAATTTTGAGTATCACGCCGCCAAGCGCGAGCAGGGACGTCTGCTCGGCAGGATACGCTTCAAGCAGAGAGTGCTGGAGTTTGCAAGGGTCATTGACACGAAGCGTCTCGGCTCGGATGCCGTCGGATTGCTGACAAGGGTGGAGATGACCAATATGGTGAACGGTTGCAGAATGACATACACAATTGTCAGTCCTCATGAGGCCAACCTGCGGGAAAGGAAGATTTCCATCAAGTCGCCGGTTGCTGAGGCCTTGTTGGGTAAGAAGGTCGGCGACGTCGTGGAAGTGCGTGTTCCTGCCGGTGTTCAGAAGCTACGCATTGAGAACATAGAACTGACGGGAGGCTGACTCTTTTGTGTATTGATATGCAAGTCGTTCGCTGCCGTCCCGGCAGTGGATGATGCCGCAATATGTGAAGCCTTCTTTTTTGATGGCATTCTGCATGACCATATTGTCGCGGTGGGTATCTATGCGGATGTTGCTATAGTGGCGTAAGGCAAATTGCATGACAAGATGGAATATGCCATTTACCTCGCCATTGCCGGCTATGCGGTGTATGGTTGCATATGGAGCGTTATTAAGCCATTTGCCATCATATATAATATTGTATGTCTGGTCGACACCGTCGCGAAGTAGGAACGTGGCCACAATCCCGTTATCTTTCTGGATTACGTGGCTGTCTCCGCTTTCAATGTCTTCGTGCAGAAGGGCATCATTGGGATAATTTGCTTCCCATTGGTTTGGGTTGCCAGTCTCTGTCATGAACTTGCGGGCGAAAGTGAAGATTGTCTGTATCTGTGGTATGTCTTCTAAAGTAGATTGACGGATGATGAGATTGTTCTGACTGATGCATGCACTTTCGCCTTCGTTGCCGATGCGCCAGAACGGGATGTCTTTTTCGTTGCAGAATGGTTCCATGCGCCATGCGCTCTCAAAACCGCTCATCACAAAGTGCATGGGGACGAACAGTCCCACTTTGAAACGCTCGATGAACTGGCGTGCTCCTAATGTGTAGCCGTTGCCGATACGGCCGTCAACGGGGAACATCACAATGTCAAAATAGCCGGTAATCTTCCGTATATCCTTTAGTTCGCCAAGGAACCGCTTTTCTTCCGTCACGGGATTGACGCAGATACCAGACTCTTCGCTGTATATGGTTTTCTCGGGTGTATTTCCGGTGAGGAAACGTGCGTACCAGTTGCATAGGTCGCCGGCATGGAATATCTTTCTGCCTTCCACCTCGACAATCCAACTCACTCCGCTGTCGTTGCTGCCGGTGGCTGTCACCTTGATGTCGCCGTCCTTCCATACGCCGCCCTTGGCAAGCCATACATCGGCGTCTTCTTTTCCGGTCCGTCTATGTCTCAGGATGTCTTTAGAAAGAATGTATGTGAATCGTGCGGATGGTTTTTCGCTCCTCCACTTCAATATCTCCCTGTTGAAATGGTCTTCATGGAAATGGCTTGCAAATACGTAAATGTGTTTGCTGCCGATTTTGGCGAAAACCCGTCGCATCGCATCCGACGGATCCATCCAATAGTCGAATATCAGTATGCACTTTTCTGTTTCCAATATGAAACAGCTATGGAATATGTATGTCAGTTCAATCATTGTTGCTTTATGGATAACGCGCTTTATATTGTAGTCGTTTTTATCTCAGTTCACGCAAAAAGTGCCTGATGGCCGCGAATGGATGATATAGGATCATTCTCGGTCCAGCCCAGCGCATGACAATCCTGATACGTTCTTTCATTTCCGTTCGATAGCAATGGATGGCGCATTTCTTGCAGGTTGGCTTTCCGCTACCGTAGCGGCAGTGGTCGAGCCTGCCGTTCGCATAAGTCAGTAGTTCCTTGCATTTAGGGCAGAGCGTCTTGTTTCCTTCATGTTTACGGCAGTACAGACGTATCATCAGTCCGACAACGGCCTTTTCTTCTTCTATGCGTTTATTCATAAGTGCTGCCGGTCTCGCATAATGTTTGAGTCAACGTTATATTGAGATAGTTCATACGTATGCTTAAATCATCAATAAGCACGTGCAAATTTATATAAAAATCCCAAATTATAAGCCAGTCGAGATAAAGAAAATGATTTTTCCTTTAGATGAAAGATACGAGAAAAGTTGCCGAAAAGGTTGTAATGTCATAACCTTTTCTGCAACTTTTCAGCTGATATGAATGCTATTCCGGCGCAAGTGTGGATATGTCATCTACCTTTGAACTGCAGATAGTGCAGCGTGCAGAGTGACTTGCCTTTTTCCGGCGATGTGAAGACGAGATAGAGTGGATGTTTTCCGCGCAGGTCCTTTATGCCTTTCAGGGCGGCGCGGATGGTCTTTGGGGTTTTGCCGCCACTTTTCAGCGTGAACTTGCCTATCGGTCGCGGACTGCCCTTCCACGGCGCTTCCGCATAAATGCTGATTGTGCCGTCGGCATCGCCAGGAATGATGTCGAGGACAAGCTCGGCCTTTGAGAGTCCGGCGAGAGCGTCAAAGTTAAAGTACTTGTAGCCGAGGATAGAGCCGTCGGTGTTGTTCACCACCGGGTTCATGTTTATCTTCAGGTCGTACGGATTGGCCACGGCATGGTCGGTGATGTATGTCGGTTGGACATACGGACCGGTGTAGTAGATGTTGGGATACTTCTGTGTCACCGGCGCCGGACCGGTATAGTGGGAGGCTATTGCGGCGGGATATTTGCGCAGTGGGTTCAAACCGGCCGTCTCGAAACCCTCGGAGGTGTATTCCCCCTCGGTTATCGTCACCTTACCGCCGCGACCGGGAACCACCGATACCTCGATGGGAGCCACCATCGCCTGACGCGCGAACTCGTCTGTGCCGCTCTGGCGGTGATAGAACACCCACCACCGGCCGTTTATATTCAATATACTTCCGTGGGTGTTGCCCATTGGCGTGGCCGTGGGTATCGTCCGTCCGTCGGCATCGGTGTCACGCCCGCGGGCGTCGATTATCGTTCCGCCGTATGTGAAAGGGCCGAGCGGACTGTCACTGTAGGCGTATGCGAGGGTGTAGTTTGTCCGGGGCAGTCCCCATTCGCCGTCTTCAGACATGCGGCTGTAGATGAATACGTATTTGTCCTCTATCTTACGTATCGACGACGCTTCGAAAAAGCGGAACACGCCTTCATGCTCGAAGCCCGACACCATATCGGTGACCGTCTCCGTGCCCGGCTTCACCGTGGCCATCGTCGTCGGGTCGAGTTCGGCGGCATAGGAGCGGCCGAATCCCCAGTATCCATATACGCGGCCGTCACCGTCGATGAACACGGCGGGGTCGAAGGCGAGCACGCCAACCGTCTCGTCGGGCTTCTCCGCATTCCAGTTTATCACCTCGAACGGTCCGTCAGGCCTGTTTGAGCGAGCCACCATACCGTTGCGTCCGCCGCCCTGATTGTTCGGATAGAGATAATACTCCTTCCTTCCGTCGGGCAGTGTCCGTTCCGTCACGTCGGGGGCATACAGCACGTCGCCGCGGCCGTCGCCGTGCAGTGGCTTTCCCGCTCCGTTGTTCCTTACTTCGAGTATCACCCCGTCGTAGCGCCAGCAGTCGAGCGAGTCCACAGGAGCCGACCACACTACGAGGTCGGTGCCGCAATACATGTTGCGGAGCATGTCGTGCGAGCCGTAGACATATACCCGCTTCTTTCCGGGGTTGTCCGGGTCGTCGAAGATATACGGTTCTCCGTCGGGGATATGTTCCCAAAGCGGGAGAAAAGGATTCATCGCCGGCGCGGCTGCCGCGAACATCAGCAGTGCCGCGATACACAAAAACAGTTTGGTTTTTCTCATTTTTCTTATCGTGTTAATTCGGTTGTTATATTCGTAAATGTTCGGTTTCATGTCGCAAAGTTATTCAAAATTCTCAAAGAACGGTTCCTAATATGTCCCAAATGCGTTTCTTTTTGTTTCATTGCAATAATATTCTGTTACATTGCTGAAATATCGGAATGAAAAACTGGTGTAAATTGACCGGGAAAGGGTTGAAAACGGGCTGAAATGAATATTTCGGCGGAGGTGGTTTTATCAAAGAGAGAGACGCTGATGGACGGGAGTATGACAATCAGATGGAATATCTTGATGCATTCAGTCGGATATAAACGTGACGACGGCCGTCTCCTCAGACAGGGGACGGCCGCCATTCGGTCTTGTTTTTATAGTATCATGAAGCGGTTTTTATCAATAGTTCTCAGGCTTGAGCTGGAAATATGCCTGTGCATGGTCGCAGACGGGACAGATTTTCGGCGCTTTCTTGTCGATGATGATATGTCCGCAATTTGAACATTGCCATACGGCCTCACCGTCTTTCGAGAACACCTTCTTGTCGCGTACATTCTTCAGCAGTCTGCGGTAACGTTCCTCATGGGCTTTCTCCACCGAGGCAACACCTTCAAACTTCTGGGCAATTTCGGTGAAACCCTCCTCACGTGCCTCCTCTGCCATGCGACGGTACATGTCCTGCCACTCATAGCTCTCTCCTGCGGCGGCATCTTCGAGATTCCATTCCGTGTCGTTCACTTTGCCGCCGTGGAGGTATTTATACCACAGCTCTGCATGTTCTTTCTCGTTGGCAGCTGTTTCTTCAAACAGAGCGGCAATCTGCACATATCCGTCTTTTTTTGCTTTTGATGCAAAATAGGTGTACTTGTTGCGTGCCATTGACTCTCCGGCAAATGCTTCGAGGAGATTTTTTTCTGTTTTTGTTCCTTTCAGATCTTTCATAACTACATATATTTAATTAGGTGGATAAGTGATTATTACGCTGCAAATATAATCACAAAAGCGGAATAACGTGTCATTCCGACTGCGTTATTCCGCTTTATTCAAGTATTTTAAATTCCGTTTCGTAAACAATATGATGCCCGTTAATCAATCTAAACGAAAATTTTGTCAGATTGGGATTGGACATTGCTTTTTAGGCATGGTCCTTAAAGACAGGCCGGTTGCAGCTGACGGAAAAGCGGTCCATCCGTAATCAGTTCTCATAGAGTCTGCGTCTCTCGAAAAATTTGCCGGTGAAGCAGACGAACAGCAGGGCTCCGACGGCCTGCATCAATGCCACCGTGCGGAATGTGGTGCTGAATCCGCATGTCTCGGCGATTACGCCTCCCAGCAAAATGCCGAAGCCCATGCCGAGATCCCACGAAATCAGAATGGACGAGTTGGCCGTGCCGCGCTGGTCGTGGCGGGCTATTTTGATGAACATGTTGAGGAATGCCGGATACATCTGTCCGTTGCCTAAGCCAATCAGTAGCGCCGAGGCATAGAAGCTCCACGGGGTTATGACAAACGCAAACATAAAATAGCCAAAGAATGACAGCAGGACGCCGACAAGTGCATTGTGGGTCATGCGTCCTGCGCGGAGGCTTTTTCCGCCGAAGAGGCGTGATACGAAAAGACCTATGGACAGGATCATGAAGAATATGCCGGTCCCGTCGGTGATGCCGAGCTGCTCTTTGCCATAGATGGCCACATAGTTGCTCATGACGCCCCAGCAGAGCCCGAAGAAGCAGATGTTGACGGCGAGCAGCCATGCGCGGCCGAGAAAGAAATGGTCAAGGCTTAATTTCGGCTTGCCGGCCACTGCCGCTCTTTGGGGAAGCCTTACCGATGAAGAACAGAGGAAACCCAAGAAAGCCAGTAGCAGCGCCAGCCAAAACAGCAGGTCGAAATTGCCTGTGGTGTGATATATGTATATGCTGGCACTCGGAGCGATGGCCATGGCTAGATTATTGCTCAGGCCGTAATAGCCGATGCCTTCATTCCTGCGGCTTGATGGCAGCACGTCGATGGCGACGGTGCTGTTGACCACGGTCGTCGCGCCGAAAGGAATGCCGTGAAGTGTGCGGACAATGGCGAACATGAGAAGTGTGCTCGCGCATATATATCCTCCAAAGCAGATGAAGAACAGAAAGAAACATGTCATCAGGACGGTTTTGCGGTCGAACGTGTCAACGACAAATCCGCTGAAAGGACGTATCAGCAGTGTCGCGATGACATAGCCGGAGAGAACAACTCCGATGACATCCTTGTCGGTATGAAACTGCGCATCAAGATAGAGCGGCAGCAGAGGTGTCAAGAGATAGAAAGCAAAGAACAGCAGAAAATTGCATGTCATTACCTTGATATACTGTCTGTTCCACAGTTTTGCCGTGTTATGATTGCTGTCATTACTTCCGTTTTGCCATTTCCCATTCATTTGTTATCCGAAAAAATCCTACCTATTTATATATTATGTTTATTGTTGCTGTCAGACTGAAATCTCCCCGCGTATGCTCCTTGTCATATAGTCTCTCACGGTTTCCGGGTCATCGTATCTGGCCTGAAGATACATCAGCTTTGTCACGGCGCTCTCCACCGTGCTGTCATATCCGCTGATGACACCAGCCGATTTCAGCTGGTAGCCCGTGTCGTAGCGCCCCATCTCGACCTTGCCGGCCATGCACTGGCTGATGTTGATGATGGTCTTGCCCAGTGCTGTCGCCTCGCGGAGGGCGTTGAGGAGCCATGCCTTCTGCGGGGCGTTGCCGCTGCCGTAGGTGCGCATGACGATGGCGCGCAGGTTGGGAGTGGCGATGACGTGGCGCACGAGGTCCTCACGTATGCCGGGGAAGATGGTGAAGACAATGACGTTGTTGTCCAGACGGAAGTGGGGGGTCATGGGACGGGAACGGTCGGGGCGGATGATGCGCTCCTCCTGATAGGTTATGTTCACTCCGGCTTCGACGAGATGGGGATAGTTGAAGCTCTCGAAAGCATCAAACTCATCGGCGCTCTGTTTCGTCGTACGGTTTCCGCGCAGGAGATGGCCGTTGAAGTAGATGCCCACTTCCGGCACCATCGCCGTTCCGTCGGAATGTTTTGCCGATGCGATTTCAATGCTGGTGATGAGGTTTTCCTTGCCGTCGGTGCGCAGCTGGCCAATCGGCAGCTGGCTTCCGGTAAGGATGACGGGCTTCGTCAGGTTCTCCAGCATATAGCTCAGCGCTGATGCCGTATATGCCATGGTGTCCGTTCCGTGGAGGATGACAAAGCCGTCGTAGCGGTCGTAGTTCTCGGCGATGATGTGGGCCAAATCGATCCAGAGAGCCGGCGACATGTCGCTGCTGTCGATGGGCGGGTCAAACTGATAGGTGGCAATGTGGGTTGAGAACTGTTTCAGCTCCGGGACATTGCTTAGAAGATGTTCAAAATCGAACGGTTCGAGTGCACCTGTGTGGGGATTTCGGTTCATGCCGATGGTCCCGCCGGTGTAAATCAGAAGGACATTATTGTCGTACGTCATCGTTTACGTAATATTTTTGTGCAAAAATACGTAAACTTTTTGAGAATACGGAATTTATTTGTTAATTTTGTGGCGATGGACGTCCGTTTGCAGCCGTATGTATGCGGTGGGGCGCCGATATTGACTGAAAAGAACAAATTCAGCGTTTTCTGTAAGCCGGAAGACTGGAGAGGAGTCATTTTCTGTCCGGTCATGGCGGGAAAAGGTTTGTTTATATAAACTTAAATATAAAGCTAATTATGAAACAATTCAATGATGCGAACTTCCTGCTCGACACTGAGGTGGCTCAGGACCTGTTCCACAACCATGCGGCCAAGATGCCAATCATCGATTATCATTGCCATTTGATACCTGAAATGGTGGCAAATGACCATAAATTCAAGAGCATCACGGAGCTTTGGCTCGGTGGCGACCACTATAAGTGGCGCGCCATGCGTACCAACGGTGTTGACGAGCGCTTCTGCACAGGAAAGGACACCAGCGACTGGGAGAAGTTTGAGAAGTGGGCCGAAACCGTGCCTTACACATTCCGCAATCCTCTCTATCACTGGACTCACCTTGAGCTCAAGACTGCTTTCGGCATCGAGAAACAGCTCAGCCCGAAGACCGCACGTGAGATTTTCGACGAGTGCAACGAGAAGCTGAAGCAGCCGGAGTTCTCCGCACGCGGCCTGATGCGCCACTACAACGTGGAGTGTGTATGTACGACGGACGACCCCGTTGACGATCTGCGCTATCACAAGCAGACACGTGAGGACGGATTTGAGATCAAGATGATTCCTGCATGGCGTCCTGACAAGGCCATGAACATCGAGAAGCCCGAGTTCCCTGCATACGTAAATCAGCTGGGTGAGGTTGCCGGAGTGACCATCACGACATTCAAGGATATGCTTGATGCCCTGCAGAAGCGTCACGACTTCTTCACGGAGAACGGCTGCCGTCTGTCCGACCACGGAATCGAGGAGTTCTATGACGAACCTTACACAGACGCACAGATAGAGGATATCTTCGCAAAGGCCATGAGCGGCAAGGAACTTTCTGTATATGAGACACGTCAGTATAAGCACTGCTTCCTGAAGGGGATGGCCATCATGGATGCTGAGGCAGACTGGACACAGCAGTTCCACTACGGCGCTATCCGTGACAACAACACGGCCATGTACAACCAGCTCGGCCCCGACACCGGTTTCGACTCTATCGGCGAGTTCACTACAGCCAAGGCTATGAGCAAGTTCCTGAACGAGCTCAACATGGAGGGCAAGCTCACACGGACCATCCTCTACACGCTGAACCCATGTGCAAATGAGGTGATTGCGACCATGCTCGGCAACTTCCAGGGCGGATGCCCCGGCAAAATACAGTTCGGTTCCGGCTGGTGGTTCAACGACCAGCTTGACGGTATGACACGTCAGATGAACGCTCTCTCTGTGCTCGGTCTGCTGAGCCGCTTCGTTGGTATGCTCACCGACTCACGCTCTTTCCTGAGCTATCCGCGTCATGAGTATTTCCGTCGTCTGCTCTGCAACATCCTCGGCAACGACGTCGAGAAGGGACTCCTGCCCAACGACCACGAGATTTTGAGCCGCATGGTAGAGGATATCTCTTACAACAACGCACGTAACTACTTCAGGTTCTATTGATTTGAAGTTGTATATATAGCGGTCTCGCTATAATCATAAAGGACACCCGGGCTCAGAGTCATTGACATTCTCTGGTCCGGGTGTCTTTGTCTTTTTATTTATGGTTGTGAAGTGATGTTGTGAAGGCAGACTGATTGATAAGGAGGCGTTGGGTGGGGATTCATTTAATTGGCATGGTAGAGGTGGCGGAGGCGCTTTCGGATGTCGAAAAAAAAGACGTCAATAGTCGCGTATTTCACTTTTTATTTCTAACTTTGTCACATAAACAGACAAACATATAGAATGGCAAGGAAGCTGACATGCAAACAGATATCTATATTGCTGCCGGTGTACAATTATGTGTGCATCAGCCTTGTGCGGGAGTTGCATCAGCAAGTGGAGGTTTGTGGTGTGGATTATGAGATTATCGTGGCTGATGACGGTTCTACGGATGCTGCCAAAATAGATGCAAATCGGTGTATCGGAGATATTCCTCATTGTACCTATATCGTTCGTGAAGCCAATGCGGGACGTGCGGCAATAAGGAACTTCCTTGCCCGAAGCGCTGTATCGGAGTGGTTGCTGTTTCTTGACTGTGACGTGGAATTGCCGGATGCGGACTTTATTCGTCGTTATGTTGATGCTGCTGGTGACGATGTCATAGATGGAGGGGTATGTACTGATGGAGATGCCGGCCGCTGGCGGGGCAATCTAAGGTTTGCATACGAGCGTGCCTCGGAGTCTCGGCATGTGGCCAAAGAAAGGGCGACGAAGCCGTATCGCTGTTTCCGGACAACCAATTTCATGGTGAGGCGGGCGGTAATATTGGCTTATCCGTTTGATGAGAGGTTCAGATACTATGGCTATGAGGATGTTCTTTTTGGCAAACGGCTGAAAGAAGAGAACTGCGCAATAAGGCACATTGACAATCCTGTCGTTATATTGGATATGGAACCGAATGACGTTTTTATTGAAAAGACGGAGGAAGCATTACGCACGTTGTATATGTTCAGGGATGAGCTTCGTGGATATTCAGACCTTCTTGATTTGGCAGAACGCCTTTGCCGTTTCATTCCGGGAAGGTCGTTGCGCATGTTCCATGGTTTGGCTGGGCCTTTATTGCGCCGTAATCTGACCGGAGGGCACCCGAATTTGACAGCGTTTGGACTTTATAGACTTGGATATTACTTATCATTAACTAATAAAAACTTAAAACGATGAGAAGATTTGCATTTAAAATGATTTTGAAGAAAGGCTGCGAAGAGGAATACGAAAAGCGTCATGCAGCCATTTGGCCTGAGCTGAAGCAGATGATAAAGGATCAGGGCGTGAGTGACTACAGCATTTTCTGGGACCGTGAGACAAATCTGCTGTTTGCTGTGCAGAAATGTGATAAGGATACAAATAGTCAGGATACGACAGATGTAGACCCGATAACGCAGCGCTGGTGGGACATGATGGCTGATATAATGGAGGTCAATCCGGACAACTCTCCTGTGAGCGTACCATTGAAAGAGGTGTTCCATCTTGACTGATATATACTTATCTTGGCCAACATAAAGGTGCTATAATGTAGGATTTTTCCATCTGCAGTGATGATATATCCTCATTATAGCACTTTATTTTCCCTGTAGGGAGAGACTGTGCAGGAAAGGCGATTATTGTGATTACAGTCGAACTTCCGTTATTTATATATGTATCTCTTGATACTTTTTTTCGGAGTCTTCTCAAATTCCTCTCTATGGATTTCTATTTCGGATAGCTTTGCGTATGACGGAAGCACTTCGTTAAGGCTCTTGCGGTTCTGTTCCATCATGTCCTTGACGTCCTTTTCACTTATTCCGAGGTTCTTGGCTTCTTCGTAGTCAGGGAAAACCAGACCGACAAGTTTTTCTCCACGTTGAACCACAAGGCTCTCTATCACCATTGGCATTGAGTTCAGTTTGTCTTCAATCTCCTCCGGATAGATGTTCTGTCCGTTAGAACCAAGGAGCATGTTCTTTGACCGTCCTTTGATGAAGACGTTGCCAAGGCTGTCCATTGTACCGAGATCTCCCGTGTGGTACCATCCATTCTTGTCTATTGTCTGCTCTGTTGCTTCTTCATTTTTGTAGTAACCGAGCATGACGTTTGTACCTCGTGCAAGAATTTCACCCGGTATGTTCTCCGGATCCGGACTGTCGATTTTAACTTCCATGTGGACTACAGGACGTCCACAGCTACCCGGTATAAATGTCTTGTAGTCGGAGTAGCATATAATCGGGGCACATTCCGTAGCTCCATAACCGACGGTATAAGGGAAGTTGATGCGTTTCAGGAACGTTTCTATTTCCTGATTGAACGCCGCTCCGCCGATAATGATTTCATAGAACTGCCCGCCAAAGGCGTTGACAACCTGTTCGCAGATTTTCTGTTCCACCTTTTTGTTTATCATCGGCATGTTCATCAGCAGACGCATGCGGTTGTTCTGTATCTTGGGAAAGACTTTCTTGCGGATGATTTTCTCGATGATGAGCGGCACGGCGATGATTATGGCCGGCTTGACTTCGGCAAATGCTGTGGCGATTATGGCCGGGCTGGGGATGAACAGAAGGTGCTGACGGTT
>ERZ860264.1726-NODE-1726-length-14030-cov-8.555349_pt1 | contig 14030 bp, 14 predicted proteins | sample MGYA00509980_ERZ860264 | MGnify/ENA primary metagenome ERZ860264 (study PRJEB30046, sample SAMN00715212) | human gut metagenome | study: EMG produced TPA metagenomics assembly of the A metagenome-wide association study of gut microbiota in type 2... | reverse complement strand
GACTCATAAATCTACCCTTAATCGTGTATTGGATGATAGTTGCGGATTTTAGGGATAAAAGAAAAGATGCAGCTTTCACCATTTTCTATATGGGGGTAAACGTAGGTTCTACACTTGCCCCACTAGTATGTGGATTAGTAGGAAATACCGGACATCCGGAAGATTTCAAATGGGGATTTCTGGCTTCATGTATAGGAATGTTACTGGGAGCTACTGTATTCCAAATTTTAAAAAACAAATACATTTGCGGACCTGATGGCGAACCTGTAGGAATGCCTCCTACAAAATATACTCAGGCAGACAAGAATACACCAGAGCAACCCTGCAAAAGTAAAGCCACCCAAAGAACTACTTTCATGGTAATGGGAACCTTGATTCTGACCTTGTTGTTTGCTGTCGACTGGAATGCCTCCGGATGGTCTGTCTTTGCCAACACCGACTGGATAGGTGCCTTGATTTATGCTACAGCCATAATCATACCACTTACGATTATCACAGACCACTCGCTGACTGGTACCGAAAAAATGAGAATCGGGGTAATCTATATTATTGCATTTTTTGTCATCTTTTTCTGGGCTGCCTACGAACAGGCTGGAGCCTCACTCACATTCTTTGCAGACGAGCAGACCGATCGTCATATAGGCAATTGGGAAATGCCAGCAGCCTATTTCCAATCGTTCAATCCTATTATGATTGTAACGCTTGCTCCGGTTTTTGCAGCTATCTGGTCTTTCTTAGGCAAACGAGGATTGGAGCCCAGTTCTCCACGCAAACAAGCTATTGGTTTGTTCCTCCTTTCAATGGGATACTTATACATTGCTTTCGGTGTAAAAGACATTGAACCGGGTGTAAAAGTCAGCATGGTTTGGCTTACTGGATTATATTTGATTCATACAATGGGAGAACTCTGTCTGGCTCCAATAGGATTGTCGTTGGTATACAAGCTCTCTCCGGTACGTTTCTCTTCTCTGATGATGGGAGTATGGTATCTGAGCACTTCAGCAGCCAATAAATTTGCCGGAGTTTTAAGCGGATATTACCCTGAGCATGGAACCGTAAGACACTTTTTAGGATATCAGATAGAAAACCTTTACGACTTCTTCATGCTGTTTGTATTTATGAGTGGAACAGCAGCTCTCATCTTGTTTGTCATTTCCGGAAAATTACAAAAGATGATGAAAGACGTATAAGTATTACATCTTACAAACGAATTTATACAGATAAAACATATGTACATTCTATAAAAATTTTATCTTTGCATATTAATAAAATCTAATATTAACTTTTTAAATCTTCATCAATTTATGTTCAACAAACATCCAAAGGGATTGGTTGCCGCAGCTTTAGCCAATATGGGAGAGCGTTTTGGCTTTTACATCATGATGGCAATTCTAACCTTGTTTATCTCTGCTAAATTCGGTTTGTCTGAAACCACAACCGGATATATCTATTCAGCTTTTTATGCATCTATCTACATTTTGGCTTTGGCCGGAGGTATAATAGCTGACAAAACTAAAAACTTTAAAGGAACTATTTTCGCCGGTCTCGTTCTGATGGCTATCGGATATCTGATTATTGCCATCCCTACTCCTACTCCAGTTCCAAGTCTTCCTCTTTACTTAGGATTAACTTGCCTGGGATTGGCTGTAATTGCCTTCGGTAATGGTTTGTTCAAAGGAAACCTTCAGGCACTGGTAGGACAAATGTACGATGATCCTAAATATTCACATTTACGCGATGCCGGATTCCAGATATTCTACATGTTTATCAATGTAGGTGCTGTATTCGCTCCATTTATTGCAATTGGTGTCCGTAACTGGTGGTTGAAAGCAAACAACTTCGACTATGATGCAACTTTGCCAGAACTTTGCCATCAGTACCGCGAAGCAATCATCCACGGAAAGGAAATGGCTCCACAGGCTATGGAAAACCTGACAGTATTGGCCAACAAGGTTTCTCTGAGCGGTGAAGCTGTTACTGACATGGGAGCTTTCGTAAACAATTACCTTGACGTATTCAACCGTGGTTTCCACTATGCATTTATGGCCGCTATCGTAGCAATGATTATTTCACTGGTTATCTATCTGTCTAACAAGAATACATTCCCAGATCCAGGAAAGAAAGCGGCAGAAAGCAAAACAGCAAAAGCTACTGTAAATAAAGAAGAAATCCAGATGAATGCTAAAGAAATCAAACAGCGTATCTATGCTTTGTTTGCTGTATTTGGTATCGTTATCTTCTTCTGGTTGTCGTTCCACCAGAACGGTTACTCACTGACTTACTTTGCACGCGACTATGTAGACCTCAGTGTAATCAATATCGATTTAGGATTTACTCAAATCAAAGGAGCAGAAATCTTCCAGTCTGTAAACCCATTCTTCGTAGTAACACTGACTCCGCTTATCATGTGGATTTTCAGTTCGATGAAAGAAAAGGGTAAAGAACCTTCTACTCCGATGAAGATTGCCATCGGTATGGGTATTGCAGCTTTGGCTTATATCTTCCTTATGGTATTCTCATTCACACTTCCAACAAAAGATGCTTTGAGTACCATGACTGCAGAGCAGGTTGATGCCATCCGTGTTACACCATGGATTATGATTGGCTTGTATTTCATCCTGACAGTAGCCGAGTTGTTTATTTCTCCATTAGGATTGTCATTCGTTTCGAAAGTGGCTCCTCCTCATTTGCAAGGATTGATGCAGGGATGCTGGCTTGCAGCTACAGCTGTAGGAAACTCACTGCTGTTTGTCGGAGGTATCTTGTACACCACAGTTCCTATCTGGGCATGCTGGTTGGTATTCGTAGGTGCTACCGGTGCTTCCATGATAGTAATGCTCTCTATGGTAAAATGGTTGGAAAAAGTAGCTAAATAAGCGATTACAATACAACTTATCATAAAAGGACGAGACCATCTCAAAATAAGCTTGAGATGGTCTCTGTTTTTTTATGCTACGTATTCGTGATTCTATTTGCTTTTTTAAATCGACGACGTCGGATACATAATCGCCCACGTCGATTATACAGCCAACGACGACATTTCTACATTCGGCGACGCCGATTAAAGTTTCCGACATTCACCGGTACTTTTTTATTCCTGCCATATACTCTATTTGCCAAAAGATGACAAATTTAATCACAGTCTGTTTGGATTAAAGTACAATTTGAAGGCTTGTTGTTTAAAAGAATAAATCCCTGTACTTTTATAGTTCCGGAAATAACTATGCCTATTCCCTTTCTACAGAAAGTACAAGGATTTATTGAAATCGATTATTCAGAAACTTCTTTATGCGTTTTCTTGCAGTTCTGCTGATTTACGATGTTTTAAAACCTCTGCATCAATATAGAAGATTGTTTCTTCTGCCAGATTATTGATGTGGTCGCCAGCCCGTTCCAGTTTACGGAAAATACCTGCGGTTTCCAAACAAAGCTTTATATCCTCCGGATGTTCCGTAGCATGATCTGCCAATGTATCAATAGCATTCTGATTTAATATATCCAATACTTCATCTTTATCAAATACAGATTTAGCCATCGATAAATCCTGCTTCTGCAGCGATTCATATGTAGTATTCAACATAGACAATACAGTATCAAACATTTCATGTATCTGTAAACTACTAAAAAGAATCTTATTTTCCGGCTTCAGTTGAGTACGAATAACAAAACGGGCAATGCTATCGGCATAGTCACCAATACGTTCCAAATTATTATTAATTTTCAGCATGGCCAATGCAAAACGCAAATCGACTGCAACAGGATTATACAAGGCAATGAAATCTTCAATGTCGCTGTCTATTTTCAGTTCGAATGCATTAACCCGCTTTTCACGAGCTGCCACTTTATCAGCCAACGAAGTATCCGCATTCAACACGGCCTGATAAGCATCGCTCAATTGCTGATAGACCAATGTCCACATCTCATTTACTTCGTTCTTTATTGTCTGAAGTTCGTTTTCTACAAATTTTACCATAATTGTATGAAAGGGTTAAGTTTATCCAAATCGACCGGTAATATAATTCTGAGTAGCTTCCTGAGCAGGATTGGTAAATATCTTCTTGGTATCATCAAATTCAACCATCTCACCCATATAGAAGAAGGCGGTCTTGTGACTCACACGGGCTGCCTGCTGCATGCTGTGTGTGACAATAATGACCGTAGTCTTTTCACCCAGCTCACAAATCAGTTCTTCCACTTTAGCTGTAGAAATAGGGTCGAGTGCCGAAGCAGGTTCGTCCATCAGCAAGATAGAAGGCTCCACAGCCATGGCACGGGCAATACAAAGACGCTGCTGCTGTCCGCCAGACAAGGCATAAGCCGAATCCTTCAACTTACTCTTTACTTCTTCCCATAAAGCAGCTCCTTTCAAGGCTTCTACTACACGGTGCTCTATAAATTCCTTATCTTTTATACCGTTTACACGCAATCCGTAAGCCACATTTTCAAAAATACTCTTTGGAAAAGGATTCGGACGCTGAAACACCATTCCCACATTCTTTCTCAAAGAATCTACATCAACAGACTTGTCGTAGATGTTTTGTCCGTCAATCAGAATTTCCCCAGTCAATTTAGTTCCGGGAATCAAGTCGTTCATACGATTAAACAAACGGAGAAAAGTAGACTTTCCGCATCCCGAAGGACCAATAAAAGCTACCACTTCATTATTAGGTATCTGAATGTTGATATTCTTCAATGCGTGAAAATTCCCATAATAGAAATCTACGTTTCTTGCTTCAATCTTATTCATATATCAGATGAGTTATTTCGATTTTAATTTGTTTTCAAAAAATTTGCGGACAGCATTCGCTGCCAAATTCATAATCAGCACCAACAGAATCAACACAAGGGCCGTTCCATAAGCAATAGGAAGCTGTGCTTCGATATCGGTTCCGCTTGTTGCCACTACATACAGATGATAAGGCAATGCCATACATTGATCGAAAACACTTTCGGGCAATTTCGGAAGGAAATAAGCCGCACAAGTAAACAGGATAGGAGCTGTTTCTCCCGATACACGCCCCAGTGAAAGAATCAATCCGGTAATAATACGTGGCATGGCCATAGGAAGCAGGACTTTCCATATAGTCTGCGCTTTAGTAGCTCCCAAAGCCAGACTTCCCTCACGATAACTGTCTGGAATATCCTTAAAAGCCTCTTCTGTGGTACGGATTACAATAGGCAGTGCCAACAGGCCCAAGGTAAATGATCCGGCCAGAATACTGTCTCCAAAACTCAGATAGTTTACAAAGAAAGCCATACCAAACAGACCAAATACAATGGAAGGAATACCTGCCAGATTATTGGTCATCATGCGGATAAAAGCAACTAACTTGCCCTGCGGAGCATACTCATTCATGTAAATGCCACTCATCACTCCAATGGGGAAGGAAAATAATGCACTTCCTATCATCAGATAAAAAGTTCCGACAATAGCCGGCCATATGCCCCCTTTGGTCATCCCGTCAGTGGGAGCTTCGGTCAAGAATTCCCAATTAATCACTCCAATACCTTTCACCAGAATAAAACCAAGGATAAAGAAAAGCAAAAGTGCTACACCATAACTAAGCATGCGAAAACAAGCAAACATTATCTTCTGTATTCTTTGCTTTTTACGTGTATAAGAAGGATTTGTTTGAATAGCCATGTTTTATTTCTTGAATTTGTTGCGTGCAGAAACAATTTCCACACAAGAGTTGATAATCAGTGTAATGAAGAACAATATTACCCCCAGCAAGAACAGAGACTGATAGTGTGCTCCTCCTGCAGGCGCTTCACCCAATTCGGCAGCAATCGTAGCAGGGATAGTACGCAGTGGCTCCAGAATACTTGTAGGAATTACCGCAGCATTACCGGTCACCATCAGTACAGCCATGGTTTCACCAATAGCCCGGCCGATACCCAAGACTACTCCTGATGTAATGCCCGAAATAGAAAAAGGAATCACTACCTTATAAATGGTTTGCCAGTGAGTAGCTCCCAATGCAAGACTGGCTTCACGCATCATACGCGGACAGCTGCGCATCGCATCTTCTGCCACGGTAATGATGGTAGGAAGTGCCATAATAGCCAATACGATACTTCCAGCCAAACCCGATTCTCCGACGGGAAGATGGAACGTTTTCTGCAGAAAAGGCACAATTACCGCCAATCCGAAAAAGCCATATACGACAGAAGGAATACCATTCAACAACTCGATAATAGGTTTCAGGTACTTACGTACATTAGGATGGGCAACTTCTGCCAGATAAATGGAAACAGCCAGTCCAAACGGCAAAGCAATGAGAATAGCAAAAAAACTTACCCATAATGTACCTCCAATCAAAGGAAGAATACCGAAGATAGGTGAAGGTGTGGCTGTAGGAAACCATTCATCTCCTAACAGTACATCTTCTACTGAGATATTCTCGTCCTGTATAAGTTTCATTCCACTTTCTTTCTCGATGAGCGAATAGGGTACAAATGCAATCATTCCTTTATGCTGCTTCACCAATTCGGCAATCTTCGCTCCAGCCAACTCATATTCGGCTCCGAGTTCTTCTTCTGTATAGATTTTATCAAGATCTTCCAAACGGAATACTTCTACAGGAATATCTTGTCCTCCCAACTCTTTCCAGTTCGTAATTTCTTCATCGAATAAGAGTTTGATTTCCTGTGCACTTAGTCGCTTTACCGGATTATCCTGATTCAATGCCAGCACATAGCCTTTGTCGACCACCGGATTGCTGAACAATCCAACTGCCTCACTAAACAAAAAGCCAATAATCAGCAAAATAGCAATACTAGTAGTAAAGCCACTTATCGTAAAAATACGTCGGGCTATTCTATCAATTATCTTTTTCATAATGTGTTTTTGTGTGTTTAATCATTATCGGGGAATAAATCCCAATTCCAATGTCTTTTCCAATCCTTCTGGTGAATAGATAAACTGAATAAAATCAGACACCCGACTTTCATTCTTTTTATCATAATAATAATACAACGGACGAACAATAGGATACTGTTTTTTCATTGCAGTTTCTACTGAAGGATATACAAAGCTTTTCCCCTGATCATAAGATACAGAAACAGCCTTTACATAAGGGTTCAGATAAGCAAGCCCGACATATCCGATTGCTCCACGTGTTTGTCTTACTGATTGGATAATTGCTCCCGTTGCAGGCATAGAAAGAATACTACTCATGTAATTCTTATTTTCGAGAACGCTCTCCTTGAAAAACTCATAAGTACCGGAAGAGGTTTCACGGGAATAAACCACAATCTTGGCATCTTCTCCACCTACTTCCTTCCAGTTGGTTATCTTACCACGGAAAATTGCTTCCAATTGTTCACGGGTAAGCTTGCTTACAGGATTTTCCGGATTCACAATGACAGCCAGTGCATCATAAGCAACTATTACCTCACAAGGTTCATGCTTAGACTTTTTCATTTTCATTTTTTCATTGAACTTGATGCGGCGGGATGCCATTGCCAGATCGGTAGTACCGTCCATCAAAGCTGAAATCCCCACCCCACTTCCTCCACCAGTCACAACTACTGTAGCAGATGGATGTTGTTTCATAAATATCTCCGCCAACTCTTGCGTGAGTGGAAGAACGGTATCACTTCCTTTGATTCTCTGTGCCATCACTGTATTGCTCATATAGCAAAACACGAAAAGGAAAGGAATTAAAATCTTCTTCATTTTACTGTTTTTTAAGTCTTTAAATCACGGCGGTAAAGATAGGCAGTTTCAACAAAAAGTGTATTACAAACCTGTTTCACATAAAATACAATCCGATTAAAAACAACTGATATACTTTATAATAACATTTTTTATAGTCCTCTACCTTATATTCATTTCTTCATTTACAAAAGTTTTCATAGTTGAACTATTTTACAGGCTGCTATAAACAAATTCGTCCGGCATCATCATGTTTCAATCTGATGATACCGGACGAATCGAAAAGAACGGGAATCTTCTACTAATCAAGAAAGAGTTCTTCCGGATAACCTACATCTACCAGGAACAATGCATTTCCTGGCACTGAAGTTCCTGCACTACAACGATTTTTTTCTTCTATTACTTTACGAAATCCCTCTACCGTCAGTTTTCCTTTACCCACCTCAACTAAGGTACCTACTACAGCACGAACCATATTGCGTAAGAAGCGGTCTGCCTGAATGGTAAACACCCAATTGTGTTCTCCTATTTGTTCCCAACGGGCGTACATCATCTTGCAATTGTTGGTTTTCACATCCGTATGCAACTTACTGAAACTCGTAAAGTCTATATAGTCGAACAAAGTCTGAGCAGCCTCGTTCATTTTCTCAAAATCTAAGGTCTGAAATATCCGCCAAGAAAACGCCCGGCTAAACGGATCTTTACAAGTGGTAATATAATATTTATAGGTACGGTATGTTGCATCGAAACGGGCATGTGCGTCCGACTTTACTCTGCGTACACGATGTACAGCTACATCCGGAGGAAGCAACCGGTTCAACTTATCGACAACCGTTGCACAATCCAGTTCTGCATCAAAATCGAAATGAGCTACCATCAGCCGGGCATGTACTCCAGCATCCGTACGTCCGGCACCTACTACTTCTATAGGCTTGCGCAGAAAAGTCGACAAAGCCTTCATCAACACTTCCTGTACACTAATGCCATTAGGCTGGATCTGCCAGCCATGATAATTTGTACCATCGTACGATAAGTATATAAAATATCTGTACATATTCCGTTATCTTACAGTTATATGGAAACATCCCTGCTTCAATTCATACTTCACATAACAACGGTTCAACTTACGCATATCTCTAAGCACTTCCGAAAGAACAAGTTTCAGCGTATCTGCCCCTACATCCTGCATAGGTCTTCCATCAGGATCTTCAACCTTTGCAAACCGTTTCCAACTCACATCGAAAGTAGTACCATAAGAATGACAAGAATTTGCCGACGCATTAAGATTTCTGCGTCGTAAACGCTTTACATCGTCTTTAGTGCGAAGAACAGAGGTTACAATTATTTTATTAGGATTTAATCCTTTGTTTTCCAGCGAATCAAGGAAAGCATGACCTATTGTATCCAGTAAAGCACTGGCCCGAGGAACCAGATAAGGTACAGAATGTGTAAGCGAATCTACATCATACAAGTCACACGATTTTATTTCTGTCAGACGGCCAATTAATTCGGAAGCAGCTTCCCTATCGGCTACTGGAGAAATCCCCAGACTCTTGGCTGCTTTAAGCTGCACGGCATTCAAATCATTAAAACTCCGTTTATAACTAATGACACCCCGTATATTATGCGGATTATTCATTTTCATAGACATGTCTTTTTCTTTGCATCCCGCTGCAAGCAAAGAACATAGACAAAGTCCACAAAAAGTATTCAATAAGATTTTCATTCTTCTTTTCTGCTTATCTAAAATCAATAATTATCATTCTCTTCATCGCATCATCCTTATAGATAGATTGTACGCCGACAACTTTTGTCTATCACACAAATTGACGAAGAGATTAAAGTTTTATCTATTAACGGAAGCAAAAGTACGAATTATTCTTGAGATAGTATATCTTTGTAAAGAGGCGTTTAATTTAAAATATAAAAGTCTATGAACAGAGTATGTAAATTATTTGGTATTCGTTACCCTATTATACAAGGAGGAATGGTATGGTGCAGCGGATGGAGACTTGCTTCAGCAGTAAGCAATGCCGGTGGACTTGGTCTGATAGGTGCCGGCTCCATGCATCCCGAAACATTAAGAGAGCATATCCAAAAATGTAAAAAAGCAACCGACAAACCATTTGGAGTAAACATTCCTTTGATGTATCCTGAAATAGAGGCTGTTATGCAGTTGGTTGCCGACGAGGGAGTTCGCATTGTCTTCACTTCTGCCGGCAATCCTAAGACTTGGACAGAATGGCTGCACCAACATCATATTACGGTAGCTCATGTTGTTTCTTCTACAAAATTTGCAGCAAAATGTGAAGAAGCCGGAGTAGACGCTATCGTGGCTGAAGGATTCGAAGCTGGAGGACATAACGGAAGAGAAGAAACCACCACATTGTGTCTCATTCCGGCAGTCCGGCAAATCTGTACAGTTCCTCTTATAGCAGCAGGTGGTATTGCTACAGGAGAAGGTATCTTGGCAGCCCAGTCATTGGGAGCAGATGGTGTACAGATTGGAACCCGATTCGCTCTTACAGAAGAAAGTTCGGCTCACTTTGCTTTTAAAGACCGATGTCTCTCCCTACACGAAGGGGATACCATATTGACACTAAAACATCTGTCACCTACCCGCCTTATCAAAAATGAGTTTTACTCTGAAATAGAGAAAATAGAACAACAGGGTGGTTCTATAGAAGAGCTAAAAGCATTATTAGGAAAAGGCAGAGCCAAACGGGGAATCTTTGAAGGAGATTTGAAAGAAGGAGAACTGGAGATCGGCCAGATTGCTTCACTGCTCCATCACATCCAGCCTGTAAAAGAAGTCATGAAGGAACTGATAGACGATTATAACTCAGCTTTACGGCATATGCAGGATCAGTTATGCTGGTAAACGGGTCTTCTATTTCCATTAATCTGAATTCTTTTTATCGACAATGCAGACACAAAAAGTTGGTTTGCTCAATTCCAATTTATTTCATATTTTAGCAATGTAATCAAGAAATATATAATCACTATGGATATCAAACAATACATTCAAGAGAATGAAAATCGTTTTTTAGAAGAACTGTTCAGTCTTATTCGCATTCCAAGCATCAGTGCCCTGCCACAGCACAAAGAAGATATGCTTGCATGTGCCGAGCGTTGGAAACAGCTCCTGCTGGAGGCTGGAGCAGACGAAGCCATGATTATGCCTTCGAAAGGTAACCCATTGGTATATGCTGAGAAACGAGTAGACCCGAATGCACCTACTGTGCTGATTTATGCGCATTATGATGTAATGCCAGCCGAACCACTGGAACTCTGGAAAAGCCAACCTTTTGAACCGGAAGTACGCGACGGACATATTTGGGCGCGTGGAGCCGATGACGACAAAGGACAGGCAATGATTCAAGCCAAAGCCTTCGAATATGTAGTCCGGGAAGGATTATTGAAGCACAATGTAAAATTCATTTTCGAAGGAGAAGAGGAAATTGGCTCACCAAGTCTGAATGCATTCTTGAAAGAGCATAAAGAACTTCTTAAGGCAGATGTAATCCTTGTATCAGACACCAGTATGTTGGGAGCTGATTTACCCTCACTGACTACCGGACTACGCGGACTTGCTTATTGGGAAATAGAAGTTACAGGACCAAACCGTGACTTACATTCCGGACATTTTGGTGGAGCTGTAGCTAACCCTATCAACACATTATGCAGCATGCTGGCACAAATTATCGATGAAAACGGACGCATTACTATTCCACATTTCTACGACGATGTAGAAGAAGTTCCTGCTGCCGAAAGAGAGATGATTGCCAGCATTCCATTCGATGAAAAAAAATACATGGAAGCAATCGGTGTAAAGGCTTTGAAAGGAGAAAAAGGCTATTCTACACTGGAACGTAACAGTTGCCGTCCGTCTTTCGATGTATGTGGTATTTGGGGTGGATATACTGGCGAAGGCTCTAAAACCGTATTGCCTTCAAAAGCTTATGCGAAAGTATCGAGCCGTCTGGTACCTCATCAGAATCATGAAAAGATTTCCCAATTGTTTATCGACTATATCAACCAGATTGCCCCCGATTATGTGCAGGTAAAAGTTACTCCGATGCATGGAGGTGAAGGATATGTATGTCCTATCACACTGCCGGCTTATCAGGCTGCAGAAAAAGGATTTACCGTTGCATTCGGGAAAAAGCCTCTTGCAGTTCGCCGTGGAGGAAGTATTCCTATCATCAGCGACTTTGAACAAATCTTGGGAATCAAGACTGTCTTGATGGGATTCGGACTGGAAAGTGATGCTATTCACTCACCCAATGAAAACTTCTCACTTGATATTTTCCGCAAAGGAATCGAAGCAGTGGTAGAATTCCACAAAGAGTTTGATAAGATGTAATCAAAGTTCAAAACAAGAACGATAAAAAGGAATATTCAGTAAATACTACAAATCAGCCACCTAGTTCATTTGCAAAGCATCGTGAATCAGGTGGCTTTTTGTATCCTCTGTTATGTCCCGATTCCCTCTTGCGGTTAGATGACTGGAATAATTGGAACACTTGTTATATTGAACGGAAAGAAGCGATAAGACACACAAAAAACGTGACTTGAATCGATGGCTTATGATACTTGTATCGTTGCCCTTCGTGACTTGTATCGTATGCCATCGATTCAAGTCGCGTTTTTAGAAGCATTTTCTGAAAGCAAAAAACGGTATGAATGACATCTATTACTGACATTCATACCGTTTTTCTTCAGATACCGTTCCAGGCATTTGCAGAGAATTGAGCCTCAACTCCGCTTTCCAACTCATCGTTCAGGTTGTGAAAGAAATCAATACCTGTCAACTCTTCCAACTCGTCTACTGTAATTGCATAATTGGAAAGTTTCTCTTTACTACCATACGTTTTGCTCTGATCCAACCAAAAAGCAATAGCCTTGAAACGGTCTCCTTTTTTATTCAGTAAAGCCATAAAATAATACTTGGGTACCGGCTTTGTCTGATCTCCATCAATGTATGTCCAAATATGTTCCTTGCGGTCTATACTGGCACCTTTTACCACATACAGTGTATCACGGAACACATTACTTCGCCCCCAGTTTTGTACAGCTGCTTCCAGTTCACGCCATATTCCTGTATTGAAGCTGTTTTTCTGTGGACTCATATTGGTATAATAGAAAGTCTGTTCATTCGCTGTTTCAGAATACAACCGGTCGGCCGATGCACAGAGATGCCCCCTGTCATATCCTTTCCGTCCAAAATCAGCTTGCACACGCTGACTTGAAGCTCCCACCAGAGGATCGGGTCCAAAGGGTTCGTCACTACGACCTACGGTAGTCTGCCCTGTTGTATTATAAAATTTGAAAGCTACCCAGCGTGCATGTTTTTTGTCTAAATCGTATTCCAGACTAAAGGTATTAACTTCTTGCCCTCCCACTGTAGTAGAATGGGAAACAAACTTATGATTGCCACTTGTTGCCAAGGCAGGGAGCTCTGCCGGGCCATTAGAGAAAGCAGAACCCGATGAAGGGTCATCGTTACTACAAGAGGTAAAAAGCAGGGCAGACAACAGACTGCCCGCCAAGAATAGTCTTATTTTCATTCGTTCAATTTTTATGCTGTTTTGACACTGATGTACAACAAAGCACAACAGTTTTTATTTCTTTATGCAAAGAAAATAAAAAAGAGCGAAGAATCCCGCCTTTCCGACAAGATTCTTCGCTCCATTATATCAAGAACCAGATATGGTTATAATTATCAGTTCATAGTATGTGAACCTAATCCGCTTACATCATCTTTAGAAGTAGCTTCCCACTCATCTGCATTGTAAGTAGCAGAAGGTCCAGTTACACTTGATTTACGACGATATGTCATATCCTTTGCAAAGTCTGCAGAACCTGCTCCAAATGAACCAAATATATCAATCAATTCACCGTTCTTAAACAATCCTACAGGATCATTTCCATTAAAGTTCACCGCATTACAAACTGTTGCCTCACCTTCATATATCTCTGCACTTGAATTTTTATAAACAATAACAGATTTAGCAGGTAAAGAGCCTGACAATTCTGTATAATTTTTATATCCTGTACCATCTTTTGACCAAGTTGCACCTCCATTGGTATTCAAATCCAAAGCATAAGCAGATAAATCTATTGCATTATCAGTCGGATTATAAATTTCTATATATTTATTATTACCGCTTCCTTCTACATATTCAGAGATAAACAAATCTCCTGTTCCAGGCTCTGGTTCTGTACCCCCATTTTTCAATTCAAATTCTGTGATGGTTTTCATACCCGGAGCGCTAAATGCATATTTCAAGGTACCACACAAAACAACTTCTTTACCCTAAAATCCGCAACTATCATCCAATACACGATTAAGGGTAGATTTATGAGT
>ERZ860264.1718-NODE-1718-length-14073-cov-4.054145_pt1 | contig 14073 bp, 13 predicted proteins | sample MGYA00509980_ERZ860264 | MGnify/ENA primary metagenome ERZ860264 (study PRJEB30046, sample SAMN00715212) | human gut metagenome | study: EMG produced TPA metagenomics assembly of the A metagenome-wide association study of gut microbiota in type 2... | reverse complement strand
TGTTGCTCAGGAACTTATAAATAAAGTTAAATTATAGTGTTGCGGAATTAAGGTTTTCTAAAAAAGCCGCGTAAAATTTGCAGGAATGAAATAAAAGCATTACCTTTGCATCGCATTTGAGAGAAAGTGCTTACGGTTCTCCAAAAGAACGTAAAAGGAAGTTTGGGTGAGTGGCTGAAACCAGCAGTTTGCTAAACTGCCGTACGGGTTTACCGTACCGGGGGTTCGAATCCCCCAGCTTCCGCACTTTCAAGCAATGGTCGATTCATCTAATGGTTAGGATACAAGATTCTCAATCTTGGCATAGGGGTTCGATTCCCCTATCGACTACAAACCGCGAAAAGAGGCTATGCCCAATTAGGCATAGCCTCTTGTTTTGTAATATATCGTAAAACATAAAACAAAGGGGACCCGGTTGCAATTTACACATTTTCGGACTAACCCGAAATATAAATAGCGAAGAATATATAACAAAAAAAAATTGATTGTCTCACGACAACCAATCTTTTATTAACCTTAATAATCTAATACCATGAAAAACACGATGCAAAATTATAATATAATTCTCAATTTACAATCATTTTGCTATAAATAAAGTTCGTTTTTAAATTTATTTAAAAGTTTTACCATCCCATTCAATAGATATTTGCTTAATTATATGATTGACACCCTCACTTTTATTATCAATTGGTATTGTGCTCTGCGGAGATACTTTCATGGTTATGACATTTCCAACATCAGAAAGCCCAGCCGATACGTATAAAGGAATAAGATATTTTCTCAAATCCTCAAACAACTCAACACCCATCGTATCCGGTTTAGCTATGAGCCTATCACTATTTGTCACTATCGGGTCTTCAATCTGAAGTGGAAGCCATTTGGCTGTATAGAACTTTATGCTGCTGAACGGTGTCTTTTCGCCAAAAGAGCGTATGAGACAAATTACGGTTTGGGTCGTATCAGGCAATAAATCTTCAGATGGCAATAATCTCATCTCGACAGACGAGAACTTACTAAGTTCCAGTTTTAGATAATCAGAAGTCAGTTTGGACAGTCTGACACGCTCATCAAATGAATTCGTTATTTCCGCCTCCATTCCGGATTCAGCGAAATCTATAAGGTCCAATCGGTTATTATGGCTCATATATGGGAATAAAGAATCCGGCATCTGACTGAAAACGTCACGCATGGCTGGTTGCTGCTGGGCACCAGCCTGCAACAGACCTGCAAGAAACATGATCAACACGGATAAACTTTTCTTCATCGTCTTTATTTATTTAATATGTTAATGCTGTGGATTCGTCACTGCCAGCTGCATCATCATCAAAGCAGCAAGAGCGGCAGTCTCCGTACGGTAACGGCTTTCTCCAAGATGCACGGACGTATAACCGGCATCAACTGCGGCTTTCACCTCGTCTATTGAGAAATCACCCTCCGGGCCTATCATCACAAGACAATCATCTGCTTCCGGCATATTCTTCAGTTCATCAAACAGATACGTGCGTGGAACTTCCTCATAGCAGTGAGCTATAAATTTATGTCCGGGCGCAGGTTTGGATATGAAGTCCTTAAAGGCCACCATGTCATGCAGAACAGGCTTCCATGCCTTCCGGCTCTGCTTCACGGCCGATACGGCAATCCTGTCCAGACGGGCTGTCTTCATAACCTTGCGTTCTGAGAATTTGCAATTCAGGAACGAAAACTCATTGATACCGATTTCCGTAGCTTTTTCCACCATCCACTCCATCCGCTCCATCATTTTCGTCGGAGCGATGGCTATGTGCAGGTTTGCCTTCCATTGAGGCTGTTGCGGCATTGTCTCCACAATCCTGTACATACACCGGCGTGTGGCGGCAAGCGTCACCTCAGCCCGATAGAACGTGCCATTCCCGTCCATCAGCATCATCTCGTCACCTTCCTTCAACCGAAGGACACGCATGGCGTGTGTTGCTTCCTCCTCCGGCAACTCTTCTGTCGTGACCGCTTCCGGAGCATAGAAAAATCTTGTTTCCTTCATAAGATATTGTGTCTACAATGTCTTTTCCCTATTGTTCAACTCTTCCTTAATCTGTGATGCCAACCGGTAGTTTTCCGTTTCAATGGCCTTATCCAGCTCTTCCTTCAACTTGTCCGTAGCCAATGTATTGATTGGTATGGCCATCCGGTCTGTCTCCGCATTGTATGGAGAACTTTGACGGTACATAAGCCTGTTGTCCATATATATAGGAATATCACTTACCAATGAAAGAAGAACGGCATCACTGAGCCTGATTTTATGCCCGACAAGCGTATCTTTATTTATTATCGCCGTCTGATACTCCCCGTCGACAATATCACTTACCGTTATCTCATAGCCGGCGAGAGAGACAACATCAGTCAGCAAGGCCGTCATAACCTCCGGCAAGAATGTTTCTTTCCTGTTGCGGGCATTATGCCGCATGCCTATCTGCCATTTCATGGCATTATCACACACTACACTGACAGCACGTTTGGCTTCCTTGTCTGTCAGGACAATGACAGCCATACCGTTGCCTCCTACCACTTCTGATATGCTCCTGAAAAAAAGCTGCGTCCTATTCATTCAAGTCATTTATCCTTTTGGGGACGGAAGATGAAAGCGAACAGTACACCGACGATGAGTGCGTATGCGGCAAATGTGTACCAACAAGGCTGCCAATCCACATTTCCACCGGCATCCGTACGCGATGTCACAACAGCCTGGGCTGCCAACGAACCGATGGTCGCTCCGATTCCGTTTGTCATCATCATGAACAGTCCCTGTGCGCTGGAGCGCAAAGAAACATCAGTCGATTTGTCAACAAACAACGAGCCTGATATGTTGAAGAAATCAAATGCCACTCCATAGACAATCATTGAAGCGACGAAAGCCAGCACACCGCTGCCTGGGTTTCCTACTCCCAAGAGACCGAAACGGAACACCCATGCAAACATGGCAATGAGCATGACATTCTTTATACCGAAACGCTTCATGAAGAATGGAATCAGAAGAATACAGCATGTCTCGCTGATTTGGGATATGGAATACAGTATCACTGGATATTTCACGCTCAATGTATCAGCATACTCAGCCACACTGTTGAAACTCTCGATATACGGCGTTGCAAATCCGTTGGTTATCTGCAGACTGACACCGAGCATGGCAGAGAAGATGAAGAATATTGCCATCTCTTTCTGCTTGAACAATGAAAACGCCTTGAGTCCAAGCGCGTCGACCCAGCTCTTGCGCTCACTGTTGTCTGACACGGGACAAGCTGGAAGGGTGAACGTATAGAGAAACAGCACTATGCTTAAAATACCGGATACCAGAAACTGAATCTCACTTATCTTATATCCCATCAGATCCACGAACCACATGGCGCAGATAAATCCTACCGTACCGAATACACGGATTGGCGGGAATGCCTTCACCGTATCCAGCCCCGCTTTCATCAGGGCATTATATGCAACGGAATTGGTAAGGGCAAGCGTCGGCATGTAAAATGCGACACTTATTGAATAAAGCAGGAACAGAACGGCAAACTGTGCGTCAGAACCTGCGATATATCCATACCATGACGCCGCTATCATAAAGACACCGGCCACAAGGTGGCATAAACCCAACAGCAACTGGGCCGGAACCCATCTGTCCGCAACAATTCCCATCAAGGCTGGCATGAATATAGACACGACACCCTGAATCGCATAGAAATTACCTATATCCGAGGCCATCCCGATGCGCCCAAGATACATTCCCATACATGTCAGATATGCTCCCCATACTGCGAACTCAAGAAAGTTCAGCAGCGATAAACGTACTTTAAGATTCATAATTATTTTATTAAATTTCCATCTTTAAATGCCCTGAGACGGTCTTCTCCGTCCCTAACCAATATGATTGTGCCGCCCAGCCATTCCGTATGCGGCAGCTCTTCATCAAACGTATAACAGTCGGTGACGACGCCGGACATGATTTCAACGACGCATTGCGCCATTCTCCGGTCACCGTCCACCACTTCATTTGCTGCTACTCTTCTCCGCTTCCCGTTCCCTGACAGCATGTTGCAAAGGTTTTATTCGTTTCATGTCACCGTGTGACAGCGGCTTGCGGACAGTGTCCGTCACGGCCATCCGGTGCGGATTAGCCTTCACGGCCATCATGGTATCAACAGGCGTGCTCGTGATGCTGTCTGCCGGTTCCTCCACAATCTTCTTATGAAATCGGATGAGCTGTATCTGATTTATAAACAGCAGCTTAACCGTGTTTGATTCATCCGTTCCTCTATTCAGATATATGAAGCCACTGATAGCTTTCACCTTGTTTGTCGTGTTCTCCGGTACTCTCAGTTGGGCTATGCCCGAAACAGAAATATGAGTGACGTGGGTAGAGACGCTGTCATTGTCATACTTCACTGCCAGATAAGCCACGGCGTCCTTCGTTCCTCCTTGATATACAAAATCAGCCATAAAATTCAGCAGAAAACTGTCTCCCTTTCTGAAGGTGGAATCACCTTCTATCTTGAAATCCAGCCTATTGTACGGAGGAGCCGGCGTCATAACGGCAGAAACGGCGTCATGCCAGATATTGGCCGTATCGCCGTTTTCGCTCAGCTGGGCATACTTGTTCATGTCGCTTGAAGTGGCTCCCAAGGCGATAGCATTATTTTCCATGCGTTCAGAGACCCGTTTGTATATCTTATGGAGCATTTCGGCGTTGCTGTAATAATAGACAAGCGACGAGTCGAACTCCGCCTCTGTAACCCCGTATTTCTTCAGAACGGCATGATAATACAGTTCTCTCCTGTAAACCGGAGTATTCACATTCAGTGACGGATTGCCGGCACTGCCCATGTCCCTATAAGCTACAGCCTGCGCGAAATGATAGTCATAAAGAATATCCTCCATTTCATCGGGCTGTATGTACTCCTTCGGCACACCGGGCTTACACGAAGCCGCAAGCAGCATAACCATGATTGCCGGCAACATAAGACTGCGATATATCCTCATGCTCCTATTCATTCAGATTTTTCCTCCCCGTTCTTGACATTATTTTCGTTGCCGGATTTCATACCCGTCAATGAGACAGAGCTGAGCTCATTGCGAAAGAACAACAGCAGCAACACAAATCCGACGCTTATGCTGGCATCTGCAAAATTGAAAATCGGGCTGAAGAATATGAAATCCTCACCACCGACAAACGGCATCCACTGAGGCCACGTCGTCACAATGAGCGGGAAGTAGAACATATCCACGACCTTGCCCATGAGAAACGGAGCATATCCGCTACCGAAAGGAACGAAATAAGACGTGTAGAAATCAGATGATGCATTGAATATCAGACCATAGAACATACAGTCAATCATATTCCCGACTGCTCCCGCGACAACCATCGACAGACATACGATATAGCCGGTACGTGCTTTCTTCTTCACTTGCAGATAAAGATAATATCCAAGCACACCTATCATTATGATACGGAATATGGACAGCAAGAGCTTGCTGCCGATTTCCATACCGTATGCCATGCCGTTATTTTCGATGAAGCATATCTTGAACCAGTCGGCTATCTGTATGCTTTCATGGAGAGTCATGTTCGTCTTGACCCAAATCTTTATAAGCTGGTCTATCAAAAGAATGGCTATAACCAAAAGTATAGCCATTCTTCCGTTAGTCAATACATTTCCGGATTTTCTCATTTTTTTCTGTTCTGCTTTGACTCTACGCTCAACGTTGCATGAGGTACGGCACGCAGACGCTCTTTAGGTATCAACTTGCCTGTCAAACGATCAATTCCGTATGTCTTGTTCTCTATGCGCACGAGCGCAGCTTCCAGACCCTGAATGAACTTCTGCTGACGGCTGGCCAACTGCACCAACTCTTCTTTGCTCTGAGTTGCACTTCCTTCTTCCAATATCTTGTAAGTCGGAGATGTGTCGTCAACATCATTCCCGTCCTGATTCATCAAGACTCTCATCATCTGATCATAATCACGTCTGGCCAAAGCCAGTTTTTCGTTGATAATGGTCCTGAACTCTTCGAGTTCCTCGTCATTGTAGCGTGTCTTTTCTGTCATAATAGAAAGGTTTTTTAGTTATTAATATTACATATCTTCTATATCTTCTCAACCTTTATGAAGGCTGTCAGACCGTCAAGATCGATTTCGGCACCGTCGTTGTCCTCCAGCGTGATGCTGTTGGCAAGCACCTGTGTCTTGATATAGTCGGCAAAACCGTTGACGGCAGCCGAGATGCGCTCATTCTGCGATACTGTCACATTGATGCGGTCAGTTATCTCAAGACCAGTGTCCTTACGCAGGTTCTGGATTCTGTTAATCAGTTCCCGGGCCATACCTTCGTTCTTCAGTTCCTCGGTCAGCTCCACTTCAAGGGCTACGGTCAGATTGCCCTCGTTGCTTACGAGCCATCCCGGAATATCCTCGCTTATGATGTCGACGTCGGCAACCTCAACAACGGCTTCCTGACCGTCTATGTTCAAAGCGATGCTGCCGTTCTTCTCCAATGATGCGATATCCTCCTGACTGAGGGTGTCCATCTGCGCGGCAACGGCTTTCATCAGCTTGCCGAACTTCTTGCCCATCGTGCGGAAGTTGCACTTCACTTTCTTGACCAGCACATCAGAGCCTACAACAAACTTCAGCTCTTTGACGTTAACCTCACTTATTATCAGGTCCTTAACGGCGTCGATGTGCTTCTGCTGCTCTTCGTCAACAGCCGGAATCATGATGGCCTGCAGCGGCTGGCGCACCTTGATGTTCACCTTGCGGCGCAGGGCGAGAACCATTGACGTTATCTTCTGAGCCATGCCCATGCGGATTTCCAGATCCTTGTCGATGAAGGATTCATCGGCTTCGGGGAACTTGGCCAGATGGACAGAGCATACGTTGTCACGGCCCGTCACGGCTGTCAGGTCAAGATAGAGACGGTCTGCGTAGAACGGAGAGAACGGAGCCAGCAGTTTGGCAACGGTCTCCAGACACGTGTACAGAGTCTGATATGCCGACTGTTTGTCCTTATCCATTTCCTTGCCCCAGAAGCGTTTGCGGTTCAGACGCACATACCAGTTGGAAAGATCGTCATTGACAAACGACTCAATCAGTCGTCCGGCACGTGTCGGGTCATATCCGGCCAACTCCTTGTCGACGCCCTTTATCAGCGTGTGGAGTACGGACAGAATCCAACGGTCAATCTCCGAACGCTCTGCAATGGGTACTTCGGGCTGTGAATAGTCGAAGCCATCGACGTTGGCATAGAGGCTGAAGAATGAATACGTATTATATAATGTGCCGAAGAACTTGCGGCGCACTTCGTCCACTCCATCCGGGTCGAACTTGAGGTTGTCCCAGGGCTCCGAGTTGGTCATCATGTAGAAGCGCACAGGGTCAGCACCATATTTGTCCATCATGTCAAACGGATTGACAACGTTGCCGACGTGCTTGCTCATCTTGTTGCCCTTTGAGTCGAGGACAAGTCCGGTTGAGATGACGTTCTTGAAAGCCACGCTGTCAAACACCATCGTTGCTATGGCATGGAGCGTGAAGAACCAACCGCGCGTCTGGTCCACTCCCTCATTGATGAAGTCGGCCGGGAAGGCCTTGCGGTCGTCAATGGCCCCCTTGTTCTCAAACGGATAGTGAATCTGCGCATACGGCATGGAACCGGAATCAAACCAAACGTCAATGAGGTCGCTCTCACGCTTCATCGGTTTTCCACTTTCGCTCACGAGCACGATGTCGTCAACGTACGGACGGTGGAGGTCTATCCTGTTGTAATTCTCTTCCGAATAATCACCGGGCGCAAATCCCTTGTCCTTCAGCGGATTTGACTTCATAACGCCGGCGGCTACAGACTTCTCTATCTCATCGTAGAGTTCCTGCAAGCTGCCAATGCAGATTTCGCCGCCGTCACCGTCACGCCATATCGGCAGAGGTGTTCCCCAGAAACGCGAGCGCGAGAGGTTCCAGTCGTTCAGGTTCTCCAGCCAATTGCCGAAACGTCCCGTACCGGTTGACTCCGGCTGCCAGTTGATGGTCTTGTTCAGTTCCACCATGCGCTCCTTCTTGGCCGTAGAACGTATGAACCAGCTGTCCAGAGGATAATAGAGCACGGGCTTGTCCGTACGCCAGCAGTGAGGATAGTTATGTGTATGCTTCTCTATCTTCAGCGCCGTTCCCTCCTGCTTCATCTCCATACAGATGATGATGTTGAGGTCCTCTGCCTTGCTTGCAGCCTTTTCATCATACTTTCCGTTGACAGTGAACTCCGGCTTATATGCGTTCTTCACGAAATCGCCGGCATGATGGCCGTATGCAGCTGTGTCTACACATGCCGCCATGAAATTGGCGTCCAGCTCGTCCAGCACATAATATTTTCCTTCGAGATCGACCATCGGACGCGTTTCTCCTTTCTTGTTTATAAGGAAGAGCGAAGGAATCTGAGCCGCAGTGGCGACCTTGGCATCGTCGGCACCGAATGTCGGTGCGATATGTACGATACCAGTACCGTCTTCCGTCGTGACATAGTCACCGGGGATTACGCGGAAGGCGTTTTCGCTCAGTTCGACGAAGCGGTCCTTGCCATTCTCTCCGTCGAAGACCTTGTCGGGATGAGCTTCAGCATATTCCTTCACGTATGCGGGAGAGTTCTCGTCAAGTTTCATGCACGGCTTCACCCACGGCATCAGCTGTGTATAGCGTATTCCAACGAGTTCCGAACCGAGATATGCTCCCACGATTCGGTAAGGGACGACTTTGTCACCATGCTTATATCCGTCCATCGGCAACTCGGCTCCCTCCGGTTTCAGATATGCGCCGAGACGTGCTTCGGCCATTATGACGGTTATTGGTTCGTCATTATACGTATTGTATGTCTGTACAGCCACATACTTGATGCCGGGGCCGACACACAAAGCTGTGTTCGAAGGCAGTGTCCACGGGGTGGTTGTCCACGCTGCAAAATACGGCGTTCCCCACTCCGTCCATTCCGCTTTCGGTTCGGTTATCTTGAACAGGGCCGTAGCCGTAGTGTCCTTCACGTCGCGGTAGCATCCGGGCTGGTTGAGCTCATGGGAGCTAAGGCCCGTACCGGCGGCGGGAGAATAAGGCTGGATGGTATAGCCCTTATAGAGCAATCCTTTGTTGTAAAGCTGCTTGAGCAACCACCAAAGGGTCTCGATATATTTATTGTCGTATGTGATATAAGGATGGTCAAGGTCTACGAAATAGCCCATCTGCTCCGTTAGCTTGCGCCATTCGGCCGTGAACTTCATGACGTTCTCGCGGCACTTGTGGTTATAATCGCCTACGGAGATATACTTGTCCGACTCCTTATTGTCAATGTCAGCCTTGGTTATGCCGAGCTCTTTCTCAACGCCCAGCTCGACGGGCAGTCCGTGGGTGTCCCAGCCGGCCTTACGGCGCACCTGAAAACCCTTCATGGTCTTATATCTGTTGAAAGTGTCCTTTATTGAACGGGCCAATACGTGGTGAATACCTGGGTGGCCGTTAGCAGATGGAGGTCCCTCAAAGAATACGAACTGAGGACAGCCTTTACGCTCGTCTATTGATTTGTCAAACACCTTATCTTTATTCCACGCCTCAAGAATATCATTGTTTACCTGAGTCAGGTCCAAGCCATTATATTCGGCAAATTTCTTAGCCATATCTGATTTTGTTTTCTTTATTTTTATATAGGGCGCAAAGATAGTGCTTTTTTTTTAGCCCGCAAAATAAATAATTATTTTTAATAAATCCACGTGATGGCATTGCTCCTGCAATTTCCGCGGTCTGTCGCCGACCGAAGAGGCCATCTGAGGGATGGGACAAGTACGCTCAGGAAATGTTAAAAACTCAGAATTAAACGTACAAACGCCTTTCTGATTTTCCCGATTTCGTGAGATAAAGCATCAAAGAACGAAAAAACAGTCAAAAATCGTGTGCAATTTTAATTAGTTGATGTACTTGATGTTATGACGATTAATACCGAAGTGTGCAATAATTCCGGTTCTGAGCTTTTGTCGTAAGGGCCTCCCGGGGTCGCAACGGGGCGCTCGTTGCATCGCAACGGGCACGCCGTTGTCGTGCGACGGCGGCCTTTTCGCACCCCCGGGAGGCCCTTATTGGTCAGCCGGAAGATTTCCGAAAGCGAAAAATAGCGCCAAAATGTCAACATTTCAGCATTTTTCCGCTCTTTTTCGGAGAAAGTCAAATGTTAAATTTGGTAATCCATCCTGACAGCAAAAGCTGTTCTGATGACATGAAAACACGACGGGCCCGCCATACAAATAAGATATTGGCGGGCCCGTCGTATATGTCTGACGTGCTGTGACGGCAGGATAATCACATGTCGATGTCTATCAACCTGAACTTCTTGTCAAACTTCAGTTCGATGCGGTTTGAAAGCTTCACTTCGTATTCACGGCGGTCTCTTTCGATTTTCATCACCGTCACATCAGGATAGTTTGCCTTGACGTAATCCATGATCTGAGCCGGGATGACAGCTGCCGGGACGCCGGTCTGGCGACAGTCGACTTCAGTCCAGTTTCCTTTGCCGTCGAAATCGACATGGCTCCCGTCTGCGAACATCACTTCATAGCTTTTCGACACAATCTCGTTTTCAACCTTCGCAAGTGCCACCTTACGGCCGGCAAAATGCTGAGTAATGAACTGCTGCGCATTTGCAGGCAGCTGACTGACCGCAATGGGCTTCTCATTATCGGCACAGGCTATCGTTGCGCACAAGGTCAGCAGGCACGCAAGAATAAATGTCAATCGTCTCATAATTTTCATTTTTATCAGGTTTAATATATACTTAATGTATATGTTGGATTAAAATAACGCTCTTTGGTTTAACCGCCATCAAAAAAAAATGTTACAGACCGCGCATGGACAGGGATATGCGGTTGCGCTTGCGGTCTATCTCCGCCACGCGCACTTTCACGTGCTGATGGAGATGGACTACCTGCGTAGGGTCTGAGACATAGCGGTCGGCCATCTGTGAGATATGGACGAGACCGTCGTTATGGACACCAATGTCGACAAATGCGCCGAAATTGGTTATGTTGGTGACGATGCCGGGGAGTATCATGCCCTCGGAAAGATGGTCTATGGACGTTATGTTGGCGGCAAACTCAAATTCCTCAATATGTTCACGCGGGTCGCGCCCGGGTTTCTCCAGTTCGGCCATGATGTCCTTCAGGGTCGGCAATCCGACTTCCGGTGTTATATAGCGGTGGATGTTCACGGCCTTGCGCTTGGTCTCGGAACGGATGAGTTCCGTGACGCTGCATCCGTTGTCCTTTGCCATCTGCTCCACGATTTTGTAGCTTTCGGGATGGACGGCACTGTTGTCGAGCGGATTCTTGGCGTCCGGTATGCGGAGGAAGCCGGCACACTGCTCAAAGGCGGACGGTCCGAGGCGCGGGACTTTCTTCAGTTGAGCACGACTCGTGAATGCTCCGTGCTCGCGGCGGTACTCCACGATGTTCTTCGCCAGCGTCGGTCCAAGTCCGCTGACGTATGTGAGCAGATGCTGGCTCGCCGTGTTGAGGTTGACGCCCACGGTGTTGACGCATCTTTCCACTGTCTGGTCAAGGCTCTTCTTGAGCTTCGTCTGGTCCACGTCATGCTGATATTGCCCTACCCCGATGCTCTTCGGATCAATCTTGACCAGTTCGGCCAACGGGTCCATCAGACGGCGGCCTATCGACACGGCACCGCGCACGGTCACGTCCTTGTCCGGAAATTCGCCGCGGGCGACCTTTGAAGCGGAATAGACCGAGGCTCCGTCTTCGCTGACAACGAATACCTTGACCGGTTTTTCATTCGGGTTCTGTCCGACGGCACCGGCCTTGACAATCCTGTCTATGAAGTCCTTTGTCTCACGGCTTGCCGTTCCGTTGCCGATAGCAATGGCCTCGATGGCATATCGGGAAAGCATTTCCCGGACCTGCGTCTCTGCCTGAACCTGTTTGGAAACAGGCGGATTGGGAAATATCGCTTCATGATGAAGGAGATTGCCTTGGGCATCAAGACATACGACCTTGCATCCGGTACGGAATCCGGGATCGACGCCCATCACACGCTTCTGACCGAGTGGTGCGGACAAAAGGAGCTGACGCAGGTTCTCGGTGAAGACATTTATAGCCTCGTCGTCGGCTTTCTCTTTGCTCAGAGCGGCAAATTCGGTCTCAATGGATGGTTTCAGAAGGCGTTTATAACCGTCGGCCACGGCTTCACCAACCAGTCGGCCGCACGGCCCGGCGCCTTTTACGAACAGTCGCTCTTTTAGGGGCGCAACGGGCGCCGCACCCCTTGGGGAAGGCTGCGCTGCAAGGCGGAAAGCGCAGTGCCGCGGCCGCAGGGCGGATGGCCCCGCCGGGGCAGAAAAAATGATAACCAGACAAATCAGGATACTATGCTAATCAGGGAAGTGACCGATGTCATCGAGCGTTTCGCACCGCTCGCATGGCAGGAATCGTACGACAACGCAGGCTTGATCGTGGGGCGCCCGGACGACGAGGTGCACAGGGCGCTGCTGGCCGTGGACGTCACGGACGAAGTGATGGCCGAGGCCGAACGCGAAGGGTGCGACATGGTCATCACGCACCATCCGATCGTTTTCCATGCGCTCAAGCGCTTCAATTCGGCAGACCAGGTGCAGCGCTGCGTCGAACGGGCTATCCGCGGCGGCATTGCGCTCTATGCGTGCCACACCAACCTGGACAGCGCCCCCGGGGGGATGAGCTGGCGGCTGGCCGAGATGCTGGGCGTGGGGGACTTGCGCGTGCTCCAACCCGCGCAGGCGGACGAAAAGGTCGGGTTCGGCGTGGTGGGCGAGCTGCCCGAGCCGATGGCTACGGTGGAGTTCATGCGCCGCATGCAGCGCGTGCTGGGCGTTCGGGTCGTGCGCCACAGCGACATCGCTTCGCCCGAGGTGCGGCGCGTGGCGGTCTGCACCGGTGCGGGGGCTTCGATGATCGGCGACGCGCGCCGTGCCGGGGCTGACATATACGTCACGGCGGATATGAAGTACAACGACTTCATGACGCCGGATAAAGCTCTCACCGTAGCGGATATAGGCCATTTTGAAAGCGAATATTGCGCAATTCAGATTTTATTTGATATTTTGTCGAAAAATTTGATTACCTTTGCGGTTCGCAAGAGTGAAAGCTCTCGCAATCCGGTGAACTATTTGGTTTAAGTCTAAACTATACAAGTACATTATATGGCAACACAGAAGAAAACTGCCGACGTTGACTATTCGATGCAGGAGAAGATCATCGCACTCTATGAATTGCAGAAGATCGACAGCAAGATCGACGAAATCAACAAGGTGAAAGGTGAACTGCCTCTCGAGGTTCAGGATCTCGAAGACGAGATGACCGGCCTGAAAACCCGGATCGACAACATCAATGCCGAAATCGAGGAGCTGAACACGCTCACCAAGCAGCGCAAGCGCGAGGTCGACCAGGCCAAGATTCTCATCGGCAATTACAAGGAGCAGCAGAACAACGTGCGCAACAACCGCGAGTTCGATGCCATTACCAAGGAGATCGAGTACCAGGAACTGGAGATCGAACTGGCCGAGAAGCGCCTCAAGGAGTACGCCGCCGGTGTGAAAGCCAAGAAACTCCAGCTGGAGGAGGCCGAAGCCGTAGCGGAAGGCCGTGCCGCCGACCTGGCTGCCAAGAAGAACGAACTGGAAGGGATCGAAGCCGAAACCGCACCCCAGGTCGCAGAGTACGAAGTACAGGCCGACCGGGTCAAGGCCAAGATCGACGAGCGCCTGTTGTCGGCCTATGGCCGCATCCGCAGCAATGTGCGCAACGGGCTGGCGGTCGTGACCGTGAAGCGCGATGCCTGCGGCGGTTGCTTCAACCGGATTCCCCCGCAGCGCCAGGTGGAGATTCGCCAGGGCAAGAAACTTATCGTCTGCGAATATTGCGGACGTATCCTTGTGGCCGATCCCGAAGAGGGGCTGGAATAGCCCTGTGGAAAAATTAAGAAAGCAGGCCGGAGTGTACACTCCGGCCTGCTTTGCATTGGGGGGCAAGTCCCGG
>ERZ860264.1712-NODE-1712-length-14115-cov-2.684993_pt1 | contig 14115 bp, 9 predicted proteins | sample MGYA00509980_ERZ860264 | MGnify/ENA primary metagenome ERZ860264 (study PRJEB30046, sample SAMN00715212) | human gut metagenome | study: EMG produced TPA metagenomics assembly of the A metagenome-wide association study of gut microbiota in type 2... | reverse complement strand
ATAACATCAGAAACCTCGTTTTGTTTCTTGTTTCTGATGCAAAGATAAAAGCAGAAGTCCCGCCTTGCAAAAAATGTCCAATCGAATAATTCTATGCAGTGATAGATGAAACCGATAAAGTTCCCCATTGGTTAAACCACAAATTATTACACACATCATGCTAACACATAAATGTGAATAATATAATGTAAGAATCAATCAATATTCAACATACGAAAATTTTCAATTCTATGAAAAGTGATAAAATTCGCATCATGGTTATTTTTAGCTCCTCCTGTATTATCATCATAAGCTGTACGAGATACAAATATAATATCATTCTTTTCAAACAACCAATCAACATATTGGAATCCATGTCGTAAATGATCCGGATGAAACAATACCACTTTATGCCTTTTCCATTTTTTAAGGTCTAAAGATGAAACTAATGTAATCATATTACGAACAGAATTAGGAGGCATCTTCTGCAAGGAATCCGGGACTTCATTAACCAAACTCCAATAACGTTGAGTAACAGTATCATAGCGAATCGTGAACTTCTTTGCAGCCCCAGGCATATCATAAAAATCAGAAGCATTAAACGAGACAGAATCACCAGATAAACCCACCTTAACCAATGCCATAACTTCTTTATGTCCTTTGGGTACTTGCACACGTAATACGTCAACAACTTCCCCCGAAGGGGTTACAACCACATTCCCTTCAAGCCAAGCCTGAAAACTACCATTCAAATAATCTGGGTTATAATACAAATGATTAGTTCTCGTCCAGTTTCCAGCATTCATCAAGTCTGAATTCAAAGGAGCAGAAACAACCATCGCACTATAACGTTCTCCCCATTTCGTAGTTTGCGCCGTAGCATACTCTACAGCACGCCAAATACGTCCTTTATGAAAAAGAACAGGAGTAGGAGCCGTATGATACTCCCCTTCTAATAAAAGTCCATTCTTTCCATCATAAGGAATCGTCCATGTTTTCCCATAATCATCCGACCTACGTAACACTAAATTGCCATGATGTTTATTTGTACCTATGATATATAATGCTCCATTCAAGTAAAATAAACTAGACCAAAATTGGCCATCAATTTGTGAAATTCTTTTCCATGACTTACCTTTATCTACAGATACATATATTCTAGTAATAGCCGACTTAAATTCTGTAGAAGTAGGACCAAACTCATCATGAGAAACTATATAATTACCATCGGGTAAAATACAGATACTCGGTGAACCTATAAAACGGTCTAAATTAGCCGGAATATGGTTGATAACAACCCCGGGGGGAGAATCAACCGGTTGTGCCCTCAAAGCATTTATGGAAAACGTCAAGATGAGCAATAAATAAATATACTTCATTTTCATACGCACTAGCTATTTAAGACTAATAGAAAAGAACTGGATTATTCAATCTATTATTGAGAAATGTATTTCCTGAAATTCTCTACTCTATGAAATGTACAATAATTAGCATTATGATATGAATCCGCCCCTCCATATCTATCATCGTAAGAAGTTCTGGAAACGAAGACAATATCATTCTCGTCCACATGCCAGTCAATATACTGGAACGCATGATATTTTACATCTTCATGGAATAGTACTTCTTCATGTATTTCCCACTCCCTTAGATTTTTAGAACTGCACAGGACCAGTGAATTACGAACATTGCCAGGAACCGTAGTAAAGAATTCATCTCTGACATTATTAGACAAAGTCCAATATCTTTCCGTAGCTTCATCATATCTGATAGTAAACTTCTTCGCCCCACCAGGCATTTGGACAAATCCCGTTTCTGGATTAAAACTAATTTGTGTACCATCATCACTTACATCAATAATGGCAACCTCTTCTTTTACACTTGCAGGAACTTCAACACGCATAATCAATTTCATCTTCCCATCAGGTCCGACCACTGCATTTCCTTCAAGCCATCCACCAAAATATCCATTTAAATAAGTCGAATTATAAGACAATGAGTTAGATTGCTTCCAACTAGCTGCTTTCATTAAATCAGAACCAACCGGAGCAGACATCATCATGGCGCAAAACTCTTTCGGCCATCCTGATATAACAGAACTATAACATTCCATTGCCCTCCAAACCCTATTATTATGTACAACTACAGGAACCGGAGCTGTATGGTACTTACCCGTAAAGATTAGCCCATTATCCGATGAGACACTACTTGTCCACGTTGTTCCATTATCTGCTGATTTTCTTATAACCACATTTCCTGATGGCGCATCAACTCCCATGATATATACTGCACCTTCATAAAGAAACAGGTTCGACCAAGCTTGTCCATTAGTTATAGATGTTATCTTGTCCCATGTATCTCCCTTATCAGTTGATTTAAATATATGAGTAACTTTTGGAACCGGACAATTTGGACCGCCCTCTTCACACGAGATCAAATAATCCCCATTTGGCAAGATACAAATACTAGGTGAGCTTGGATAAATTCTGGACGATTTCTTATAATGACAAACAATTGTCCCCGGAAAGTTTTCATTCGTTTCATCAACTACAGAAGTAAACTGTCCGAACTCATGCTCACCACAACAAATTATTGACATGGCAACAAGTGCCAATCCTATACTTTTAATCATATTTCTTAATATTTTTTCCATATCAATATGCTTTTTATTTTCCTATTCTACTACTTCTTCTTTATAACCAAATTGCTTTACTCTGGCCTGTACAGTAGTGTGATTATACTGCCTCGAATCCTCAAACTCAAAAAGGATAGTCTTTACCTCTTTAGGCATCAAAATAACATAATCATCACTTTGAATTACAGGTAAGATTCGCTTACCACTTTCCTTTTCAACCAAGCGGCTACGTACAGCAAAGGCAGGCACATCACTTTTATTAGTTATACGCAGGTCTAAATAATAACGTCCCTCTTTAACCTCTCTTCGCGAAATATAATAACTCAATTTCGCTTTAGGTAAAGAAGCCAACGCCCTACAATCTCCTTTCTGCTTTCCAAACCAATAATCATTTGAAGAAACGGTTTTGCCTTGTGAATTTTTTAAAGCCAGACGTAAGAAATTTACATCTGTCAATTCTTCCATTCCTGTTGAGTCAGAGAAAAGCCGGAAACAATTCATGGCACTATTCTCCAAGACATTCATTTTTTCCGATAATCTCAATGAAGTTATTTGTTTACCATGTTGATTAAATACCATCGCAACGGCTGTCATATCATCATATTTTTTATATGTAGAATTAGCAATCATCACATTATCCGTATGGCTATCCCATAAAATATGTAAAGGTTCACAACCTTTTTTCGCTCCCCAATATGCACCTGTCAAGTCATAATAATAATCATAAGTTTGCCATACAAACGAAGGATATGCAGACTGGCTCATCCAAATCATAATGCCTGACGCATCATTCCACATCTTACTACTCCATGCTTCAAACATTGCTTTATTGGTTTCTATATTAACAAGTTGTGCCTTCTCACAAAAATCTTCAATGCTCGTAGGAGAACCATAAGTTTCAACAATAGTTTTCTCATACACATCCGGTCCGCCATTTTTCGCCAATGAGCCAAAAAAATGTTTATTCCACATTTCCGTTTTAGGCCACCAATCCTCTTTGGGCATAAATTCTTTAAAGCTTTCAAATGTTGTAAAAACAGCTGTTCCAATCTCACTGCGAAGTCCCCAACCTCTATTCTTAGGATATTTATCACCTAAAAAACTATTACTTGCATCTGCAAAATAGAAACTCGGCTTATAGTTTTTCCAAAGCCCACTTCCCGACAACCCATTCCCTTTCCTGGAATCAGATTGATAATGCCTGTCTGAAGCATCGTAGACTGCAATATATTCCGCCAGATTCCTATCTAAGGATTCCCCGGTATCATAATTACCGGGGGTTCCCTCATTCTCACCACACCAAACAACAATACTCGGATGATTCCTGAAACGTTTAATTTTCTCTACTGCGTTTCTATTAAAGTCATCAGGAAACTCGGGAACTCCAAATTTAGAGTTCAGCCAAAAATCATCCCAAACCATAATACCATATAAATCACATGCTTCATAAAACTCCTTATCAGTTGTAGACCCCATCCAGTTACGAATTATATTAAAGTTCATTTCTTTATGAAGACGCACTTTTGTAAAGTACTCTTTTCCACGACAGCGTAGAAGATATTCAGACATTCCCCAATTACCACCTTTCAAAAAAGTCCGTTTGCCATTGACATAAATATTAAAAACACCATTTTCATCTGTACGATATGTATATTCCCTAATGCCAAACATTATTTGTTTTTCATCGGATATTCTTCCATTAACCGCAATAGCCAATTTACATTCATATAGATTAGCTTCTCCCATGCCATTCGGCCACCATAAACGAGGCTCCTTTATACGCAGTTCTTTAATTACGCGACCGTCTAATATTATAGTTTGAGCAGTATCCGCTTCCAGCAACAGTTCTTTGCGAAACATAATGTTTCCCGGAGTAATCACTCCCGATAATTCAACAACTACTTTACGAGAAGAACAATTCTCTATTTCCGTCGAAATTTCAACTTCTGCGAATTCTGCCCGATTATGTAATTTCGTACGAATCCACGGATCTTGCAGAGTCACATCCTGAGTAAAAGTCAAATATACATTATCTGTAATACCTGTATTAAGTCCCGGGACATAGGGCATCCAATCCCAACCCGCACTTGACAAATAAGTAGGACTTGCCAAATTTGCAAATTTCTCCTCCGGATGCCGACGCTGGTTAGGTAATGAAACGATAACTGACAAAAGATTTTTCCCCTTCTTTTTGATTAGTTTAGTCACATCGAACCGTCCCCGCATCATCATTCCTTTTAACGAACCTAACAAAGTGTTATTCAAATAAATCTCCCCAAAACGGTTAATCCCATCAAAGTTCAACCATATTCTTTTCTGAGCCAAATCTTTATTCTCCGGAACGTTAAACTCAAGCCTGTAAATATGATCTTTATTATATTTATCCTTATCCACTTGATAGATATTATCTCCGAAATTAGGATCCTTTTCAAGTCCAGCATTAACTGCATCAACAAAAATGGTACCCGGCACTGTGGCCGGTATCCATTCTGCCTCATTAAAAACTTTCGTTGAAAAATTCTTCTTATGATGCTCCTTCACATACCACGATACATTATTTTCACCGCTATTCAGAGAGTACTTCATTTGAGAGAAGCACTGAGAAGAGAAACATAATGTTATAAATAAACAAATAAAAATCTTCATTTCTTATTCTATTAGTTATAGCGATTTATCATTTCTTTTCATATCCAGGAGTTTGCTTTATCTTAGGATTACGGCTGATGGTATCATCATTGACCGGCAATAAGAGAATATTGCCTTGATTATCATTTTCTCTCCCAACTAATGCAGGTACCCTATTGAAGACCTCACCGAATCGAATCAAATCAAACCAAGATTTACATTCCCCTGCAAACTCAATCATACGTTCATCTAATAAAACAGCTTTAAATTCTTCTCCTGCCAAAGTTTGTGGGTAATGTTCCTTTTCATTATAAGCACGTGCTACTACATCATTCAAATATTCCACAGCATTTGGATAGTTACCCTGTTCCGCCAATATCTCAGCTTTAAACAGATAAGCTTCAGCCAAGCGGTAAATACGGGTGTCAGTAGTAAACACGCGGGTAACTCCATTCATTTCTCCCATGTACTTCAAAGTGTACCGATAATTAACTCCACCGGATTCTATATCCGAACTTATATATCCAACACGGGTATCTCCAGATGTGCGATTACGATAGTTATCATAAAATAACTTCGAAAAATTCATACGATTGGCAGAAGTTGCAACCGGAATCGGGTTGTTCCTTAAAGCGGCAGGGACTAAAGTAGAAGATTGAGCCAACAAAGACCCATATTGACTTGAGTTTTCATCCTTATCGTAATAGATTGAAAAAATAATTTCCGTATTTCCCTCTTTGTCGAAGACATTCTTATAGCTGCCTTGTAAACTCAATGCCGTTTTTGGTAAAGCCAGTATCTCATCAACAGATTTCTCTGCTTTAGTCAAGTAATCCGCATTGGCTTCTTCAACTTTATACATCCATAAGTAAATATCAGCGCGTAACATTAAAATTGCCGCTCTTGATATTTTACAACGGTCTTTTATTTCGTTCGAAAGATATAGTTGTTCTGCATTCTCTATATCTGATTTTATAGTCTCATATACAGTCGATTTAGGAGAACGTTCCGGATACAATTGAGGATCATCCAAAGATGATACAAAGTTAGTGATCAAAGGAACATCTCCCCATAAACGTACCAGATTAAAATAACACCATGCTCTTACCGCATATGCTTCAGCCAAGAGTTCATCATGCAAAGTCGTATTATGGAAAGCAACCCGATCAATATTACTAATTACAGCATTAGTCTGAGAAACGATATTATATAAATTCGCCCAGTTTGTATCATTTAGGTTGGACGTTATCTGGTTATTAATATAAGAACCTATACCACTGGATGTAAACCCCGGTGCTATATTCCCAGAACGGGCTTCAAACCAATACATCCATTTCCAAGCATCTAATTGGCCTCTCATTTTGGAATATATTCCATCAACAGCAGACTGGACATCACTCTCTGTTTCCCAGTACGATTCATTAGAAACGACACTGTCCGGCAAAATATCCAAACTACATGAGTTTAATACAGACAAACCCACAAATAAACAAATTAGTTTTATTTTTTTCATGATTATATACATATTAGAAAGTTAAATTAAGTCCTAATGTCCATATCCTTGGCTGAGGATAATTACCATCGCTCAAATTTCTGCTAGCCGAGCTATATTCAGTCATGTAACCCGGATATTGAGAAAAACAACATATATTCTGACCTGAAAAATAAACTTGCGCAGCTTTTATCTGCGTTTTATTCAGAATTGTCCTTGGAAAATTATAACTGACTTTCAATTCGCGGAATGACAAATAATCTCCTTTATAAGTATTCTCATCTGAAGTTCTGTAATGATTCCACTGACCATTATCACTGCCGTCTTCCACATCAAAACGAGCATAGCGTGTTTTAGCTGCATCACCAGAAGCAGACCAGTAATTTAAAACATCTTTAGTCGGATTCAGATAGCCGGATTGCGCACCAGAATTTACCAAACTTATCTGCCGATCATAAATCACATGTCCCAATGCATAATCAAAACTTGCATAAATCTCAAAATCCTTGATTTTTACCGTAGTATTAAAACCACCAGTTGTGGTAGGAACCAAGTAACCTAACACAAATTGGTCTTTTGCAGTAATCGTACCACTACCATCTTTATCAACCCATTCATAGTCTCCCGCTACTTTACGACCTTTTTCATAAGTTTGAGTTGTCGGATCATAACCAGCCGCACGTTCATCATACATAGCTTCTGAAGCTGCCTTATCATTATCTAAAATATGGCTGACCTTATATCCTATAACACTATACAGACGCTCCCCTTCAGCAATACCACCAATGCCGGCATAATAATCATCTGCAAACAAAGTCCCGTTCATCCTATTCTTATAGTTACCATTCTCCGGTAATTTAAGAACCTTATTCATATTATAGCTGATATTACCTCCAACATTCCAACTAAAATCCTTTCCTGCAAAAATGTTCCAATCAGCTTGCACTTCGTACCCCCAGAATCTGACTTTTCCAACATTCTTATCTACCGTACCAAAACCACTTGTATTTGGCAACTTATCGTTGAACAACAAGTCACGTGTCACCTTATTATAGTAATCAAATGAAAAATTTATGCGATTATTGAGAAATGCCAAATCAAAGCCTATATCGACTTGTCCTGAGCTTTCCCAAGTCAAACTTGTATTAGGAAGGGCACTTGGCATATAGGCACTGGAGCCCTGATAAGCTGTAGTCGGAGCCCACAAACCTTGATAATCAAAACGTCCAATTGAATTATTACCAGTCATTCCGTAACTAGCACGAATTTTCGCCAGAGATAACCATGAAAGGTTCTTCATAAAATTTTCCTCACTCATAATATATCCAGCAGAGATTCCAGGAAAATACCCCCACCTATTACCGGCTGCGAAACGAGAAGAACCATCAGCCCGCAAAGAAGCGGTTAATAAGTATCTTGATTTATAACCATAAGTTACACGTCCAAAAAAACTGTTCATGCGTTCACGTTGACGGGTTGAAGATGCCTTAGTGTATTCTGAAGCTCCATTCAATGTTATAATATCATCACGGCTTCCACCATATGCTTCTGCACTATAATCATACAAGTTATAATATAAACTTGACACACCAATTACTGATTGAATCTTATGTTCAGAAGCAAACTCTTTATTATAGCTCAAAGTAAAATCTAATTGGGAAGTCTGGTTATTGCTACCATAATAATTCGCATCTCTCAGATTATTATAATAATTATTTTTCTCGAAATATTCACGGTGCATAACTGCAACATTATAAGAGCCCTCCACTTTAGCAGTCAAACCATTCAGAATTTCCCATGACAAACCTATTTTCCCTTTTCCACCCCAATCTGCACGTTCGTTTACAATGTTTTCAATCAAATAGAGCGGATTTCTATAATCCTTATCTTTTCCAGGAGAATCGGTGCCATCCGCCATCAACCCTCGAATTGTAGGAGCCAAGTGTACACCTCTGGAAAAAATAGCAGATTCACTGGCATAAGGAGTGGAATTAATCTTATGAGCAGATAAATTGGTTGTTAATCTTAAATTCTTAGTAATAGCATAACTATGATTCAATCTCAAAGTAATATTATCCCATGAGCGTTTGGGAGTGTATCCATTATCACCGACATACCCCAAACTAACCATATACTTCATTTTCTCAGTTCCCCCATTAAGCCCCACATAAGCATTGATAATATTACCACCTTCAAACAGTTCATCTTCAATATCATTATCCTCAAAAATAAGCACCTTATTGGGAGAAATAGGGTCCCACATCCAGTTCCATCCGGGCGCTAAGCCTTCTCCATGTTTCAAGTAACGAGTCGAGAATGAACTATTATCCAGATTTCCTGTACCTGCCGGATGAGCCTTTTGAAGCAAATTTGCATAAGGGCTGCGTGCGAGTGCCGGACGCATAACACTTAAATATTCTGTAGAGTTCAACCGGTCAATCTGTTTGGATGCATTTTGGAACCCGTACGATACATTTACCGTTACCGTTGGTTTAGAAGATTTTCCCTCTTTAGTTGTTATCAAAATAATACCATTTGAGGCTCTTGAACCATATATCGAAGTTGAAGCAGCATCCTTCAAAATTTCAATAGATGCGATATCCTGAGAATTCACATTCGATAATGCCCCAGGTACTCCATCAATCAAGATCAAAGCATCATTACTCTTATTTATAGACGAACCGCCACGAATAGTAATCGAAGCTTGACTGCCCGGAGCACCCGAAGTACTAAAGACTCGCAGACCGGTCGTTTTACCTTTCAATGCATTTGAAACTGTTGTACCGACCACTTTATTCAAATCTTCTCCTGACACCCTTGAGATAGAAGAAGTAACTTCCCGCCGACTCAATGTTCCATAGCCGACTACTACTACCTCATCAAGTAATTGAACATCTGATTTTAATATAATTTCCAACGGTTTGGAGTCTGCGACAATTAATGAATACTTCTCATATCCGATATAAGTAACAGATATCTTTTCACCCTTATGAACCAAGACGTTGAAATTTCCGTCAATATCAGTAATAGTCCCTTTAGATGTGCTTTCCAAATAAATAGTTGCACCGACAATCGGATTCAGTTCTTCATCCAATACACGCCCTGTTATAGTAAAATTTGAGTTTCCGGTCTGAGCCCAAAGACTTAAAGTAGGAAAAATCAACATAAAAATACCCATACAACAAAAATATTGTAGCTTGGATTTATATATATTATAGCTTTTCATAATCTTTTATTCTTCATTTATGTATTTAATCAAGGTTACATCATCTATCAGCATCGTTGAGTTCTGCGCATTATTCTGCAAACAAAGCACTATATCGGTACGATCAACTAATGAAGCATTAAGAGCACTCTCATAGGTAATACTAGCCTTTTGGTCGGTAATTTTGGAAAAGTCTATAACATAGGAAAACTCTACCCATTCAGAAGATAAAAGACAATTCTTACAATAAGCCCAGTATTTTCCCGTGGGAGAAGTCGGTTTCTCCGTATCATAAATAAAATAACGTTCCACAACATTTCCCGCAGCATCAGTGGCTTTTATAAATATACGGCAAGTCGGGGTCCCACCACTACTTTTTCCCTTAAAAGAAAATGTGTATAGCGCCGGTTCTACCACACCTTTAATCCGTTGGGCAATAAAAGCTCTAGTCGGATCTGCATTAGGAATAGAGGTTGTAGTATTCACCATTTTACCGACTGTTTCCTGTTCGCCGTCATAAGCCGTAGAAAAAGAGATTGTACTGGGATAATTATTCTGTATAACCCATTCATTATAGATAATTGGAGAATCCGTTAGCTTACGTTCCAGATCGGCAGTCTCAAAATCAGCATCATGTATAAGATTCACAGGAGTATCCCCACCTGGAGTATCTTCTACATCTTCTTCAAACTCTGTAGGAAGAGGCGCAATTTCTTCTTTATCCTCACAAGATGAAAGTCCTACAATAAGTGCAAAAAGCATTAAAAAAAAGGTTCTTTTCTTCATAATACAAATGTAATTAGGTTGACATTATTTTTCTTAAATCAATACTATTCCATACATTCAAAAACTTCTAATCCATCTCAAAATACTTGTCCGTATTTCTTCCTCATATATAAACTTGTTACGCATCCACCATCCATGACCTCCTTCTGATAGAATTCGTATTTCTGATTTAACGCCATAGTTTAATAACGCATTATAAAAATTCAGGCCATTTAAATATGGTACTGCCTGATCGTCCGATGATAATACGATATAAGTCGGGGAAGTATCAGCAGACACGTGTTTATCCATCGAATAAATATTTCTCCATTTTTGCTCATCTGCTTTAACTCCCAAAAGATGTTCGCGAGTCTGAAAATTAGAGTATGACATAGATATAACCGGATAAACCAATATTCCAAAATTGACCATATTCTTTTTTGAAGTAAACCCGGTTAATAAAGCAGCAGCTAAATGCCCACCGGCGGAAAATCCCATGACTCCAATCTTATCTTTATCTATACCCAATTTATCAGATTGTTCGTGAATAACTTCCAAAGCCCGTATCCCGTCATTTATCGTTACCTGTGGATCACCTTTGGGCAATCGATACTTAAGAATAAAAACTGTAATCCCATTCTTAGCCAACCATTTTGCACTTCCATACCCTTCGTGAGAAATAGCTATATAAGAATAAGCTCCACCGGGGATAAGCAGTACAGCATGGTTCAGACCGGTTCTATTCTCTGGCAGGTAGCCTAATAATTCAGGAGAAAACACCTCGCGAATATACCCTAAACTATCAATTTGGTCAGTTTTGGGTTCTTGTTGTTCATAAAGTTTTAAATGTACATCTTGAGCATACACCCTACATGTAAGTAATAAAAGGAACAGAAATACATGTGTCTTATACTTCATAATCCTAGAAATCATGTTTTAATTGGTTATAGTCGTTTCTTTGCATCATCACCACTCTCTATTTGTAAAGCGGACCATATGTTACACATGCCCTAAAATCAGCACTTTCTTTATCCATCCCAAATGATGACCATGCAGTAGGACGGAATATTCTTTCTTTAGATACGTTGTGCATACATACCGGTATTCGCAACATAGAAGCGAGAGTGATAAGTTCCGCACCAATATGCCCATAGCACAAAGCACCATGATTGGCCCCCCAATTCGCCATTACAGAGTAGGTACTATCAAATGCTTCATGATTGGTGAGACGTGGAACGAACCAGGTTGTAGGCCAAGTTTTATCCGTTCTTTTATCAACAACTTCAGCCACCTTATCAGGAAGTTCGACACTCCATCCTTCTGCTATCTGCAAAACCGGTCCCAAGCCATCTACCATGTTTATCCGGGACATTGTCATAGGCATGCCGCCTTTGCTCATATAATTAGAAGAATAACCGCCCCCTCTGAAGTATTCCAATGAAGCCGGATACCATTGAGTAGCATCAAGGCATCTCTGCACATCTTCATCCGTTATTTCCCAGTAAGGTTTCATCACCGGACATCCATTTTCAGTCATCTGTCCTGACCCGTCAAGTGTGCAAGAACCAGAATTGATTAAATGAATAAAACCATTTGAGGCAGTACCTTCCAGTTTAATTCCCGTAACCCGTTCTATAGCCTCAGGACTCCAGTAAGTACGGACATCAGCAAAAAGTTGGGAAGTATTAGTCAACAGATGCCCCAGTAACATTGCAGTTGCATTCAAATGATCATTTTCTGTAGCAACAATAAAAGCCTTACGAATACCATTCCAGTCGAAAGAAGAATTTAAGATAGCTTCACTAAAATCGCCATTAGGAAGAAAGTCAGTCCATTGCCGCTGTCCTTGGAAACCACCCATAATCGCATTATGCCCCATAGCTTCTTCCTCATACCCCATTTCCTTCAGAATCGGATTTCCAATCATCATATCACGGATAATAAGTGTCATTTTTACCACAAATTCCCATTCTTGCTCTTTTTGCTCACGAGTATGTTGCAAATGGGGCGGATTATAATCTGCTCCCTCTTTGCAGTTTATCCGAGTCCATGTCATTGCCTTTTCAAACTCCGTCCGGTCAAAAATTCCCAATTTTATCCGGCGCAAAATTTCAACTGATTCTACGTATTCAGTACGCATACCCAAATATTTCTGCAAGAACATTGCATCTACTTGCGAACCAGCAATTCCCATTGAACAATACCCGACAGATAAATAAGATTTCCCTTTCATTTGTCCGACAGCCAAGGAAGCACGGGCAAAACGCAAAAGTCTTTCCTTCACATCTTCCGGAATCGTATTATCAGACGCATCCTGTACATCTTTTCCATAAATACCAAAAGCAGGCAACCCTTTTTGATTATGCCCGGCCAAGGCAGCAGCCAGATATACAGCTCCCGGACGTTCAGAACCATTAAAACCCCAGATGGCTTTCGGCAAAAGTGGATCCATATCAATGGTTTCAGAACCATAACACCAGCAAGGAGTGACAGAAAGTGTAGCACATACATTCTCTCCTGCAAATTTACAAGCACAAGCAGCCGCTTCTGTAACACCTCCGATTGTAGTATCAGCAATCACACATTCTACAGGGGCGCCATCCATATAACGCAGATTCTCACTATACAAACGAGCCACGCTACGAGCCATTTCCATTGTCTTTTCTTCCAAGGATTCACGGATTCCTCTCCTTCTGCCGTCAATAATCGGACGGATTCCGATTTTCGGATGATTTGTTTTCATATTCCTTATTCTTTGATATTTAATCGACTTTCATTTTAACCACCAGCTTTTTCACAGTTACTTGTTCTTTTTCTTTCACACATGGACGATGTACATCCTGGGGGAAGAAAATAAAGAAATTTCCCGGAGTAGCCTTTCTTAATGTACCGCCATTAGAAGTATAAAAAGCAATATCTTTCTCCTCATTATATGGCTGCATTTCTTTCAATAAAGTAGTATCTCTTAAAATGCCAATATACTCACTACCGGAAATCAGATACTGTATATCAATGTACTTTCTATGTGCTTCATAAAGTGCATCCCCCGGTTCTTTCGTTTCATATTCACTAATCGTGATATAAATATCATCACTCAAGTCTATACGCCCCAAAGGCAAACTGTCCAAATTGGTATGAACCAAAAAATTAAAAGCTTGTTCCCAGCGTTCGGGATACTTCCGATAGTGTTTTTCCCATACCACCCGATCAATCATAGAATCGGGTAAAGCTGCAAATGGCGTCAGTACACCATTTTTATTAAAAGTTATACTTTCCATTGTCTCTTCTTTCTCATTCTGTGTTTTTTTGGATGCTACATTACACGCACACAGCAACCCAACTATCAATATCAGATAAATTATTTTCATCATTTATGGGGCATAGAACGAAGCGGTTTTTTCAATGGTCGGGAAA
>ERZ860264.1710-NODE-1710-length-14120-cov-3.035336_pt1 | contig 14120 bp, 12 predicted proteins | sample MGYA00509980_ERZ860264 | MGnify/ENA primary metagenome ERZ860264 (study PRJEB30046, sample SAMN00715212) | human gut metagenome | study: EMG produced TPA metagenomics assembly of the A metagenome-wide association study of gut microbiota in type 2... | reverse complement strand
TAGCCTTTCGGAATTTGAGTCTGACAAACAGGGAATCGGGGATCAGCAGAGCGGCGACCTTATAAAGTTGCCTTTTTACCAAAGAATCATTTTTCATTGCCAGTCATGAGCTTTTTGCAGACATCGTAAAAGGCCAGACATTACTATGACAAACGTCCTTGAAAACTATTGATACGTTGATCAACTATTCGACCTTCTCTTATGGCAAGAGCATTCCTTAAAACACCATTGCTGTCATATTTTTCTTCAATCAAGAAATCAATAAATTTTGATACTTGTAAACTTATGTCATACGAAGATGTCTTAAAAAACAAAGATGGTGTATGGTCAACGACATAATGAGCTACGCCATCCACAACATATATAGGATCTCCAATAGATGTCGGCACACTTGTCTCAATTGCGCCACTGCGATCACAGCTAACATCTATGATCAATGCATCACGTTTCATTTTCTTCAAATCATCCTTATAAATTATATGATCTTCTCGTGATGTGTCCCACAAAATCGCATTTACAATAACATCATATTCAGAAAGCTCCTCACGGAGTAGTTTTTCTGTTTTTCTGTCATATGCAGTGACATCAGCACCAAGAAAATGAAGTGTCTTAAAAACTCCTCTCGCAACATTACCTCTTCCGATAACAGCAACTTTAGTATTATAAGGGAATACCCCATGCAGAAGATAAGCATGCATAACTGCTGCCTCTCCAGCAATCTCATTATTACGCCAAAACACATGCCTTCCACCGTAATACATATCCTCCCAAGCTATTGCCGTATTGCGGCCCTTGATTATTTTGTCAGTTATATCACTGTTCTGAACAGCATGAATCCAACCGAAAATTATCTGGTTCGAAAGTGATTCGAGATATTCGGCATCGCCTATCTTGGGATCGCAAATAATATCTTTTTTCAAAGCTTCCTCTCTTGATACAATTGTCACACCCATATCTGAATAATCGACGTCTCTGTAACCTAAATTCTCACCATAGCCTGATTCAACAAATACATATTGTGAGTTTTTAATATTCTGTATATGATCAGGCAGAAGCGCTATGCGTTTCTCATTCTCTTTATGACTTTTTACAAATCCTACTGTTTTCATTGTCTATAGAAGTATTTCTTGAAATATTTATCCAAAGGATGCAAAGCGTTTTGCTGCACATCTATTTCCCAATTATCATTGCCCTCAATAAAACATGGTCCGGATTCAGTTATAGCAATATCCCAGCCTATGGAATGGAGATCAAGAAATGAATGGAACCTTATGGCATCACGTATTGCTTCACGTATATATGGAACTGTGACACTATCGAACTCTATGCCTGTAAATGGATGATGTGTCATAACAGTACCGAACTGAGACTTCATGAACCCATATTTTTCAAGTTTCCCGCTGTTCGTATCAAGATTGACGATTACACCGCCAAGTGAAAAATTATCGACAGTATTACCCAGATTCCCAATTCTCAAAACTGATGGAAAGACCTTTATTTCTCCTGTATTTATGTCTCTTACAGTAACAAGACGCACTGTATTTATCGACATGGGATAAAGGCGGCTTATCTCCGGATGCTGGACAATTTTCTTCTGTATTAGATATGTAATAGAAGATAACCTCCTTGATATCTCAGACATAGGCAACTTTTGTCCGTCAAAGAATACACAGTCATGGCAGCCGCTCTCCACCTGTAAAACAGCTATTCCTCTTCCGCATTCCCCATCAATAGGCTTACAGAAATACATTCCGTCCAAACCTTTCAGAAAGTCAATAATCTGCACTTTCCTGGAAGAATTAAGATCTATGACATCACCTTGCGACGGATCAGTTATACCGACATTTTCAGGTGTATCTATACCTAAAGTCTTTGCTATACTGCCGAAGAACAGTTTATCTCTAAGTATGCAGGAAGCATTATGTTCACTTCTGAAATTCAAGCGGTTCCTGCGTCTTAGAAATTTCATATAAGGAGTAAAACTCTTTTGTTCCCTGCGGGACATCACATCACACCCATACAGGTAATAGTACTCCTCGATATCTTCATGACAGATTATGTTTCGGATCTGATCCCACAAGATCTGATATCTTGACCGTCGATTCCTGTCAGGGAAATAGGTAGGACCATCCAACACGGAAGTATCCTTTAACAGATTAATTATTCTACGTGGCCTCGCCACACAAATTGAATAGGCGTTACGTACAATATCCTTTACAGATTCTTCCATCGTACGATTTCTTATTTTTTTGTTTCCGCTCTGCATAATCACACCAATTATCAGAGCATCAACACTTTACCCCCCCGATTTTAAAATCGGACAAGTACGGCACCAAATTGCTCATAATTATATTACAATCAAATATTTAATTTCAACAATCCACCCCAGCCCGCATCTGTTTCAGGCAAAAGATTGGAGTCCACCCCTCCATCAGGGAAAAATGTCAGTTCGCTAAAATAGATTGCACCGTCAATATTATAAAGATCCACCCTCAAAAATGGATGCCCTTTTGACAAATCGGATGCCATAGCAAACATTTTGTCTATATTTTGCGGTTTCGGAAGAGTAAATCCTTCGGGCACCTCCATACCTCGTCTGTTAAGTCGCACGAAATTCCAATGACGATCAAAGAAATAGAACTTGGGATTACCGGATTGCCGTTCAACACATACCATAACACAATCGACAGTGCCGTCAAAACAGAAAAATTTATAATCCGTCAGATTTCCGTCTGACTGCTGCATGAACTTCTCCGCAATGATACGGTGTGGCACATTCTTATACGGCCATTCACGGGTTACGGCATAAAAATCCCGTTGAAGAGAATTTTTCATCTCAGCTCTCGCCCAATCTATGTCGAGAGAGGATTTGTCATGACATATTATCACCCGACCGCTGTCGTGAGTCGCCTTCATTACAAACTTGTCGGGCAACGAGTCAAAATCTATATCCTCCGATTTGTCCCATACGCCATAAGTGGGAATTATGTATTCCTCACCTATTATTCCGGCCACATATTTTTTGGCTTCATACTTGTCGACCATACGTGTATACAGAGGATTATGATCATGAAGTTTAAGCCAGTTTAGCTTCTCGTTGAATGTCCGGGGATTCTTCAGGTCAGGCCAGCGGCCCATAGCCTTTCGGAATTTGAGTCTGACAAACAGGGAATCGGGGATCAGCAGAGCGGCAACCTTATAAAGTTGCCTTTTTATCAAAGAATCATTTTTCATTGTCAGTCATGAGTTTTTTGCAGACATCATAAAGAGCACGCGCCGCACGGTCGGGAGTATGATCGGCCACTATACGGAGCGATTCCTGCCCCATTGATTTCAGACTGTCACGTTTACCGGAAATTTCCCGCAATGTAGCGACAGTATTGTCAATATCAAGAGGATCGAATGTCCAGCCGTTCTCGGGACGCACGAGTTCGGGATGACAGCCGTTATAGACAGAACATGCGACAGGAAGACCTGCCGCCATTGCCTCCGGCACCACAAGACTCCAGTTGTCTTCGAGAGTCGGGATAATGAAACAATCGGCAATTTTATAATATGGCCCGAGATCGTCATAATTGACAGCACCGACGATCTTGACATTCTCAAGATTATTGACATTAATATAGTCTATGATTTCCTCCTTCTGATTACCGTCACCGACAAGCATAAGTGTAGCATCTTTCAAATCCGCCACCATCCAGGCCCTAAGCAATTCCATAATGCCTTTTAAAGGTATCAGTCTTCCTACAAAAATTAAAGTCAATGATTTCAGATTGAAATTTCGTTGGATTTCATCAAGTTGGCATTGCGTCGCGTTACGTACATTCTCTTCAATTCCTCCAGTATCAGCCGCCATATGGCCATAAGCGAGCGGTTTCCTGTATTTTATTGTAGAAGTTATAAACTCGGATGTGAGACGGCCATTACAATCAATGGCGTCAATCCATCTTGATACAAACCGACGATACCGGATTCTCCATTTTGAAGCATTTCTCTCCGTATGAGGTGTTTTCTCATAACACATCACATGCTTTATATCTTTCCACCGCCTCATTCTTAACCATAATGCAGAGTAGGTCCATTGAAAAAAGCCGTCGGATACGAGAATATCAGGCTTCGAATCTTTGATTCTGCCGATAAGACCTTTTTGTATAGGAATACGTATCCCTTTATTAGCAACACCCAATTGATGACGCATACCTATCCGCATCTCTCCCTGCATCGGAATCGCCCGTGAACCCAGTACATTCCGCAATTTGACACGACACCGTTCAGGCACGACATCTCCATTATATATCACTGTCAGATTATGACCGCACAAATCGTCGAGGGCCTTGTAAACAGGAATGCGGTAATCAAGAAAACTTCTTGTAACCCAGGTTATTCTCATTACTCTTCTTTTTCAATCGGTTCAAAATATTTGTCATAAACATACATGCCGCATATCAGCACGAAAATATACATACAGGGCATCCATGCACCGAACACGCGTGTCCCGACACTGGGATTTCCAATACAGTGCACAAATGCCACACAGAAGCATCCTATCATGATCGATCTGTAGTCACGGGGTATATGTTTCGAGAAAACCGTTACCCCCATGGAGATAAAAAACAATGACAGCACTATGATTCCTGGAATACCGAGACCCATAGCCGCACTGGCCAAAGAATTGTGTGCGCTTATGGCACCGAAATGCTTGGCATACAACACATATGGCTCGGCTGCAAAAAAACCGAGTCCGTACGGATTATTGTCTACACACTCTACGGCGATATCCATCAGATGATCACGCCCCGATGTCTCCTCAATCGATATGTCATTCTTGTCAAAGAAAATTGTATTTTTCAATATCGTATATGGGCCTATGCCGACAACCGCGACAAACAAGCCATAAGCCGCTACGACTGCCAGCAAACGCGTTCTGCCCTTTTCCCAAAAAGCACTTATAAGACCTATACCCATTCCGATATAGGCGACCGTTGACATTGAAAAGACCGACATGATTATAATAAGATAATTATACCATCTGCGTGGCTTGAAATACAACGCCATATAGAAAAAAGAAGTGGCCATCATCTGAGAGGCTTCCGACAACATGGCAATATCAGTCGCCCATTGAGACATACGGATAATACTCCACAGCGTATCCCATGTACAATAAAAAAGAGACCATAAGATCACATAGCGGAGTCTGCCGGTCTCGAAAAGCCTCTGAATGACCGATACAATAAGCACTGTCATCGCGATGCATTCAAAAGCACGGAATCCGGACAAGGAAGGATTAACACTCCACGCCATGCTTATAATTCCCATAATGGAATATAGTATGAAAAGAGAAAGAGGGGTTTTGCGCAAAGTGTCAATTCCAAAAGAAACCGGTGACCGAAGGATACAATTGACTCCGACAATAAAAGCTACAAAAGCATACAGAATGAAAACCATAGCCGAAAAATCCACGGCGGAATATTCGTTGAGATCCCTTTGTCTTGAAAAAAGAATGTAGATTACCGGACGACTCAGCAATATCCACCCGGGCAATGATGTGGATTTTATTAAATTTTTAATCCCAAATCCTTCTATCTGCGTTTTCATTTGTCAAGCTTAATTCTTTCTATGAGATCTCCTGTTATGATTTTCTGTCCTTTTCGGTTCAGATGCAATCTGTCGCTGAATATTGTGAAATCAGAAGCATAAGCAGGATTGAAATCCCAAAATTCCACAAGCGGATCTTTTGCCGCATAGAATTCAAACCAATGCATAATAGCGGCATATTTTTCCGGTTCAAAATCATTGAGAAGATAAAAAGTCGGAGTATTGACAAGTATGACCTTCACCCTCCTCGCGGTAATCATTTTTACAGTCTCGTCGAATTGTCTTATCAGACCGGGATTCATATGTATATGACGTTCATCTCCATTGGCCAGACGCTGACGATATGTCTCTACATCCATAGTGTTGCCTTTCAGATTACTCCAATTGTTGAGCCATCCACGCACGGCGGAGTTTTTGATTCCGTCATCACTGAAGCGTGAAGTTTTTATCAGTCTGTGCAACCAATAATCCGAAAAAGACGCCTGCGAACGAATATAATTGTCAATAGAAGGCTCATCGATGAAAGGATAGAAAAGAGTATACGAATTCTGACTAAGACCTTCGCCGGTAAATGTAGCAAGATCTACACCGTATAATACATATCTGAGAGAATCAGCATGACCGCTATTGAGAAAATGCTCTACCATTGCCTTTTTATCGGAAACATTGACCCCCTCCCTGCAATATTTCGACACTTTCATGTCTGTCTCTCGTTCAAGTCTCTCCTTGTCTACAGCGAGCATCAGATGAGAGTGCCCCACAAGTAAAATTTCCGGATTACCTGAAAGACCGTAATAATTGTCGATACCTTTCATCATCACGGCATTGACAACATTATCGGCAACAACAAAAGAAAGAATTGCCGAAGCCGTCAATAATAAAATCCTTACGGATTTACCGAATGTCATAAACTAAGAGAATGTTTCAGAATTGAAAATAAACGAAGCCGGCACCGGCCATGCCGAACATTCCAATAAGAATCAGAAGAGGAACAACGGCGAAAATATTAGATACCAGTCTCGATTCAAAGTCAACGGCATCAAACCATACGATTTTCTTACGCACCAGAATCTCATATACGACAAATATGACAAGCATAAATAGGGTCGAGACAAATGTAAAAGAAGAAGCACCCATTGAAAAACTGTCTCCGGCAGTAAAAATGCGTTCTATAACATATATGGCGTGATTGAAATCAAGTCTGAAAAATATCCATGCTATCGTAACAAAAAGGAAAACCGATACTCCGGATGCAAGGGATGATATACGGTTCCATCTGATTTTCCCGGATTGGAGACCAAGAAAATGTTCTGTCAGATAAAAGACCGCATGCAGCGCACCCCATATGACAAAACTCCAAGCCGCACCATGCCAGATACCCGAAAGCAGGAAAATAGTCGATATATTGAATACCCAACACAATTTATACTTCACTCGGCTTCCCCCAAGAGAGAAATAAACATATTCCGTGACCCATGATGTCAATGCAATGTGCCATTTGCGCCAGAACTCTTTGAACGTCCGCGAAAAATAGGGTTGCCGGAAATTTTTTGTAATGTCGAATCCGAGAGCTTTCGCAACTCCGAGAGCCATGTCGCTGTAACCGCTGAAATCACAATATATCTGTATGCTGTAAAAACAGGCAGCTACCGCCAACGTGATTCCGGACCGATACTGAGCAGATTCATACGCCCAGTCAACATAATATGCGAGCCTGTCGGCAACAACTATTTTTTTAAACAAACCCCAGATGAACACACATATTCCCTGAGTTATATTTTCCAAAGATGGAAATGAATATTTCTTCAGCTGAGGCAACAGATTCCTTGCTTTCTCAATAGGACCTGAAAGAAGGGTCGGAAAAAACGCGACAAATAAGAAAAAATCCAACGGTGAGGCAGGTTTTTCAATCTTGCCGCGATATATATCTATCGTATATGAAAGTGCCTGAAAAGTAAAAAATGAAATTCCGACAGGTAGAACCAATCCTTCAAGCAATTCCATATTGATCTCATAATCCAGAAATGCAGACAAAGACCGACATAAAAAAACTGAATATTTAAAGAAACATAACGGCAGCAACGACAACACTGCGGATATGGCGACAATATATTTTTTTCGAGTTATATTTCGATTTCTAGATAACAGATTTCCACCAATATAATTTACAGACGTCACAAAAAGCAATATAAGAGTAAACCCTATATTGAAGTTCGCATAAAAAATATACGAAGCCGCCAATAAAGTTATATTCCTCAAAATTATTGACTTCGAGATCAGTCCTTCAAAAAATAAAATTGCAAGAACTGTTACGACAAAAACAACAAACAGAAGACTGTTAAAAAGCATCTCTGATTATTTGGATGGTTTATTAAGAATCCTTTGTCTATAATATGGCAGGCTGACTTTAAGATATCGGTATGAATAGTAAATACAACTGAAAACATACCATACGATCCGCCCCTTCTGGGCAATATCAAGCATATAATGTCGCTCCTTTGAGGTCATGACATAATATCGCATATTATCATATGCTTTACCGAATCTTCGGCCACATATGAATGAACGTGTGATTCCCAATACAATAGCATTGAATCTGGGTGAGGCATCAGTCAGCTGAACTTGTGTCAACATCGGGCGCAGACGTACAGACCAATCTGAAAAATCTTTAGTAGCGGCGAATCTCATTTTATATTTAGCCCAGCCAAGTGATGCAGTAACTTTATTGCCATCACTTACAAACAGGATCTCCGGAATGTATCCCATCTGTCCCTTAGTCGCGATCATGGCCCAGAATTCCAAATCCTCGCATGACCTAAGATCCTCCCGCATGCCCCCAACCTGCAGAGCGAATTCTCTACGGATTAGAATACTGCCGGTACATATATGATTATATTTTCCCCAGAATTTAAAAAAGTCAGACAGCACACATGACTTTCCATCCGTTATATTACTCCAGTTCCGAGGAGATTCGCTACATCCATCAAGTGTAACATGCCGTTGTGCCACTGACACCGCGACACATTCACCATGATTGTCCAAAAATCCGATTGTCCTGTCTAAAAATTCCGGCAACCAATAGTCATCCGCGTCTATATAAGCTATATAGCGACCCGAAGCCTCGGCAAGGCCTCTGTTTCGCGCTACCGAAGGTCCTGAATTTTTCTGTCGGAACAACCGTATTCTATCCTGCTCCGGTCTGCGCCGGATCAGATCTACCGAATTGTCTGTACTCCCGTCATCAATCAAGAGCACCTCAATATTATAATTCCCCGCCTGATTGAAAACTGAATTAAGACACCTGTCAATCAATGCGCCCGCATTATAGACAGGTATGATCACGGAAACATCAGGAATAACTCTTGCTCTCATCTGTTTTTCCATACAGCTTTCTATACAGCCACACAACGATCGACGGTGTGCGCAAATATTTTTTATAATAGATACAGTTACTCTCGACAATCATATTTCTTAGCCGGGAACTTTTAAAATTTTTCGAAGTCGTGCCGCCTTCAAGATGTGTGACTCTCACTCCGGGATAGAAATACATTCTTTTACCGAGACGCTTGAGTCTTTCTGCAAGTATAGGCTCCTCTCCGTAGAGAAAGGTATCGGGATCAAAACCGTTTACTGCTGAAAAATGTCCGAACCTGATTAAAAAGAATGAGCCCGATACCCAATAACAACTACCTTCCGGAGGGACAGCATTCTTATTAGTCTCACCTGTTTTCTTCTTTTTTCTCAACCGAGGAAACAGCAACCAGCCTAACTGACGGTAAGGTGTCACTACCCTCATGTGCGGCGACTGGTGATGTCCGTCAAGACCAACGATATCAGGACCGATCGCTCCGATACTTTTATCGTCCTCGATCATATCGATCATCGGCTGCAGATCCGTATCGGGTTCAATAATGATGTCATTGTTGGAAAAAAGGATATGTTCGCATGATACATTACGCATCAAGAATCTGACACCGAGATTATTCCCCTTGGCAAAACCAAGATTCTCCCTACTGCAGACTATATAGACATTATGCCGCCCGCAAATATCATCGGGCATACACGCCACTCCCCCGCACAATCCGGCCAACTTCTCACATTCCTCAAAAGAAGAGCCGTTGTTTACCACTACCGTAACTTTATCGTTGACGATATGAGGCAATTGATTATTGATATAATCGGCAGTAAGTTCAGGATTTTTGTAAGCTACAATTACAACGCCAAGCATTTTTTATTCTATCATAGGATGATGAGATCATGATCGGGATAAATACTCCTGCAATTACATATACCGGCCCCCATATAAATATATCTTTAGAACTCACGGGAAAAGATGTCAGAAGAACATCCTGATCAAAAAGAGTCCTTATCCAAGTCACAAACTTAAAACCTGCAAAATGGAATGCCATTATTGAAAAACTGAAATTACCGATAATTGCAAGCATTTTCCCAAAGGACTTTCCTACCAACATATGTGATATATAATTCACCATTGCAATACCCGCTACAAATATCACGGGATAAACCAATGACTGTGAGGATATCATATCAGACTGACATCCGAATCGAATTTTCATAAGTAAGGCTGATAAGATTATACCTATGCATAAAATGAATATCGGAACTTTATTCAACTTCGCATCAAGACATTTACATGCACAAATATACCCGAGTATAAAAATCCATGATATAGAGGCATAATGCCATACGCAATAGGGAGAAGGAACACCCATACATACCAACAGTGTAAAGAGACCCATTACCCCCCCGATACATAAAATGCTGATTTAGTGATACTTGATAGTTTAATTAATAAATATCCGATAATCGACGCTATAAACAATGCAGGAAGAAACCACATGGCCCCGATAAGCTCTTCATTACTCGACAACAGAAGAATCCGCTTAAATTCATCTATAAAATCGCTGTCAGAATATCTTTGAGCTGAAATCACTCCAATATCACTCAATGCGTTATGAAGCAACAATGCAATAATCGCAAAAATCAGGAACGGTACTACCAGACGACGGAAACGCCCCACAATATACTTTTTAGGATTTTCAAGATGCTTTTTCTTCAGAAAATATCCGCTTACGAAGAAAAATACAGGGAGATGCCAATAATTCACAAATATTTCAAGAGTCTCGATGCCGAGATGACCGATAACGACCCCGACCATCGCCAGCCCCTTCATTATACTGAATTTATTGTATTTGTCGATCACCGTCATGTGCATTTTGTTCTTCCGCTTCGACAGCCGATATAAACTTATCGATATCAGATGAACATATCAGTGAAAGAAAACGGTTTACCTTTGACGGCTTCCAATCCCACCATCTGATTTGCAATAATTTTCCACACTGTTCGGGAGTAAATCTATGCCGTATTACACGTGCAGGGTTTCCGACAGCTATAGAATATGGAGGAATTTTTCCTGCCACAACAGCACCAGCGCCTATTACTGCACCATCGCCAATTTCAGCACCGCTGAGAATCAAGACATTTCTTCCGATCCATACATCATTACCAATAATTACATCTCCCCGATGATGACTGTTATTATTGATTTTATGCCACTCAGAAAATATGTCTGTCTCCTGATAGAAAGCATAAGTCGAGATCCAGCGCGTGTGATGATTTCCACCAAGTATTATCTGCACACCCGCAGCTATAGAACAATATTTTCCAATCGTAAGTCTTGTATTATCATCATAAGGATGAACAGTCGGAACTCCATAACTGAAGTCTCCTATATTGATCTGTGGAGAATAAAAATGATATTTCGTATGATTTCCGTATGTCTTCCATATGAACCTCTTTCTCCTCCATTTTCTATATTTTCTGCAGATTTCTTTTATCATATCACTTAATTTTAGTTTTTAACCAAGCCGACAGAGACAATCTCTTATTCAGCTCCTTAAAAGAAAAGATAACGGTCATTGCACACGCTATGCTTCCTACAGAATAAAGTATTTTATTATCTGCAAAAGTGGCCAGAAGGCATAGACAAAATATAATGACAAAAGAAACGGTTAGCGCGCCCCATACCGACTTATTAAATTTTATTCCGCAAACACGTCTTTGAATAAAGAAATTCTGCGTGGAATAAATAAACTGAGATATCACAAAAGAAACGCCGAGTCCTGTAAGCCCCCAATAATTAAAACAGACCATATTCAGTCCTAACTGATATACTATAAATACAATCTGATTCTTAAGATATAACGTAGTACTACCCTTGCTGATAATTCCTATTGACATGGCCCAGCCGGGAACTTTTACAAGCATTGAAAATGCAGACCAGCATATAATGGCTTTTGCCCCGAAAAACTTAGTAGAATAGAATATAGCCAGAACAGGTTGTGAAAAAACAATCAGAAACGCCACAAGAGGAGTGAGCAGAAATATAAGCAATTCTATCTCATTAAGCATTACAGACCTATATTCCACATTATCACCGACAGCAGCGCTGAGACGAGGATAATAATCACTTTCGATTGAGGAAAAGACAAGACCGAGATAAGTGTTTATCAAAGAAAAACTCGCTGTGAACAGTCCCACTGCCGCTACATCGCTACGGTGTGAAATATAAGCGCGGATCACAAAACCAGCAAGACTTGTCAGCGCATAACCGAGTCCTATCGAAATTCCCATTTTAAGCATTGGATTACCGATCCTGACAGCCTCTGAAAAGTTCATCCGGCACTTATGAGGTCTTATCTTTCTGACCACTATAACCGACACCAATAAATTAGAGATTGTTGTCAATAAAATTACCGGAACTATACCGTCGATACCAAATAAATAATAACATACTATCGAAATTGCGGCACCTATAATTCCAGTGGTTATTCTTAATCGTGCGATCAATCTATATTTCTGTAGCCCTGTCAATAATACTCCTTGTCCGGATATAAGCTGATTTATCAGAACTGTCACAGAAAGAATCATGAACCAGACGGCATACTCATCATTGCCGAAAGCAAGGCGGCTCAACTGAGGCGCGAATATGACGATTCCTATTGTACCGACCAGACCGGTAATCCATACCAGCCTGTTAAGCACGGTATAGACAGACGCTATACTCTGCTCTTCGTTTTTTGCTTTGGCCCGCGATATATCTTTTACGGCACTTGTGCCCAGGCCGCAGCCAACAACAGCTTCCGCAGTCGTCAGAGTAGAGGAAATAAGTCCATATATACCGCTGCCGGCAGGACCGAGAAACAGAGCGCTGACTTTCGTGGTAAGGACAGAAAGCAGTATCTTGTATACCTGCAGACCGCCGAAAACCGCGATACCTTTCAGGCCTTTCTTATATGTCTTCCGGGAATCTTCCAAGGATCAAACGGCTCCTTATATTTTATAGAAGTCTCTGAACCAGCGAACAGTAGTCTCGATACCAGACATAAGGGGGGTGTCGGGGCGGAATCCGGTCACTTCGGACAGCGCAGAGGAATCCGCATAAGTCTGATAGACATCGCCGGGCTGCATGGGAAGAAAATCTTTGGCTGCCTCGCGTCCCACGGCTTTCTCTATACATTCGATATAGTCCATGAGACGTGTAGGATGGGAATTCCCGATATTATATATTCTGTAAGGCGCGGGCGAACTCGCGGGATCGGCGATTATCTCATCCCAATCCGGGTTGCCGGCAGGTATGACACCGGCAATCCTTGCCACACCCTCCACAATATCGTCGATATAAGTGAAGTCGCGGAACATATCTCCGTTATTGAACACCTTGATAGGCCTGTTATTAAGAATAGCATCCATAAACAAGAAGGGAGACATGTCGGGCCTTCCCCACGGACCGTATACGGTAAAAAAGCGCAGGCCTGTCGTCGGAAGGTCATAAAGTTTAGAATATGCATGCGCCATGAGTTCATTGCTCTTTTTAGTGGCGGCATACAGCGATACCGGATGGGCTATGCCGTCATGCTCTGAAAAGGGCACTTTGCCATTAAGACCATAGACGCTCGACGACGAGGCATAGACAAGGTGGCCGACCTTGTTATGGCGGCAGCCCTCAAGGATATTGATAAATCCATCGACATTACTTTCTATATATGCATGGGGATTCTGAATGGAATATCGCACTCCGGGCTGTCCGGCAAGATTTATGACGGTATCGAAGTTTTCATTGGCAAACAGCATGGACATGGCGTCAGTATCCTCGAGATTCATGCGGATAAACCGATAGTTATCCCATTCTGTAGAATTAATAAATTTATACCACGGAAATTCTTCACGCGAACGTGCCACATCAATACCGCATCCGGCAAGACGTCCGAATTTCAATGCCGGATCATAATAGTCATTAATATTATCCAGCCCTACTACCTCATTAGATAAATCATCGGTCAGCAGCCGACGTACTACAGCCGCACCTATAAAACCGGCGGCTCCTGTGACAAGAATCTTCATTTTTTCAGTTAAGTAGCTATTAAAAATTAAACGATATATGTAGTTATTGAATCTTGTAACATAAAACTTGCTCTTTTTTGTCGTTTCAGTCCTGTCGTTCA
>ERZ860264.1698-NODE-1698-length-14180-cov-2.924673_pt1 | contig 14180 bp, 11 predicted proteins | sample MGYA00509980_ERZ860264 | MGnify/ENA primary metagenome ERZ860264 (study PRJEB30046, sample SAMN00715212) | human gut metagenome | study: EMG produced TPA metagenomics assembly of the A metagenome-wide association study of gut microbiota in type 2... | reverse complement strand
TATCAAGAGCAGTTGAGGGAAGATATGCGCAGGTTATAGAAGCAATTAATAAAGCCCGGGAGAATCCTGATACGAAGATAATTGCCGTTGATATTGCGTCAGGCATAAGTGCAGATAATGGACAGATTATGGGAATTGCTGTCAAAGCAGATTACACAATCACATTTGGATATAATAAGACAGGTATCATGTTTTACCCGGGAGCTTCATACAGTGGTAGTGTAAAAGTCATTAATGCCGGATTTGTAACAGAGGATATATTACATAAAAAAGTCAAATGTTTCGGCAGTATTTTTACATATGACGATGAAGATGTGGGCAGACTTCTTGTAAGAAAACCTGATTCTAATAAAGGAACATATGGCAGAACACTTATTATAGCAGGCTCTAAGAATATGGGAGGAGCCGCAATTCTTAGTGCATCAGCCGCATACAGAAGTGGAACAGGGCTTGTAAAGGTACTTACACATGAGATTAATAAGACAGCACTGTTATGCAGAATGCCAGAATGTCTGATATCAACATATCAGGATAATATGCCGCTGGCAGCAGAACTTAAAGCAGATTTTGAATGGGCAAAAAGTATAGCTGTGGGACCGGGATTATCTATGAACGTGGCAGCAGCAGAGATTACCAGATGTGTTCTTGAAAGAGATGATAAAGTAAGAATACTTGATGCAGATGCACTTAACATTATTGCTGGCAAACATATTGATTATAAAGGAAGCAGAGAAGGGCAGATTATAATCACACCTCATATTATGGAAATGTCAAGGCTTACAGGAAAGACAGTTGCTGATATTAAAGAGCATATGATTGAGTCTGCTAAGGAATATGCAATACAACATTCATGTATATGCATATTAAAGGATGCAAGAACAGTAGTTACTGACGGACAGAAAGTATATATTAACTGTACTGGAAATGACGGAATGTCCACAGGAGGCTGCGGTGATGTGCTTACTGGACTTATTGCAGGAATAAGCCTTATAATAGTAGTATTATATTTCTTCCTTGTTTACAGAAAGGAACTTATGAAAGGGTCAGAAGGACCTGTTGACCCTGGTACACTTCCTGATCCTAAGGATGCCATTACCAATAAGAAAGAATTCATAGCTGCGTCTGTAATTTTTGGCTGTGCGGTTGTATTACTTGTAACACATGCACAGACACACCTTACTGTTTCTTTTATAGGAGCTGTAATAGCTATTATAACGTTATTGGTATTCTTTAAAGATGCACCTACCCTGTTGAAGAAGGTTGACTATAAGACTTTATTGTTCTTTGTAGGACTCTTTATGGTTGTAGGCGGCCTTGAACAGACGGGTATACTTGTTAAGATTGCACACTTCATAGAAAAGGTAAGTGGCGGTAATCTTATGGTTATGGTTGGGTATCTGCATTTGCAAGTGCATTTGTTGATAATATACCGTTTGCGGCAACAATGGTTCCCGTAATCAGAAACCTTGCGGCAACAATAGATCCAACGGGAAGTATGGGAGTGCTCCATACACTTGCATGGACATTGTCAATGGGTACTGATATCGGAGGAAGTGCAACTCCGATAGGCGCATCCGCTAATGTTGTAGGTACTTCTGTAGCAGCGAAGAATGGTCACATAATCGGATGGGGTAAGTATTGTAAAGCAGCAGCACCTGCTACTATTATAGTGGTACTTATTTCTATGATTGCGATTTTTATCAGATATTGCTAAAAGGGGGCACATTATGGACAAACAGGTTATTATTGCTATAAGCAGAGAGTACGGCTCAGGCGGACATGAGATAGCTAAGATAATAGCGGATGATATGGGACTTAACCTTTATGACAGAAGTCTGCTTGATGAAATTGCCAGAGAAAAAGATATTAAGATTGAATATCTTGAAAAGTACGACGAGAAACCAAAAAAAACATATCTTTCCAGAAGAGTCGGTGCATATACCAATTCTATAGAAGAAATAATTACCGAAATGCAGTTTGATTTTATAAGAGAAAAGGCTGCAAACGGAGAGTCTTTTGTTATAGTAGGAAGATGTGCTGAAACCGTTCTTAAGGATAACAAGGGACTTATATCAATATTTGTTGTAGGCGACAAGGAAGCTAAGATAGCAAGATTGCAGAGAGTATTTAATATCAGTAAAGAAGAAGCCGAGACTAAAAGAAGAAGACATGATAAGACAAGAAAGAATTATCATAACCGTCATTCTGATTTTAAATGGGGTGATTCAAGAAATTACGATATCTGCATTAACAGCAGCAAACTCGGCGAAGAACTTACCGCAAAGAGTCTTGAGAGATATATAGAAGACAGAATTAATAATATGTAACAAAGTATAAAAGAATTCCAAAAAAAAATTTGGAATTCTTTTATTTTATGTGTTGACAAATATATATAGAAGTGATATTTTATGTTTATAAAAAATATTAGCACTCCAATCCAATGAGTGCTAACAATAAAAGGAGGATATGGTTTATGGAAATGAATGAGAGAAAAATGAAAATTCTCAAAGCAGTTATTCAGAATTACCTTGATACCGGAGAGCCTGTTGGCTCAAGAACCATATCCAAGTATACAGATTTACAGCTTAGTCCGGCGACCATCCGTAATGAGATGTCAGATCTGGAAGAGATGGGTTATATAATCCAGCCTCATACTTCAGCCGGACGAATTCCTTCCGATGCAGGCTACAGATTATATGTAGATGATATGATGAAAGCGAAGGAGCAGGAACTTAATGAAAAAGAAAGCGAGCTTAATAAGCGTGAAGATCTTCTTTTTAAAAAAGTAGACAGAGTCGAAGAAATGCTTCAGAATGTGGCAAAGACACTGGCTGTCAATACTAATTATGCAACAATGGTAGCTGCTCCGGTCAAGAAAGGAAGAACAATTAAATTTATCCAGATATCACAGCTTGAACCGGGTAAGATTCTTGCAGTGCTGGTGCTTGAAGGCAATACAATTAAGAATACAATAATCGAGAATGAAACCGAGTTGGATTCAGAAAGCTGCCTTAAGCTTAATATTTTACTTAATACTTCTGTTAATGGACTTACACTTGAAGAAATTAATCTTTCAATTATATCCAGGATGACAGCCCAGGCAGGAGAATATGGTGTGCTGATTCGTGACATCCTTGATGCAATAGCCGTTACGGCAGGCAGCGAGGAGGACCTTCAGATATATACAAGCGGAGCTACGAATATTTTTAAATATCCGGAGCTTAGCGACAACTCCAAGGCAAGTGAGTTAATATACACACTGGAAGAGAAAAAGACTCTGGCCAATCTTGTGAATGACTCTCTTGAGACAGATGGTGACGGCGACATCAAGGTGTATATCGGTGAGGAGACACCGGTAGCCAGCATGAAGGATTGCAGTGTAGTTACTGCAACATACGAATTAAGTGATGGCGCTAAGGGAACAATTGGTATCATAGGCCCTAAGAGAATGGACTATGAGAAGGTTGTTGAGACAATGAAGACAATTAAGACACAGCTTGACGATGTGTTTAAAGATTAGAAAGGTGGCGAGAACGTGGCTGAGGAAAATAAGATGGATAATGAAGAGCTTCAGAAGGAAGAACCTGTAACGGATACAGAAGAAATTACAGAGGATACTGAAGAAGTGACTGAAACAGCCGAGACAGAAGAAACAGGTAATGAGGCTGAAGAAGGCAAGGGATTTTTCAAAAAGAAAAAAGACAAGAAAGACCAGAAGGATATTCTTATAGAAGAACTTAACGACAAATACAGAAGAACAATGGCTGAGTTTGATAATTTCAGAAAGAGAACTGAAAAAGAAAAAGCCGCAATGTATGAAATCGGAGCAAAGGACATAATCGAAAAGATACTTCCGGTCGTGGACAATTTTGAAAGAGGTCTTGCCACAATTCCTGAGGATGACAAGGCAACGCCTGTAGCCGAAGGAATGGATAAGATTTACAGACAACTCACAAAAGTGCTTGAAGATGTCGGGGTTAAAGAGATAGATGCCTGCGGCAAAGAATTTAATCCTGATTACCACAATGCAGTGATGCATGTGGAAGATGAAGCATTCGGTGAGAATGAAGTAGCAGAAGTTTTACAAAAGGGATACACATATAGAGATACCGTTGTAAGACATAGTATGGTTAAAGTAGCAAATTAATATAAAGGAGATAATTATCATGGGTAAAATAATCGGAATTGACTTAGGTACAACAAATAGCTGTGTAGCAGTAATGGAAGGTGGTAAGCCGGTAGTTATAGCTAACACAGAAGGAATCAGAACAACACCTTCAGTTGTTGCATTTACAAAAACAGGAGAAAGACTTGTAGGTGATCCTGCAAAACGTCAGGCAGTAACAAATGCTGATAAGACAATTTCTTCTATTAAGAGACATATGGGCTCAGATTATAAAGTAACTATAGACGATAAGAAATATACACCACAGGAAATTTCAGCAATGATTCTTCAGAAGCTTAAAAAAGATGCTGAGAGTTACCTTGGTGAAACAGTAAGCGAAGCTGTAATCACAGTTCCTGCATATTTCAATGATGCACAGCGTCAGGCAACAAAGGATGCAGGTAAGATTGCAGGTCTTGATGTAAAGCGTATTATCAACGAGCCTACAGCAGCAGCTTTAGCTTATGGTCTTGATAATGAGCATGAACAGAAGATTATGGTTTACGATTTAGGTGGTGGTACATTCGATGTGTCTATTATCGAAATCGGTGATGGTGTAATTGAAGTTCTTGCTACAGCTGGTAATAACAAGCTTGGTGGTGATGATTTCGATAATGCTGTTACACAGTATATGTTAAATGATTTCAAGGCTAAGGAAGGCGTTGACCTTTCTAAGGATACAATGGCTCTTCAGAGACTTAAGGAAGCAGCTGAGAAGGCTAAGAAGGAACTTTCAAGCACAACTCAGACAGAAATCAATCTTCCTTACATCACAGCTACAGCTGAAGGACCAAAGCACTTTGAGATGACTCTTACAAGAGCTAAATTCGATGAATTAACACATGACCTTGTAGAAAAGACTGCAGAGCCAGTTAAGAATGCACTTTCAGATGCAGGTCTTACAGCTTCAGAGCTTTCAAAGGTATTATTAGTTGGTGGTTCTACAAGAATCCCTGCTGTACAGGATAAGGTTAAGTCATTAACAGGACATGAGCCAAGCAAGACTCTTAACCCAGATGAGTGTGTAGCTATCGGTGCTTCTATCCAGGGTGGTAAGTTAGCTGGTGATGCAGGTGCTGGTGATATCCTTCTTCTTGATGTAACACCACTTTCACTTTCAATCGAGACAATGGGTGGTATTGCTACAAGACTTATTGAGAGAAATACAACTATTCCTACAAAGAAGAGCCAGATTTTCTCTACAGCTGCTGATAACCAGACAGCCGTTGATATCAACGTTGTACAGGGTGAGAGACAGTTTGCCAGAGATAACAAGTCACTTGGACAGTTCAGACTTGATGGTATCCCTCCAGCAAGAAGAGGTGTTCCACAGATTGAAGTTACATTTGATATCGATGCCAATGGTATTGTAAATGTATCTGCTAAGGACCTTGGAACAGGTAAGGAACAGCACATCACAATTACTGCTGGTTCTAACATGTCTGATGAAGATATCGATAAGGCAGTTAAGGAAGCTGCTGAGTTCGAGGCTCAGGATAAGAAGCGTAAGGATGCTATTGATGCACGTAACGAAGCTGATTCAATGGTATTCCAGACACAGAAGGCTATGGATGAGGCAGGCGACAAGCTTGATGCTTCTGACAAGGCTGCAGTTGAGACTGACCTTAACGCATTAAAGGCACTTGTTGATGGTTCTGACCCAGAAAACATGACAGATGCACAGGTTGATGAAATCAAGGCTGCCAAGGAAAAACTTATGGAAAGTGCTCAGAAGCTTTTCGCTAAGTTATATGAATCACAGCAGGCTGCTGGTGGTGCAGGCCCAGACATGGGAGCAGGTGCAGGTCCTGATATGGGTGCTGGTGCTTCTAATGGTTCAGCTCCATACGGTGATGATGTAGTTGACGGAGATTACAAAGAGGTTTAATTGTCAGCAATAACTGACTGGAATAAGGACTGCATGGGGTGTAAACTCCGTGCAGTTTCTGTTGATTAAATAAGAAAGAGGAAGCAATCATGGCAGATAAGAGAGATTATTATGAAGTCCTTGGCGTGCCTAAGGATGCCGATGACGCTGCTATTAAGAAAGCATACAGACAACTTGCAAAGAAATATCATCCTGATATGAATCCAGGGGATAAAGAAGCTGAAATAAAATTCAAAGAGGCTTCTGAAGCTTATGCGGTGTTAAGCGATGCTGAAAAGAGAAGACAGTATGACCAGTTTGGCCATGCCGCATTTGAAGGCGGAGCAGGTGGAGCTGGAGCAGGTGGCTTCGATTTCGATTTTGGTGACATGGGAGATATTTTCGGAGATCTCTTTGGCGGTATGTTCGGAGGCGGCGGAAGCAGACGAAACAGCAATGGACCAAGAAGAGGTGCTGATGTAAGAGTTAATGTAAGAATTACATTTGACGAGTCAGTAAGGGGAACAACCAAGAAGATAGATGTTACATTAAAGGATGAGTGCTCAAGCTGTCACGGTACAGGAGCTAAGCCAGGTACATCACCAGAGACCTGTAGCAAATGTGGTGGCCGTGGACAGGTAACTTTCACACAGCAGTCATTCCTTGGAATGGTAAGAAGCCAGCAGCCATGTCCTGACTGTCATGGAACTGGTAAGATAATTAAGGAGAAGTGTCCGGATTGTTACGGAACAGGCTATATAAGCAGCAAGAAGACTATTGAAGTCAATATTCCTGCCGGTATCGATAATGGTCAGTGCGTACGTATACAGGGCAAAGGTGAGCCGGGAGTTAATGGCGGACCAAGAGGTGATCTCTTAGTTGCTGTTATTATCTCAGCAAGCACAGAATTTGAAAGAGACGGATACAATATATTCTCTAATGTTGTAATAAGCTATCCAACAGCGGTACTTGGCGGTGAAATCAAGGTTAAGACTGTTGATGGAGAAGTATTGTACGAAGTTAAGCCGGGAACAGCATCAGGTACAAGAGTAAGACTTAAAGGCAAAGGTATGCCAAGTGTAAGAAATGCAGCACAGAGAGGCGATCATTATATCACTTTAATAGTTGATATTCCTACAAAGCTTAATCAGGAGCAGAAGGACGCACTTATGGCATATGAAAAGGCGCTTACAGGCAATGAAAGACACGGTAAGAAGAAAGGTCTTTTCGGCAAATAAATACTATAGCTTACATATGTAATGTAAGTTTACACTCACCCCACAATGTGGTAAAATCCTACATTGTGGGGTATTATATTTATATGTATAATTCCTTATTGTAAAGATTGGAGATTAAAGCAGTAATATGAATTTAGAGACAAGATATAACGAACTTAATAAAGATTACGGTGCATATGAGCTTGTTAATATTGAAAAGCTTAATGACCTTAATTCTGTAGGACTTTTATTAAAGCATAAGAAATCAGGTGCGAGAGTTGCAATTATTTCTAATGATGATGATAACAAGGTATTTTCTATAGGTTTTAAGACACCACCGGATAATGACACAGGAATGCAGCATATAATTGAACATTCTACCTTGTGTGGCTCAAGAAAATATCCGGTTAAAGACCCATTTGTAGAACTATGCAAGGGTTCTCTTAACACATTTCTTAATGCAATGACATATCCGGATAAGACAGTATATCCTGTTGCAAGCTGCAATATGGCGGATTTCAAGAATATTATGGATGTCTATATGGATGCGGTATTCTATCCTGCAATGTATGAGCATGAGGAGATATTCAAGCAGGAAGGCTGGCATTATGAGCTTGAAGATGTAGATGGAGAGCTTGCTTATAACGGAGTTGTATTTAATGAGATGAAGGGTGTGTATTCTTCAGCAGATGATGTGCTTTCAAGATATACATTTGTATCACTCTTCCCTGATTCTGAATACAAGAATGAATCCGGTGGTGACCCTGAGGCTATACCACAGCTTAAGTATGAAGATTTCATTAAGTATCACAAGGAATATTATCATCCTGTGAACAGTTATATCTATCTGTACGGAGATATTGATGTTGATGAGAGACTTGAATATCTTGATAAGGAATACCTCTCAGCTTTCGATAAAAACGATGTTAATATAGATGCCGAGGTAACTTTCCAGAAAGCATTTGACGCACCTAAGTATGAGACAAGAGAGTATGCAATTACTGATGATGAGCCAGAGGAGGATAACACTTATCTTTCTTACAATGTTGTTATCGGAACATCAACAGACCCTGTAAGCTATCTTGCATTACAGATTCTTGATTATGCACTTATCATGGCACCGGGTGCTCCGCTTAAGCAGGCACTTATTGATGCCGGAATTGGAACAGATGTGTATAGTGTGTTAGAGACTTCTGTGTATCAGCCGGTGTATTCAATTATTACTAAGAATGCGAATGAAAGTGACAGAGACAGATTCATAAAGGTTGTTGAAGACACGCTTTCTGATATTGTTAAGAACGGTCTTAGCAAGAGAATGGTTAAGGCAGGAATCAACTATTACGAATTCAAATACAGAGAAGCTGATTTTGGACCATATCCAAAGGGACTTATGTATTATCTCACAATGATGGACAGCTGGCTTTATGATGAGAACAAGCCATTCATTCATGTTGAGGCAGGTGAGACATTTGAAATAATCAAGAAGAATTCAGAGAATGGCTTCTTTGAGAAATTCATTGAAGACAATATTATTAATAATAATCATGAGGTAGTGTTAAGTCTTGTTCCAAAGCATGGACTTGCAGAGAAGAAGGAAGCAAAGGAAGCAGAGCAGCTTGCAAAGTATAAGGCAACACTTTCCAAGGAAGAACTGGAAGAGCTTGTTAAGCAGACAAAGGCATTAAAGGAATATCAGGATACACCTTCAAGCCAGAAGGATCTTGAGAAGATTCCACAGCTTGAGTTAAAGGATATCACAAGAGAGCCGGCCAAGTTATATATTGACCCTAAGAAGACTGGTGGTGTTGATGTAATCCACCACAATATGTTCACTAATGGAATTGCATATATAATGATGTGCTACGACTGTAAGAATGTGCCTGATGAACTGCTTCCATATATCGGACTTTTAAGCTCGGTTCTTGGACTTATGGATACTGAAAAGTACACATATACAGAGCTGACAAATGAAATCAATATTAACTGTGGTGGAATCTCAACTGATGCTGCCATATACACAGATAATAAGGATTTTGACAAATGTACTATCATGTATGAGGTTAAGGGTAAGGTTCTCTATGACAATATCCAGTTCGTCCTTGATATGATGAATGAAATTATATATAAGACAAAGTTCTCAGATTATAAGAGACTTAAAGAGATAATTGCGAAGCTTAAGTCAAGGATGGAAAGCACAATGACAAGTGCAGGACATTCAACAGCAATGCTTGCAGGTATGGCACAGTTCTCAAGAAATGCATATTATTCTAACGAGATGAGAGGATATGGGTTCTATGAGCTTATACAGAAGCTTGACTCACAGTTTGATGAGCTTAAGGAAGATATCTCAGATAAGTTAAGCAAACTTGTCGATTATATATTCCACAAAGAGAATATTATTGTCAGCTTTACTGCTGATGATAAGGGATATGATGCATTTGCACCTGCTTTCGGAAAGTATGTGGAAGGATTGAAAAAATCGGACATGCCAGCATGCGAAAGAAAGTACACACCTGCAAATGTCAAGACAGGATATACTTCAGCTTCACAGGTTCAGTATGTTGCAAGATGTGGCAATTTCAGGGATGGAGGATATGAATACACAGGAGCATTAAGAGTGCTTAAGGTTATATTCTCGTATGATTATCTCTGGATTAATGTAAGAGTTAAAGGCGGCGCATACGGTTGCATGAGCGGTTCTTACAGAAACGGTGACATGTATATGGTTTCTTACAGAGACCCTAACTTAAGAAAGACTAACGATATATATGAAAATGCAGCAGACTATCTTGAACATTTTGATGTAAGCGACAGGGATATGGTCAAGTTCATAATAGGAACAATCGGTGATATAGATACACCTATGAATCCGGCAGCAAAGGGAACAAGATCATTTGGTGCATACATCTGTAACACAGATTATGAATCACTCAAGAAAGAAAGAGGTCAGGTTCTTGACTGTAATGTAGAAAGAATAAGAGAGCTTGCACCGCTTGTAAGATGTGCAATGGACGAGAATTATTTCTGCGTTGTGGGAAGCAGCAAGGAAATCAATAAAGAGAGTGAGCTTTTTGATAAGATACAGCCACTTATCAAGGTGCAGGGATAATAGAAAGGAAGAATGTATGAATTTAGATGAGATGCTTGCAGCCAGCGGAATTACCGGGGGCGCTAAGGCAGAGAACACAAGAACTAAGACAGGCTTTGTAACATTTATAGGAAGACCTAATGTTGGTAAGTCAACACTTATGAATCAGATAATCGGACAGAAGATTGCGATTACTTCTAACAAGCCTCAGACTACAAGAAACAGAATACAGACTGTATACACTGATGAGCGAGGACAGATTGTTTTCGTTGATACTCCGGGTATCCACAAGGCTAAGAACAAGCTTGGTGAATACATGGTTGGAGCGGCAGAGAAGACAATCAGCGAGGTTGACCTTATATGCTGGCTTGTTGAGCCTACAACACATCTTGGAGCTGCCGAGGAGCATATCGTTGAGAAGCTTAAAGAGTGTAAGACTCCTATAGTTCTTGTTATCAATAAGACTGACACAATTAAGAAAGAGGAGATTCTTCCGGTTATTGACTGCTACAGAAAGGAACTTGATTTCGTTGATATTGTTCCTGTGTGCGCAAGAAACGGCAATAATGTTGACGACCTGCTTGATGTTATATTCTCACATCTTGATTATGGTCCGATGTACTATGATGAAGATACAGTAACAGACCAGCCAATGAAGCAGATTGTTGCAGAGCTTATAAGAGAGAAGGCACTTCATGCATTAAATGACGAGATTCCACACGGAATCGCGGTTGTTATTGACAGCTTCAAGGAAAGAAGAAATGCAAGAGGTCCTATAACAGATATCGACGCTACTATCATATGCGAAAGAGATTCCCACAAAGGAATTATTATCGGCAAGGGCGGCGAAATGCTTAAGAAAATCGGAACTAATGCAAGATATGAGATTGAGAAGCAGCTTGACATGAAGGTTAATCTTAAGCTCTGGGTAAAAGTTAAGAAGGAATGGCGCGACAGTGATATTCTTCTTAAGAACTTCGGATATGACAAGAAGAAGGACAAATAATATACATGACAGGAGGGTGCGATGGCGGAGGTTACTACTGTTACAGGCATGATACTTTCCGCCATGCCTGTCGGGGAATATGACAGAAGACTGGTTATACTGACTAAGGAGTATGGCAAGATAACTGTATTTGCGAAAGGTGCGAGAAAGCCTAACAGCGCATTGATTGGTGTTACGAGAAGCTTTATATTCGGAACATTTGAGGTGTACCGTGGACGCGAATCATATACGATGTATAAAGCATCGGCTAAGGAGTACTTTGAAAATGTGGTAAATGACCTTAATGCCGTGTGCTACGCCTGCTATTTTGCTGAGATTGCAGATTATTATGGCAGGGAGAATCTTGATGCATCAGAAATGATTAATCTGCTTTATATCACTCTTAAGGCATTGGGCAGAGGTGCTGTCAGCCATGAACTTATAAGATTCATATACGAGATAAGAATGATTGCAGTCAACGGTGAATGTCCGGATTTCTTCACATGTCACGAATGCGGCAGAGAAGATAATCTGTATGTATATTCATATTCAAGAAACGGACTATGCTGTAAGAATTGTGCTATAAATGTATATGATGGAATTACACTTTCGGGCTCAACGGTATATACACTCCAGTATATTGTTACAACACAGCTTAACAGGCTGTATTCATTCACCGTTACCAAAGAAGTCCAGGGAGAATTAAGGCTTGTTGTAAACAGGCTGGAAAGCATTGTATTCGATAAAGAATTTAAGTCGAAGGAAATGCTTAATCTGACCATATAAATATTACATAAACTGGCTATGTTATCATATGCCAGTTTTTTGTATATTAAGGGGTAAAGATTTTATGTAACATTCAGACGAAAGGAGAGACAATATGCCGGATAAAAATGTGTCTCATAATAACCAGAAGAAAATAGCAGCAATTAATGATTATTCTGGTTTTGGAAGATGTTCTATTGCAGTTGAGCTGCCTGTTATATCAGCAATGAAGATTCAGTGCTGTCCAATGCCTACATCGATATTTTCTAATCATACAGGCTTTGACAGCTTTTATTTTAAAGATTTCACAGAGAATATGCCGCCTTATATGGCAGAGTGGAAGAAGTTAAACCTTAAATTCGATGGAATTGTAACAGGGTTCTTAGGTTCACATAATCAGATTGCAATTGTTGAAGAATTTTTCAAGAATTTCAAGACTGAAGATAATATTGTTGTTATCGACCCGGTTATGGGGGATTACGGAAATCTGTATCCGACATATACTGATGAGACATGCCAGGAGATGAAGAAGCTTGTAAAATATGCAGATATTCTCACACCTAATCTTACGGAGGCATGCATTATAACTGACGAGCCATACAGACCGGATTATTCCAATGATGAGCTTAAAAAAATTGCAATGAAGCTTGTTGCAATGGGACCATCTAAGATTGTTATTACAGGAATCCAGCGGGGCCATTATATTGGTAATTACTGTTATGAAAAGAACAGGGAAGACTATCTTATTAAGACTATGAAGGTTGGAACACAGCGTTCCGGAACAGGAGATATATTTGCATCTATAATAGCTGCAGATGCTGTAAATGGTGTGAATTTTCATGAGTCAGTAAGAAAAGCATCTACATTTATAAAAAAATGCATACTCAAGGCTATAGAGATGGATATTCCTCTGACAGACGGTGTGCCGTTTGAGGAACTGCTGACTACGTTGAAGTAAAAAGGAGAAGAATTACAATGGAGATATTATATAAGGTTCATAATAATTTATATGTTAATTTAACTAACAAATGTCCATATTCATGTACTTTCTGTTTAAGACAGACAATGGACAGAATCGGAGAGTCAGGCAGACTCTGGCTTGAGAGAGAACCATCATATGATGATGTTATTGCTGAATTTGAAAAGTTCAATATGGATGAGTACGAAGAAGTCGTATTCTGCGGATTCGGAGAACCGACAGAAAGATTCGATGTTCTTATCAAGGTTGCTGAATATGTCAAGAAAACATATGGCAAGAAGACAAGAATCAATACTAACGGAGTTGGAAATCTTGTTAATGGCAGAGACATTGTGCCAGAGATGGAAGGCTTGATTGACACAATATCAATCAGTCTTAACAATCCACACAAAGATGAATACAATGCACTTGTAAGAAGTAAGTTCGGCGAAAAATCATTTGATGAAATGATAAGCTTCGCAAAGGAATGTACCAGGTATATCCCTAATGTTGTTCTTACAACAGTTGACACAACCATATCTCACGAGGAAGAGGCAGAGTGCCAGAAGATATGTGATGAGATAGGTGCTGCATACAGGATTCGTCCTTGGGAGGATTAAGACATCATCCCTCTTGCTAATCAGCACTAAATGTTATAAAATAATTAAGATTATGTAGCAGTCGATGCAGTTCGATGTAGTCAGGCTGTTGCCTTTAGGAGGATTATATTATTATGGAAAAGACAATGGAGAAAATTGTTTCTTTAGCTAAAGCAAGAGGATTTGTTTACCCAGGTTCTGAAATCTATGGTGGATTAGCTAATACCTGGGATTATGGTAACCTTGGTGTAGAACTTAAAAATAACGTAAAGAAAGCATGGTGGCAGAAGTTCGTACAGGAAAGCCCATATAATGTTGGAGTTGACTGTGCAATTCTTATGAACCCTCAGACTTGGGTGGCATCAGGTCATCTTGGTGGATTTTCTGATCCATTAATGGACTGCAAGGAATGTCATGAGAGATTCAGAGCAGATAAACTTATAGAAGACTGGGCAGACGAGAATTCATATGACCTCGGTGGTTCAGTTGATGGCTGGACACAGGAGCAGATGAAGAATTTCATTGATGAGAAGAAT
>ERZ860264.1692-NODE-1692-length-14248-cov-2.250969_pt1 | contig 14248 bp, 13 predicted proteins | sample MGYA00509980_ERZ860264 | MGnify/ENA primary metagenome ERZ860264 (study PRJEB30046, sample SAMN00715212) | human gut metagenome | study: EMG produced TPA metagenomics assembly of the A metagenome-wide association study of gut microbiota in type 2... | reverse complement strand
CATCCACTATGGCATGGTCAAAAACGACTGTCTCGCCATCAAGGATATTCAAATACTCATCCATTAAGCGAAACTCATAATGCGCTTTTCCGGCACGAAATAAACGGGTCAACGCAACCCCATTTACTATGCCATAACGTAAGCGGCGGCCCATAAACTCACGACCAATAGGTACCACTACCCCACTTACCATAGCAGGCATTGTTGGCAGTTTGTCATGCAACTCAGAAACCAGTTCTGGTTCCAAATATTCATCCGCATCCACACGCAATACCCATCCCGTTGAAATTTCCACACTATCCAACGCCCAATTAAACTGTTCCGCTTGATTGCCCGGATACTTATGCACGACCACCTCTACATTATCAAACTCCTTACATATTTCTACCGTTCTGTCGGTAGAAGGGCTATCTACCACTATCACCTTTTTGGAAAAGGGACATACATTTTCCAAACAACGACGGATATGTATTTCCTCATTGTATGTGAGGATGATGGTTGTCAAATCAAGTTTTGTCATTTTATTTATTGATTCTATCCCCTCAAATTAATCAAGTTCACAACTTTTGAAAAATCCATTTTCAAAAATCAGATTCTTCTTCGAACGACTTTATAAAGAGGAGATAGATATTTTTTAGTCCAACGAGCAAATAGCTGCACACCAAGAATTGCACGTCGTCTCACAAGACTCATTCCAAGTACTTCTTTTCGTGCTCGGTCTGCTTCCATCATGCCTCGATTTTGATTAATATTAGAAACACCGGTTACGTCAAAGTCTGAAATACAAAGAGGAAGCAGCAAAACACGGTCACCAACCTTCGTGGCTACTACTAAGTTAAGTTTATAATCTGCCGCAATACGATAGCGCTCATCATATTGCAGATGCTCTCTCCTCAAAAAATCTACATTATAAAACATAGATTGATGAGAAGCAAAAGCTCCGTACCAAGCCTTTTTATGACTACGAGCAGGAATAGGTTTCCCACATCCTTCATCGGTAGATTCTCTATAATTGCCATAAACAAGCAGAGGTTTCTCATTACAATGTGCAATCGCTTCCTCCACCTCCTTCAGTATGGTCGGTGAAGAAAAACAATCTCCACTATTCATAAAGATGACATAATCCCCCTTTGTATGTGAAAGGCCTTTATTCATCGCATTATATATGCCACTATCCTTCTCGGAAACGAAGGTAGATAGTCTTTCGCGATAACGCTCTAAAATGTCTACGGTTCCATCAGTCGAAGCCCCATCTATTACCACATAATCAATATGCGGATATTGTTGGCCTAATACACTTTTAATCGTTCGCTCAATATGAGCCACATCGTTATACACAATTGTAACGACGGTAAAAATACATTTCCGCTTCATGCTATCTCCACTCAAGAGCTGAACGATATGCAAAACATACCACACCAGTCCCCTTATTCTTATTATCTACTCTTCCACGTTAAATACACTTGAATCACTACTTAACACTATATATGTGCGTGATTTATAATCTAACTTTCTTTGCTTAGATTCTCTGATACAAGCTCGAAGAAGTGATGCCACTCACTCATCTGATTTTGAATAAACGGCATAAAATGTTTTCTATTCAAACTCGCATCCTCAATAGCCGTTGACCAAGCAACCTCATCATAAGGTTCAATAAATGAAGCCCCTCCATACGCACTAATCACAAATTGTGCAAAATCCATATCAGAAGTAATCACAGGGATTCCAAATGCCGCCGCTTCCAGCAGAGGAAGCCCTACAGTCTCAATTACGCTTGACAACAATAGCGCTTGCGCTGATTTATAATAGCTCAACAGTATGTGATAATCAACCCTGCCTACAAATACGAAATTATCCTTCAAGCCTAAATTCTCTATCGTAGGAATAATGGTAGAATTGTGCTCCTTCGGACTCAACACATGTATTCGAACCCGTTCAGCTAAAGATGCATTCTTTTGATATAAAACCCGTATAGCTTTAATCAATGAAAGTTGATTTCGATATTTAAATCCATCGCCCACAAAAAGGAAATGATAATTTTCATCTCCCCAATCATAGGGTTTCACACTCGATGCATCTATTTGCTCCGTGTCAGGGAAGAAGATATTTATCCGCTCCTGTGGCACACCAAATGTCTTGGAAAATCTTTTCTTCACCACCGGAGTTTGCACGGCGAAGATAGTATCTTTCGCCCATGTACTCTTCATGACGTAAGGGTACACGTTCTTATAGTAAAATAAAATACGCTCGGTTGAATTGAATGGATTATAAATTCCTTCGTACAAAGGCAAAGCTTGATGATAATACACAATCTGCTTACAGTTCTTAATATACTTATAACCATTATTCTGCAACGAGATTATTAAGTCCGGTTTAAAACCTCTTTGCTCCAAGTCATTTGCCAAATGCTTCCGTTCATAGCGCAAAAGTTTCAAACCATTGGTGATATGATTGACCACATACTCCACATTAGTAATTTCTGGTTTTTCTAACATTTCACTTACATATATCAAATATTTATCAGAACCAATATGTTCCGGCAAATGGCTCATAAATTGATTATAAATAGTCTTTGCTCCCCCCATTTTAATAGTAGAAGCCATTACTAATACATTCATATTATTCTTATTAAAATATTCTACAATAATTATGCAATGGACCCCGGACCATCTTCTACCTTAAAAGGAATATTCGACAGTAGCGATGTTGCCAACCTAAAAAAATTTGAAGCTGCATTCTTGGGACTCCATACGTCATGAATTGTCGTATATGCTTGAAGACTCATTCCCTCCCGAACTTCCGGATGCTTTACCAACCAATACACCTTTTCGAAGAGATCATCCTGTTTGGAGAGTTTAAAAGTAAAGCCATTCACGCCTTCTTTAATCAAATAAGGAGCTGCACCGGTATCTATTGATATTACTGGACAACAACCACAGCCCATAGCCTCATTCACTACTGCACCCCAGCCTTCTAATCGATTGCTGGTAAAGCAAAATATGTGATAACTCTTCATCAACTCTTTTACTTGGGTGTTAGGTATTGCTCCAGTAAAGTGCATATATTCCGCCACTCCTTGTTGAAGTGCCATCTGCTTGATTCTTTCCTCTTCCGAACCGGAACCTACCATAGTAACTACATATTTTTCCCCCATCGATTTAAGCTTTACAGCCAATTCGACCATTTTTTCCGCATGCTTCAATGGAATAAACCGAGCCACCCAAAGAATCTTTACCACATCATCTCGCTTTACTTGCAAGACTGCATCAATGTCTAAAGTGGGAACTGTAGTAAAATATCCCCATTTATAGCTTTTTCCTCTAAAAGCAAACATTTTGTGAAAGTCTTGAGCCGCGTAGGCACCAGAGCCAAGCAAATACACCGGTTTGCCATGACAATGTAAATGGTAAAACAGCATCTGTTGAATCAAACGGGGAGAAAATATATTCACCCAACCACGCTTAAACCAACGTTCACTATAAAGGAATGTTAGTTTCCCCGTTTTCACACGTTCCTTAAAGTATTCAATGGGGCAAGAACCGTAAATAAAAACATCTACATCACGAACAACTTGTAAAGCCCTCTGATATTGTTCTGTACTCTGATGAGCTCTAATTAAGTAAGGTCGTCTCGAAAAATCGGTATTACCTCCTTTATCATTCCCTTCACTCGGTACATTAGTCTCAATGAACCAAAACTGCCCATTAGATAATTTATAAAGTTCATCCGAGACTCCCACTTGATGAATATTTAATGCAACCGTGGCAAAAGCTATAGTCATAACAAATTTATAGTTGAAAGATAATCAATCATATAATATTATCTGTTTCCTTTTCAAAAGATAGACATAGTCAAAACATTGGGCTATAGAAATCCAGAACACAAGAAACAGGAAACCACCGGCAAATAATGCATGCCCTTCTGCAACAGCATACAACATACAAGACAGCAACATTGATAGCCTAAAACCTGCAACAACATCTCTTTTATTTCTCCTTATTAAATTATATGCAGACAAAATAATCAATAGATATGGGATAAAGCCTAATAATCCTGTCATGGACAATACTGAAAGATGAGAAGACCCTGGTTCTATACCGCCATTATCATTATAATCTTCAGTATATTTAAGATCTACAGTACCAAAGCCTATTCCCAAAAGAGGAGAGGAATTGAACTCATCCCAACGATTGTCCCACTTACTTTGACGACTACTAAATGTACTGCCAGCATTTAGATTTCCCTGCTGTTTTTCAATGAGGCCCGTAGTTACTCTGTCAGCAACGGGTATAGCCAATATAGCAGAAACAATTAACAGCCAAGTTACTTTTCCCCTTGCTTTATTTGAAAATAACAGTGAATAAACAATAGGAATAACCAAAGACATCACAGCTCCACGACTGGCAGAAAGAAAAGTAGCCAAAGCTCCTATCAAGAAAAGAATGATATATATTCGTTTTTTATTATACAGATATGCGTGAAAAAAAAGCAATGATGTCAATGCTGCCAAAGGTCCCATCAACATGGAATGGATAAATAACCCACTAAAAGAACCAGCTTGTCCATTCACAACACCGACAAGGTCAGTTCTACCAGTATGCAGAGGCATAAAATTGATTCCTAAAAAATAGCAAAAGAAAGAGGCTATGGACATTATTCCAAATAATATCAACAAATTTCTACAAGCTAAAGTCCTAAACTTAACTGCAATATCAGATTGAATACATGGTGAACACACTAAAGTAACCATTACAAACAATCCAAATCGCATTTGAGAATTAAATAAAGGAGCACTCGCCATCAAAACACTAAATCCAAAAGTTACATACAAAAAAATGAATTTACCATTCCATTGAATTCGCCCTCTTTTCAATATATAGAGAAGGCATAATATGCAGGTAGCAAAATAGAACATGCTTGTGGAAAAAAATAAGAATCCTGAAATAGTACTTACAGCTACTACCGCAAATAGCCATGCCAAACAGTTACAACTTTTAGGAGCATCCACTTGCAAGAATACTGGCAAATGTGTCAAAAAGTTCAGATATTTATTCATTTTTTTCTAATGGTACAGCCTTGGCGACCACGCCTTTAATTAAACTACAATCCGGATATTCACCTTTAGTGCAACTACATGCGGCAACAATTGACTTACGTCCTATAACAGAAGAACCTAATAGAGTAGAACCAGTACAAATCCAACAACCATCAGCAATAAAAACATCTTCAGTTGTGCCAGTTCCAGCAATAGAGGGACCTTCAAAATCAATCATATGACTACCATTCAATACCACACAACAAGGAGCCATATTTACATCTGAACCTATTTTAACATTTGAAGATGCATAAATAAAACATTTAGGTCCAATCCAAGTATTATCACCAATTTCTAATGTGCCAGAACCTAAAAATACTGCACTGGAATTAATACGCACATTCCGTCCGATTTTAGCCCCACAAAAACGAAGCAACGCACGTTTCAGACCGAAACAACGTGTCTCGGGCAATAAAACAAATACAAAATGAGTTAAATACAATTTGAAGCTATTCATACTATATTAATCTTACAACCTGTTTGTATAACGATAAAGAACGGTTCATGATAAATACCTTAATCATTTCTTTTATTGAACAGCACTTTATATCGCGGAAGGGATAATATTCTTTACTTGAATAATTCTTCAAAGTCAAGGTGTTCGTTTTTTCAAAGAAGAAAAGACTTTGAGAAAAGAGGAACATTATCTCTTTCATAAAAAAGTAATAAACCTTCGTGTTTTTATTAATATTACTCTTACAAAAATTATATAACGAATCACATATCAACAATAAATTTTGGGCTCTTAAAGGGTTATTAGACTTCATAGTTGAACCTTTTCGTTGATAATAACTGTAGACTACCTCATTATAATATACAGCTCTATGTGCTAAGAAATATGTTCTAAGAACAAACTCAACATCTTCATGTACAACTCCTTCCAAGAAGTGAAGTTTGTACTTATTAAGATGCGCTCTACTAAACAATGCGAAGCAAGGTCCGTGAGGCATTCCAGCATCAACAACAAAATCTTCACCGGATAGTAATTGACCTTCACAAGATGGTTGGTGCACATAATCTTCAATTCGACCATCATCATGCACTAATTGAAGATTAAATCCAACAATATCAAGTTGATTTTCATAGGCAAGAACTAGCAATTTTTTTATTGAATGAGGTACAACATAATCATCACTATCAACAAACCATATATAATCACCCTTTGAAACATTTAAAGCTGAATTTCGAGCAGCACTTTGTCCAGAGTTACCTTGGTTTATAACGACTACATTATTGTGCTGTAGAGCGAAAGTTCTTGCAACATCAAGTGACTTATCTGTACTACCATCATTGACCAAGATTACCTCGAATTCTTCTTCTTCTAAATCCTGCATATATAACGAATTCAAACAACGCAATAAATATTGCTCTACATTATAAACAGGTACTATAACACTTAACTTCATTTCTTCATCTTTTTATAAAGAATCAACACAAAGGGAAATACGCTCGGAAAAATCACTGAGAACCAAACTAATAAATCTTTCCGCAAATCAAATCCTTCTTTTTTGTATTCTTTTACTATAGCCTTGAACTCATTCTTATTTTGCACCCAAACATTATCAGTTACGGCATGAGTCGGTATTGTTTTAGCAATTGTCATTAACCTGATTGCCTTCCATTCTGCAGGGCGTACTTTGAAACTTCTAATGAAAAACAACATATTTCTGAGCACAGCAAAGGTATCCACTATAAGTTTTTTATTTCTATCTGCACTATGCATTGCAGATCCTTGTCGCAGTCTATAATAATAACTTACATAATTAATTTTCAAAGGATTATTAGAAATCAATTCACATTTACGCATAAATTCTATATCCTCTGCAATACGGATCCCCTTGGAAAAACGAATGGCATATTTGCCGTCCTTATCCCAAAACTTTCGATGATACCATAGAGTTGGGTGTGCCCAAGAAATATGATTGTTGTAGAAGGTATTCAAGTCCGTACACTGCTCAAAAGTGCCATTCCCGTTTTGAGAGGGAATAGGCTCTCCATCATTAAACGATTGGAGATCAAACATTACAATATCCTTTCCTCCTAAAAGACGCACATCCACAGGAATATGGGCATCAATCACATCATCAGAGTCCACAAACCAGCACCATTCACCTTTCGCGAGGTCAAGTCCCACATTACGAGCTACAGACACTCCTTCGTTCTGCTTATGCACGACTTTGAATCGCGAGTCCTCTTGAGCATACGCATCACAAATCGCACCACTGGCGTCAGGCGAACCATCATCTATCAATATTGCTTCCCAATCGGAGAATTGCCAACTGAGAATAGAGTCCAAACATTCCTCAATATATGATTCAACTTTATATACTGGAATAATTAAGGAGATAAAAGGGAAAGACATAGCCAACTAAATATTTTCTATAAACTTGATAACCTTTTGTATGAGCTGAAGAATTCTATAGCCTACACCAATTAATATCGAAAACTACTCTCTAACTTTTTGTTTAGAATCTCCTTAACTGCCACCAAACCCCATATTTATAGATGATAGTGCTCACCAATCTATTATCATATACCCATCTCGGTACATCCCAAAGCTTAATCAGCAAGCGGAGATAAGCCGGGATTTTCATGTTGGCTTGTAACGCTTGCAAACGCTTTATCTCCACATTTACGGAAGCCTTGTCTAAGCAAGCATCCCAAGTTGCATACTTAAAACCAGGTGAAGCAAAACGTACAATGCACTTCATATCTTGTTTGTCATCTATATCTAGTGTTTGTAACATTTTTACAAGAATACTCACCTTACTTTTTAAAGAGCGCGTCGTATCTTTAGTATGTACGATAGAGCCTTGGTTTTCTTGGCGATACCAATAAGTACTCTTGTCACATATTGCACATTGATGAATATGATTTCTAATCTGCCAACGCCACATCTCATCCTCATGAAGCAAGCCCACAACAAAATACAGTTTATTTTGTAAAATGGTAGAAAGACGAACGAGTTTATTACATGCAATGGCAGGCAAGACAAAAAGAACAGCCTCTTTCGCGACTTCGGGCGTTCCATAATAAGCCTTCTCCTTTGACAAATCTATCTGATAGTACGCATTGGGAACATCTTCACCCTGAAGGACCGTTCCACCATACACGAGGTCCACTTCCGGCTGAAAGGCTACTACCCTCACTAAATTTTCTATTGCATCCGGATAGATAGTATCGTCAGAATCAAGAAAATATACATAATCACCGGTCGCTTCACGCAATCCCGCATTACGCGCATCGCTAAGCCCCCCATTTTTTTTGTGTATCACTTTGATGCGATTATCCTTTTGGGCATAAGAATCACATATCATCGGACACTTATCAGGGGAACCATCATCCACAAGGATAATCTCCAAGTTCGTATAAGTTTGACCTAAGACAGAAGACACGCATTCTTCTATATAAGGTTCAACTTTATAAACCGGGATGATGATTGAAACTTTAATTGGTAACATTATAAATATAAAAATTATGCTTCACAAAAAAACTTCACCCAGTCAAATTGATCATAATACTTCTTTCCAAACCAACCCGAAAAAGTAAAAATATTCCCCAACTGCCCTTCTTCAGAAAAGCCTTTAATATAACATACACTCTTTAATTCCGGATGTGGTAAATGGGACATTGCTACTTTATGAGTATAGGGCAATTTATCAAACTCTCTAAGTATATCAATCGTTGTATTATCTCTTTCACAATATATGATTCGAAGATTTTTGAAATCCATTCGCGCAGTTCTTCTTTTCCAAGCAGCAACGGCCTCTTCGAAAGAATGATAATGCATAAAGTGGACATGTACTTTACCTCCAAGAAGACCGACTGGATATCCATATTGAAGGTTTTCACCAGTAATATCTTCGAAATCAGCCATCACCAAATCCTTCAAATGATGAAGTAAATAGAGATAATCTTTAGGTGGTATCCACAAATTCACGAATGGCGAACAAAACTGAAGTCCGTATTCGTGCAGAACCATTGCACCTGTGCAATTATTGCAGACCACACTGGGGGAGGTATTAATACGCTTGCGTATTTCTCTGAGTATAAAGACTCGTATACTAGAATTCAACCTTGCTTTTAGATGCTGTATCATACATTACTACTTTTTGTGAGAATATAATAGTTCATTCAATATTTCTTCGCTCTTTGACTGCGATAACTCTTTTTGATTTGCATTTGCTTGCATTTTCTTCAACCTATTAGGCGTTTTCCAAATAGAAACAATGGCTTGAACCAGTTCATCGACATCATGATGCACTATCAGACCATTATAACCATTAAATACAGCTTCTTCACTGCCTGAAACATCCGTAGTGACAATCACTTTTTTCAGCACAATCGCTTCCATCAGTGTTACAGCATAGCCTTCAAAACGCGAAGGTTGCACATAAATATCACAGATCTGCATATAGGCATAGGGATTTGAAGTAAAGCCCACGAAAACAATGTACTTATCTAAATGCAATGCAGTACATTGCTCCTTCAGCATTGCTTCATCTTCTCCTCCGCCGACAAAGTACCACTTAAAATTCACTCCATGCGCTCTTAGCTGATTGGCAACAAGCAGGGCTGTATCATATCCTTTGGGGGGAGACAGTCTTCCGACAGTCACCAGGGTTAAGACCTGATTCTCCTTCTCTAATACAACTGCCACCTTCGTATGCTGAAGAATGCGTTCTTTATCAATAAAGTTGTAAAAGACTTTGGCTTTCACTGCATCATAATATTGATTGTAAATAGTAGCACAAGTAGAAGAAACCGCAAAGATTTGATCAAAGCGCTGCATCGTTTTGGGATATAAAGCCGCCTCTTTACTTACCTCTTCACAATGAATCCAAAAAGACTTCGAGGAAGCCGCAAACAAGTTTGCGGCTAAATAAGTAGTGAGGGTATTATAGCCATGAAAGTCCCATACTTGATCATAGATACCTAACGATTTCTTTTGTCCAAAAACAGCTTTATAATCATAATATTCCATTTTCATTCGACGAAATACGACATATTTAGCTGACAACCATAACGCTTCTATAAATACCTTTGGACTCATGCGCAACGATTTCTTTAAGATTGGACGTACACCCCGCTCTTCTACCATCTGCCTTTCCAAAGGAGTAGTCTTAATTTCTATAACATTTACATACTCCGGGATTCGCTCAAGGAATTCGCCTTTTTTCTCAAGTAAATACAAATCTATATGGAACTTCTCTGGAGGAATACGCTTTAATAAGTTGATCAAAGCTATCTCTGCCCCTCCACAGTTCATATAATACATCAGTATCGCTATTTTCTTCATACTTACAAATTAGTGCTGTACAAAGTCAACACACTTATTTATCAAGCTATTAGCATATTTTTTCCAAGTTTCCTTATTGCGAGGAAAGTTTTGTGTATTTATCTTATATCCGCATTCAAGACCACTTAATTTCTTACCATCCCAAACCATAACATTAAAAAGGTCCTTTAAGCCACCAAATCTCATCGTACTATAAATATTGTCTCTTGTGTTTTCGACATAGATTACAGGAGTTTCTATACCTAAACAAGGAAGTGCACAATGGATTCTAGAAGTAATTACACACGAAGCCTCTGCATATTTCTTGACCAACTCTTCAGCATATTCCATCAACTTTTTGTTGGTAGGATATTCTTTGATTATGTCATAGTTGTACTGATTAATATACTCAGCTTCAACAAGCATCTTATAATCAAATCTCTTTGAGAATGTCATCAAATAATAAGCATTGTTGATTAAAGCATACTTGCCTTTTTCCTTCTTTTTGGCTGCAATTTTCTTCACATCCCCCCAATGGCACAAAAGGAAAGTTATCAACTTCAATGACAATAACTTTTCACGTCTAAAGCTGATGGATTTTACACAATGAGGCTCCACGATGTACACTTTCCCGCTTTTCCTTTCCGACTTATAGTTTCTACCCAAAGTAAGAGTCAAACAACCGGAAAAGTAAGCATCCACCCCTTTCTCTTGCAAGATCTCCGCACTATTTGTATCACGGCACCCTATAGGTTCATGTTGCTTAAAATAGCGTATACTTTCCTCTCTCACAAAACCAGGCAATCCTGATTTATTAATATGTAGAGCTACATAAAGCGGCTGAATTTTAGGAGATGGCGGCCAATTTTCCGTATGATTCATATACCAACCATTCATAATCATTTTGACCGGCTCTCCATCATAAGCTTTTAAATCAGTTTCACGCTCAATATACACATCGGTATCTCCAACAAATTGCTTAGCAGCTAAGGCCTGAATATAATCACCAATATTAATTTTTTCATCGGTTTCATTCTTTACGACCATCAATGCGTACTTGTTTGTCTTTTTTATCATAACTACAGTTGTATTTGATAATTTATTTAATTATAGCAAGAGAATTTATACTCCACCTTCTGAAACAACAAGTCCAACATCATTGTGCAAACTAATCTTTTCTATTCTTAGGCTTACATTAAAAACTCTCTTTGACATCGCTTTTTTGATTTTATCATAGCAAAAATTTGATCGTAAATATCCATCTTGATGATATAACGAGTGATTACATAATATGCAGCCAAACCAATGATGCCTCCCAATATTAATTGTATAATGGGAAGTATTGACAAGCAAGTAATGCCCCATGCTACCAAAGAAGCAATGACTGCCGCTATAGTACAAGGCATCAAATCACGCAATTGCTGAAAATAAGGTAATTGCTCCATCTTGTTGACATAATACAAATCAACTCCATAAGCATAGAATAGGAATAAAGAATTACCTATAGCTAACACTAAAGGACCAAAAGCCAACAAAACAAAAACCAACACAAAACCTATACTTTTCTTAATAATCTCCACTTTCAACATAAAGTCTGGACGACCTTCCACCTGAAATAGGCACAAATTAATCACACCCGCAGATGAAGTAATCATTGAAAGAGAAAATATCTGAATGTAGGGAACAGCCCCTATCCATTTATCCGTCAAGAAGAAGAGTACAAAAGGTTTGGCCAAGGCACACATTAACAAGCACAAAGGAATATTCAATGCAGAGACTGTCACGACCATTTTGCGATAGACAGCCATCAAATGATTGTGATCATCCTTAATCTGAGAAAGTATTGGAAAAACCGTCTTTGTGAAAACCCCATCAACAATATTAGGGCACAAAATGGCCAAACTCTGACCACGATTAAAAAGACCTAAAACAGAAGTATTATATGCCTTACCAACAACAATTGAATAGATATTAGAATACAACGAACTAATCAACCCGGTAATAAGCATTTTCGACCCAAATCCCCACAAATATTTAAATGAATCTCTAGAAATTTCAAAGGTAGGAATCCAACGGCAAATAAGAAATAAGACCAGCGTATTAGTAATACTACCGACTAATCCCTGAATTACTAAAGCCCATATACCGAATCCTAGAAAAGCACATGTTACGCCTACTATTCCAGAGATCAAACTTGCGCTTAACGCTACATAAGCGAAGTCCTTATATTTCAACTCGCGAGTCAATTGCACCAATTGTGTCTGCTTAAGCGCATTAATAATCAGTGTCAAACCTGACACCCGCATGACAGAACATAAGATTTCCTTGTCATAGAAGTCAGCAATAAGGGGAGCGGCAAAGAAAAGCAGCAAATAAAGCCCTATTGATACAGCAGCATTATAAAAGAATGCAGTAGAATAGTCTGCCTGTGAACACGTTGTTTTTCGAATAAGCGCATTAGAAAATCCACCATTAGAGAGTGACGTAGCAATCGCAAAAAACACACCAAGTAAAGCGACTGTACCAAAATCACTTGGGGAAAGAAGCCTTGCCAATACCATTGATACGACAAAGCCCACTCCCATCGTGGAGAATTTCTCTATTGCTGTCCAAAAAGAACAGCGTGCAGTCTTACTAGCGATTGATTCTTGAGACATTGTTATAAATTAAGGGAATGTTTAAACAAAACGATAGGCTATTTCCTCACTCTAGCAACATACAATAAGCAACTCCAACACACCTTTCTTACTTGGTCTAACACTACTGAAACAGTAAATATTGCTATCACAAACAAACTCATCACCACAAGTACTTCAAATCCAGAAAAATCTTTATAAATTAATTGAACAGTTGATACAAAATATGGCTTTGCTATATTAGGCGATTGATGCAGAAGATATGCAGAGAAACAAGAAGCCGCCACCCAATTAATCCATTTACTTTGCATTTGTATCTTGCTAAACAGAAGTAAAAGATAGAGAGCACTTATAATTATCAATGGGCTAATATAGCTAAAGAGCCATACATCTGCTCGAAAATTTATCATGCGAAAACTTAAATAAGAAGCCATAGCATCAAACAGCACGATACAGCCAAAGATAAATAAATCGAAAAACCTTGAGCGCGTTGTGAAACGATTAGGATAAAGCCTTACATAGCGTGCCAGCATATACAAACCAATAAATGACATTGTCGAATAACCATTCACAAAGAAGGATGCAGCATTATTTACCCATCCATATATTGTTTGAAATAAGAAAAACCAAAATAAAATTGTACGTAGCTCTCGTTCACTACTTTGTTCTATATAAGTATTAATTAAAGGGGCAACAACACACAATCCTAAATATGATAATGCGAACCAATTTGCCTGACTACAAAGCAGGCACTCGGCAATCCCTTTTCGAGTTAAAGCCACCTCTCCCAAAGCCAATAGCGCTAAATATATGCCTAGCAAAAAAAACAAGCACTGAAAAATAAACCCAGCAACACTCTTAATCTTGGGTCTGATTCCAAACCATCCAGAAATAAGTACAAAAACATTCACACAAAGTACAGAGAATGACTGTATGAAAAATCGCACAAACGAAGGTAATGGTTCTGCTAAAGCTTCTTCATGCGTTGGAGCTCCTAATGAGAAGAAATTACAATGAACGACTATCACCAAAAGCATCGCAATGATACGAAGTAGTTCTATATTAGATAGACGAGGTTTACTTGCATTTTGTAAAGACATTACTCTAATTCTTTATGTTGATGAAATTATTTAATTATGTAAGCACTCAATTTAGGGCATACCCCTTCGAAAGGGCACTTTTCAGTGCCCTAAACTGAGTTTTGTTAATTAATTAGTCTTGTGAATTTAACATTGGCTT
>ERZ860264.1690-NODE-1690-length-14275-cov-3.422925_pt1 | contig 14275 bp, 7 predicted proteins | sample MGYA00509980_ERZ860264 | MGnify/ENA primary metagenome ERZ860264 (study PRJEB30046, sample SAMN00715212) | human gut metagenome | study: EMG produced TPA metagenomics assembly of the A metagenome-wide association study of gut microbiota in type 2... | reverse complement strand
AGTCCATCATGTACGATAACTTCGGAGGATAGTCTCTGCGCCCGAGCTTCACAGAGAGGCACATAGGCCGAAAGCCATAAATAAAAGCCGTCTCATGTGACAGAAAACGGATTAACGTTCCGCCACGCTGTCGCGAGAGACGGCTTTTTGTGTATAGATTAAAAACATACCGGATTTTGGATACACCGTGGGCGTCCCTACTTTAGGGACCCTACATTGAGAAAGTTCTTAGCCGCGTCCATTGCGTCATTAATGATGATTCTGCGGTACCTGAACATTACGACGTGGCTTTGTGTTTAAAATAATAATTATATATCAGATATTCCGTATGAATTCCGTCAGATTCTCGCCGCCGTCGAGGTTGAGTTTCTTTCTCAGGCGGTAGCGGGCCGTCTCGATGCTTCGTACGGGCGTGTTGAGCAGCGACGCCATCTCCTTGCTGCTCAGTCCCATCCTGAGATATGCGCAGAGCTTTCGGTCGTTCGTCTTCAGGTCCGGGAAGCGGGCCGTCAGCGTCTTCATGAAATCGTCGTAGACCATGTTGAAGTTCTCCTCAAACTTCTCCCAGTTGTCATCGTCGTTCATGTTTGTCTGTATGCTTTTGCGTATCTCTTGTATCTGCCGTGTCAGCCGCGCCTTAGGGTCGCCGCGCCTCATGCTTTCCGAGAGCTCCGCCATTTCCCCGTCTATCTGTTGGAGCATGTCGTTCTTGCGCATGAGGTTCATCGTCGAGTCCGACAGCTGGCTCTGCTTGTGCTTCAGTTCCGTGTCCAGCTGCTCGTTGCGCATTTCGGCGAGCTGGTGCTTGCGTTTCTCCCGTTCCACCTGCAGCTTGATTTCCTGCTCGCGCATCTGCCGTTCCTGTTCCGCCTTGATGCGCACCAGTTCCCGTTCCGTGCGCCGCTTAATTATTTTCAGGACATACCGGCATGCCAGTCCCGCCGCCACTATATATATAATGTATGCCAGCCACGTCTCATACCATGCCGGAAGAACCTTGATGACGGCTTCAATCTCTTGCGTCCGTCCGCTGATACGGTTGAGAGCCCGCACGCGGAACTTATATGTACCGCTCGGTAGCTGGGTGTATTCCTTGTATGGCGCGCTCATCGGACGGCTCCACTCCTTGTCATATCCTTCGAGCATACAGCGGTATTCCACGTTGTTCATGCCCGTATATTCCGGCAGGGCGAATTCAATCTTTATGGAGTTGAGACTGTGCGGCAGCTTCACGTCCGTGTCGTCGGCTGCTGGAGCGGCAAGATAGATGACACTGTCCGTTTCCGCCGTCGACATTATGCGCCGTATGATGAGGCGGTTGTCGTCGGTCGGCGCTTTCGGCTTGCTTCCGATGATGTAGAATCCGTTGTCGTGGTTGACGATGGTGTGGGCCGAATCCAGCTGGCTGACGTCGCCGAGACCGAGCTGAAGCCTGTCCGTGATGCCGCGCAGCGATATGCTGTCCACGACGTACCGGCCGTCCCGTCCGCGTTTGGCCACGGCGGCGAAGTGGGCTTTCATGGCCATTATCTTGCCGTCCGGCGTCTGGAACACCTTCAGCGGAGTGCCGTAGTTGTTGAATATCGTGCTTGTCGGTTTGTCGTAGACCAGCTTCCTCTGTGCCGCGTCATACCGGTAAAAACCGTCAACGGCCGATATGCGCATCCCGTCGGCCATGCTGCAGAGCACGTTGTTCTCGTCCATCAGCAGCCCGTGGCCCTTGCCGTATCGTTCGACGACGGTGGCGTCGGTCAGCGTCGCGTTCAGCCGGACGCGGTAGACACCCTTCTGCCAGTGACAGATCCATATCGTTCCGTCCTCGCCCTCCATGAGCGAACCGCTCTGGATGTCGGCAATGGCGTCGAGCCGGCTGTGAAGACGCAGACTCTTGCCGTCGTCATGGAGAACGCAGAAGCCCTTATAGTCAGCCGTCATGATGTAGCCCGGGTGGCGTTTGAGCGGACAGAAGTTCCACGTACCTTCCTGTTCCCCGATGCGGCTGCATCGCTCTCCGTCCACGATATATGCCCCGCCGTCGGCGGCACAGAGCAGCCGGTTGCCGATGACGCGCAGGTTCCAGACCTGTCCGGCCATGCCCGCCACGGGCTGCGGACGGTGTGGGTGCGGCTCGCTGCTCAGCGGCATGGGCAGCGAGAACAGTCCCTGATTCGTTCCGATGTAAAGTCTTCCCCGATAGACGGCCGAGGCATATCCCGTTCCGACGCTGTTCCGGGACCCGAGCAGGTCGCGGTAGGGGGCGTCCGCAATGACGTAGGAGATTCCGTTGTCCAGTCCGAGCCATACGTTGTTCTGCCGGTCAAAGGCCACGGACAGCACCGTGTTGTTCTGCAAGCCGGTGTAGATGTTGGCGTAGGTGACGGCTCCCGTGTGCCTGTTCTTCAGGATGAGGCCGCTGCTGACCGTTCCGAACGCCATATAGTCGGTGCTGATCGTCGCGCAGAATATCTGTCCTTCGCGCAGGATGGGCGTGATGTCCATGGGGTAGGGGAGAGTCGTCCGGCCGTCGTACGTGAAGACGCCGTCGCCGGCTGTGGCCAGAAGCATCTGCTGTCCGTCCTGCATGATGGCCCTGACGGTTCGTCCGCGTATGGGTTCCGTGCCGGGTAGGTTGACCGTCCTGTCGCCCGTGATTTCGTGGATGCCCTCCTTGCTCGCGAAGATGAGCCTTCCGCCGATGACGGCCGAGCTCTCGATGCGCACGTTCTGTCTGAGATTGACGGTGCGGCCGTCTTTCTGATGGATGAAGAAATTGCTCTTGCCCTGAAAGACAATGTCGCCGTTCATGTCGTGGATGGCCCATATCTCGCCGAAGTTACGTTCGTCATCCGCAAGTTCTCCGGCCAGCGAGTGGAACCGGAGGCTGTTTGTCGCGGCGTCGTGACTGTAATATCCGAACTCGTTCGTCGCTCCGGCATATATGACGCCGCGTTTGTTGTCGTAGAGCACGGCCCTGATGTTGGTGTGATTGGGTATTGACATCTGTGTCCACCGGTAGCCGTCAAAACAGAGCAGACCCGTGTTGTTGGCGAAAAGCATGCGGCCGTCGTCGGTTTGGGACACACACCAGTTCTGCGTTCCGCTGTTATAGTCGGCCGGGGAAAAATTCCTCAACACCGGAAGTTGGGCTGTCACGGAGATGATGGCAGTCAATAGAAAATATAAGGTGATGATAAGCGTTTTGTTATTCATAGCTGCAAATGTAGTGATAAAAGGTGGAAAAGCAGGAGAAGTGAGGCTCTTTTTATGATATATTAAGCTATAAAACAGTGGATTATGGGGTAATTGACGTAATGGAAGTGAGGTGATTAAAATAGAAAAGTGAGTTTTTTACGTAGTGTTTTTCTTGATTTATCACTCCCGAAAATATAAATTTGCAGCCGAGAACAATCAATCTATTGGCTAAAAAACTTAAAACCATACATTATGAATAAATCGTTACTCACCGCAGCCATGACGCTGCTCACAACCGCGACATTCGCACAGTATATCAATGAAGTTCCCGCAGGAGGCTTTGATGTCACCAAGGGCAAGGACTTCGTCGTGCTCTACGCTCCGGACAACATCATCTCCGCCATGGGAAGCACGCTCATCTCCAATAACAATCTGGACGCCACCCAGACCGACAACGTTCTGGAATATTGGGTTACGGATTGGGACAAGAAAGACCTCACATTATATAATGTACCTGAGGAGGGCGTCAAGAACTCGTTCGGAACGGACGGCTACATCAACGCCACGCCGCTTTATGAGTGGGGTACGGGTGTGTTCATCCCCAAGGCCAAGCCCTACGACCTCTCCAAGGTCACTGACGCCCACCATCTCCACATCGGTCTGCGCGACTTCGGCTCGGCTCCTTCGCAGTATAAGTTTGCCATCGGTTCACAGAAGACCATCAAGACAAACGGTTTTCAGATTGAGGTCAACATCGACTATGCCGCTGAAGACGGCGAATATGTCGGCGTAGGAAAGATTGCCGGAGGAAACGACGGTAAGTGGTATTATCTCGACATCCCCGTGAGTACGCTCGTTGACGAAAACGGCGACTTCGGTTTCACCTACGATTTCTCACAGGCCATCACCGACGGCGTCTTCGCCTTCTCGTTCAACAAGCCCGTCTGCTCAACGGCCAAGAAGACCGGTCCGGCACCCGGCGAGAGCGTCTATACTTACGAGATCACCAAGCTCGGCTCGGCGCTGTCCATCGACCACGTGTTCTTCTATGTTCCGACATCTGACGGAATCAGCGAGATGAAAGTTAGTAGTAATAGTGATGATATAGAGGCTGTATATGACCTGTCCGGACGCCGCACCGTTATGAACCGTCCCGGCATTTATGTGATCAAGACGGCCCAGGGTATGAAGAAAGTTGCTGTCAAGTAACAGTTTTGTGGTTAGTTAGTAGTTAGTTGGGAAAGGAACCGGAACGATTCTTCCGGTTCCCCACCCAAGACCTTTCGTTACCTTAATGGATTTACACATTATTATATATATACGACCTGAACAAAAGAACAATCTATGAATATGACGACAAAGTTTCTCACCTCCGCGCTACTCATGGCAGCCATAGCGCCTATGTCCGCAGCGGCACAGGTGACACAGGTGGATGTTGTCCCCTCGGGCTATACGCTCGTGTGGGGTGACGAGTTCAACGCCGACCAGCTCAATGAGAATATCTGGAACATTGAAGTTAACGGCAACGGCGGCGGCAACCAGGAGTTGCAGTACTACCGCCGCGAGAACGTCTCGATGGGTGCTGACCCGAAGAGCGGCGAGCGTTGTCTCGTCCTTACGGCGCGCCGTGAAAGCTATATGGGCCGTAGCTTCACCTCCGGCCGTATCAATTCGCTGAACAAAGCCGCTTTCAAGCACGGCATCATACAGGCCCGGATCAAGTTCCCCCGCACCGCCGACGGTCTCTGGCCCGCCTACTGGATGATGGGAAACGACATGAACAAATACGGATGGCCGCGCTGCGGTGAGATAGACATCGTCGAGCTGGGCCATGCCAACGGTATCAAGGACGGAACGCAGGACCGCTATTTCGGCGGTACGCTCCACTACGGACCTGACGCCAGCGCCGAGAAGCATCAGCAGATTCCGATTGAATATCTCGCACCCGAGACCAATCCCATCACCAACGACGAATACCACATCATCACCGTCGAGTGGGATGACAACAATCTCTCCATGTACTATGACCTCGAAGCCTTCACGGCTGCCGCAAAGCGCCGCGCCCGCTATTTCACCACTTCCGTGGAATATTCCGACGCCGAGCTTGCTCCCGGTCACTATTTCCAGAAGCCTTTCTTCCTGCTCTTCAACCTCGCCGTTGGCGGATGGTATCCCGGAATACTCGATCCCGCCGGAATCACGGCCCTGCCCAACGCCGGTGACGAAGCCAGGATGTACGTCGACTGGGTTCGCGTCTATCAGTCTGACACCGACGAGGCTGCCCAGTTCCTCTATGTCGACGAGACCGGCGACCGCCCGACCAACATCCCCGAGGAGCCGGAACCCGACCCCGAGCCAGACACGAAGACCGAGCTGAGCGGTTTTGCCACCAAGGCGCTTGACGCCGAGGGCAATCCGACGTTCGACTTCAGCGACGTTTCCGATGCCGTGCTCATCAGTACGAGCGACGGCGTGCGCGGCCATCTCTACGAGGCTGGCGCGACGGTGACCGACTACAACGTCAACAACGTCAACCGCAACCTCTATATTTGGGACAATACCTACGTGGCCGTCTCACGCGACGGCGAGACCAATTCCTTCGGCTGGGGCGAGGGCTACAACAAGTTCACCGTGGGTGCGGTGGGATGGTCAGGCCTCGGCTTCAACATCAAGGGCGAGGACCTCTCCATGATTGACGACAGCTATTGGCTTCACTTCGCCATGCGTGCCACCGATCAGCTGATGCACACGTCCCATACCGTCACTGTCAGCAACGCCCAGTTCATCATCGGCAACAGCGACGGAAAGCTGGCCTCCATCGGCGACTTCAAGCGCGACGGCGAGTGGTATTTCTTCGACATTCCTGTCAAGGCCTTGCGTCAGTTCGCCAATCCCCTTCTCGGCGACAACCCCGCGGCTTTTGACGACAACATCATCGCTTTCAGCAGCGGCGGAATCACCGACGCTGAGGTCTGCTTCGACAATATCTTCTTCTATAAGAGCAAGTCAAAGGAGATTCCCGCCTATACCGACACCAATGCCAACCTCGGCCGCTACGGCTACAAGAGCCTCGACGACGACGGCCGTCCCGTCTTCTCGTTCGATGGTGTGACCGACATCGTGCCGCTTGTGCTGTCCGGTGACACGTGGGAGGCGCTCACCGCCGGCGGTACCTACGCCGAGGGCGAGTCGCTCATCCGTCCCGAACACGACAACAGCGAGCAGGGCGGACGCAACAACTTCTTTGTTTGGGGCGACCCGCAGACTATGACCGTCAAGGCCGTCACCGACGTTCCCAACTCCTTCGGCCGCGTTCCCTACGGCGGATTCTCTGCCTATACGTCTGCCCGCAATCCCGGATGGAACGGTGCCGGCTGGGCTTCAATCGCCGGACAGGGCAACAACCCTACGCCCAAAGACCTCTCCATGATTGACGACAGCTATGTCCTCCACCTCTCGCTGCGCTCTGATGCCGCTGTTGCCCATGTGCCGGTGATGATCCGCTTGGGCAGCAAGGATGAAGATGCTGCCCTCGTTTTCGGAAGTTACTCCGACAAACCCATTTTCGCCGACTTCAACCGTGACGGCGAGTGGTATTCGTTCGATATTCCCGTGACTGAGCTGCGCAAGTACGGTGCGCTCTGGGACGAGGCCCCTCAGGCCGGCGGTCTGACAGCCTATACCGACTATGTGCTCTGCTTCTACACCATGCCGACGTTCTACTGCGGCAGCTCTTTCTCCCTCGACAACGTCTTCTTCTATAAGAAAGGTGACGCTCCCGAGGTCAGCGAGCTTGGCGATTACGGCGTGAAGAGCCTCGACGCCGAGGGCAAGTCCTATTTCGATTTCGCCGCTAAAGACTTCATCATCTTCAGCACCAACGGTTCCGTAACTGAGAAGATGAAACAGGACGGTGAGGAGAGCATCCTACTCGACTGCCGCGACGGCGTCGGCGCCAACAAGTTCAACAACTGGGGCGACGGAAACACCTATCAGCCCGGAACCCAGTCCGGCTCCGTTGCCGACTCGTTCGGCGGCGATGAGGGCTGGCTCGACTTCACCACCAACGGCGGCTGGACCGGTGCGGGCTTCATCAACGGTGACGGCATTGACCTCTCCGTGCTCGACGAAGGCAACTGGCATCTCCATTTCGCCATGCGCGGAATCGACGCCTGCTCCCACCAGATAGGCTTCGCCGAGGGCAAGTTCACCATCGGCTCACGTCCCTTCGCCGGCGGTGTCCCAGTGCTGGGCAACTATCTCCGCGACGGCGAGTGGTATTCGTTCGACATTCCCTTCAGCGCCATCCGTTCGCTCAACACCAATCTCTTCCCCAACAACAACGGCGGACAGTCGGCCTACCGCGGCAATCTGATCTGGTTCATGAGCGGTGGCGGTCAGGGCGACGAGATACAGCTTGACAACATCTTCTTCTGGCGTGAAAAGTCGAGTGTTTCTGCCATCGAGACCGTGACGGCGTCACGAAATGACGGTGCCGCCCCCGTGGCCGTCTTCGACATCGCTGGCCGCCGCGTGACCTCGATGTCCCGTCCCGGACTCTATATCGTCCGCACGGCCGACGGCGTGAAGAAAGTCGCAGTGAAGTGACCCGGCAACTGCAATCATACACCTTATTATATATAGGTACAGATGAAAACAATTATATCAGCTATATTATCATTACTCATAGCCGTAGCCGCCTTGGCGCAGGAAAGAAGCGCCAAGCGGGGAATCGGCTGGGACGAGAAAACTCAGACCATTTCCGAGTCTCCCGTCAGCAAGATGGCACCCGGCGTTTCGTGGATTTACAACTGGGGCACGAAGCCCCGCAACGCCGTTGCCAACCTCGGCCCCAAGGGCGACATGGAGTTCGTTCCGATGTGCTGGAACGCAGGTTTTGATGAGACGGAGCTGCGCCAGTGGCTCACCGACAATCCCGGTGTGCGCTATCTGCTCGGCTTCAACGAACCCAACTTCTCCGCACAGGCCAACATGACGCCCGCTCAGGCCGCCGCCGCGTGGCCCAAGCTGGAGAAGATCGCTGCCGACTTCGGCCTGAAGCTCGTGGCTCCGGCGCTCAACTTCACCAACGAGCGCGTCGGCGGCCGCACGTGGAGTCCCTACGAGTGGCTTGACGAGTTCTTCCGCCTTTATCCCGACGCCCGTGTCGACTGTCTGGCGCTCCATTGCTACATGAACTGGTTCTCGGCCAACACGTGGTTTGCCACGGAATATTTCTACGCCGACCTCTATGATGCGTCGAAGAAAGACGTCTACGGCCGCTATCCCAACATCGTGAAATATCTCGATGCCTACCGCGCCGCCAACGGCCACTTTCCCCGCATGATGCTCACTGAGTTCTGCTCATGGGAGAACGACGGAACCGTCAACGGCGTTGACTTCCAGATTGACCAGATGACGCAGAAGATTCAGAAGCTCGAACAGAGCGACCTCGTCGAGGGCTACGCATGGTTCATGGCCAACGCCCGCGCCGCCGAATATCCCTATTTCAGCATATTCGAGACCAACCGCAGCGACAGCCCGCTGTCCACTCTTGGAACGGTCTACACCTACATGTCTTCTTTCGACACCTCCCGGTTCTATCAGTCCGGTGAGACCGTCGATGCCAAAGACTATGTTGACACCAGCACCGACGACCAGCAGGTCCGTCTGCGTCCCAACACGGAGAACGGCAGCGCCCGTCCCCTCCAGCTGGAGATGCGTTCCGGTGCATGGACGAAATATCAGCTCAGCGTTCCCGCTGACGGCGACTATCGTTTCACGCTCCACCTCAGTTCTTCCGCCACGACGCCCGTATGGCTTTATGTTGACGGGAAGAAGAGTGTCACCCAGTCGCTCACGTCAACGGAAAACCTCTGGACCGACCGCGATTTCACGGCTAAGCTCACCGCCGGCGACCACTCCATCATGATCTATAACGCCGGAACGGAGCCGTTCCTGCTCAACTCTTTCAGCTTTGTTTCCACCTCGGCCTCCGTCTCCATGACGCCGGTCGACACTGACGAGGGCCCCGTCAAGGTCTTCGGCGTCAACGGCATCCACATCGCCACGGCCGCCGACCTGTCCGAACTGAGCCTCGAACGCGGCATCTACATCGTCCTGACATCCGGAGGAACGCGAAAGATGGTGATAAAGTGATAACCCTAAAACATAATAACAGACAATTATCAATAACTAACATTTAATATTAAAAACTATTATGAAAAAATTATTATTACTCGCAGCCGCGTTTATCGCGACTTCAACGGCCTTTGCGCAGGAGAATCTTGCGTTGGGAGGCACAGCAACGGCAACTGCCGGTGATGCCCAATTGGCTATTGACAACAATGAAGGTACACGATGGGAGGCTCCGGCAAGTGCTTTTAGTGAGAGCGAAGATATGGAATGGTTGCTTGACCTTGGTGAAGCAAAGACATTCAATACAATCCAGATAAAGTGGGAAGGTGCTTATTCAAAGTCTTTTGTTATCTCTGCTTCAGAAGACGGGGAGAGCTATACTGATGTTGTAACTGTAAATGATGTTATGTTAAGTGAACTTCTGCAGACTTATAGCTTTGATGAAGTTACTGCACGTTACGTTAAGTTCAACAATGTGGCCCGTGCCACTCAATGGGGAGTCAGCTTTTTTGAGTTCCGTGTATTTAAGATGGCAGATGCAACTCTCAGTGCCATCACTTTGTCATCGTCAGAGACAGTTGTGAAAGTTGGCACTCCTGTTTCTCTTACCGTTATAGGAAAAGACCAGATAGGTAAGCCGATGGATGCCGGGGAAGTTACATTTGAGGTAACTCCGTCCGATGCCGGAACCATAGCAAATGGAGTGTTTGCTCCGTTAAAGGCTGGTGAGGCTAAGATTTTGGCAAAGTCTGGTGATATAACATCCAATGAAATTACTGTTACTGCATATTCTGGTGAAAAGATAGACCTCTTCACTAACATGTCTTCAATGGTTACACCACTCGGTGAGGGAACAACGACCGGAAGCATGGTTGGCGCCTTTGATGCTAATATGGGTAGCGTATGGGAGATGTACAAGAGTACAGCCGCAGATGAAGCAGCACGCACATACGAGACTGGTTTCGTTGTCGACTTGCAGGCTACGTATGACATTACTGCTATTTCAATGATGTTTGAGGGAGCTTGTCCTGCTGACTATACGGTATCTTTTGCTGGTAATGACGGAGTATATAGCGATGCACATGTAGTTAAAGATCATGCAGGAATGAACGCATTTACAGATTTCTTCCTTAGCGAAGCAAAGGACGTACGCTATATCAAGTTCCTCAGCACTAAGGCTGCTACACAGTATGGTGTGAAGATGTTCGACTTCTCTGTATATGGCGAGAACAAGAAGGAGTTGGAAGATAATGCCGCTCCCACAGAATTCACCGCTTCAGTTGTAGAAGAGGCTGCAACGATGGCAAGCGTAACTTTGAAGCTGAAAGCAACTGACGATGTCAGCAGTGTTATCTCTTATGAGATTTCTTATAATAAAGAAGGTGGAGAAGCTCAGATAGCAACAACTTCAGGAGCGAGCGGCGAGGAGACAACATACGTTCTCGACGGTCTGGAAGCAAACACTACATACAACATCTCTGTTGTCGCTAAGGACGGCAAGGGAAATGCCGCTGAAGCTATCAGCCTCATTGCTACAACAAAGGCAATGCCCGCAGCAGCACCTACTCCTATTGTTGATGCTTCAAATGTGAAGTCTGTTTATAGCGATAAGTACGGAAATGCAGAAGGTTTTATGCTTCCTGATTGGGGACAGGCCACTGTCACCACTGAGATAGAGTTGGCAGAGGGTGACAAATCCCTGTTGCTCGCAAATATGAACTACCGTGGTCTTCAGTTTACTAAGATGGATGTATCGGATATGGAATATCTCCACGTGGATGTTTATCCCGAAACAGCAAATTCTGTCATTGTGACTCCTATTTGGAGTAAAGAACCAGATGGCAATTATGCGGAGATTGCTTATACGATTAATGATTTGAAAGCTGGTGAATGGAACTCTGTAAACATCCCATTGGGAGCTTATGCCAGCGACGACCGTGAGGGAACAAATGTCGTATATCAGATAAAGCTGGACGGCGGAAACGGCAATACATTCATCTTCGATAATATCTATTTTGCTAAGACAGGCATTGTTGATACTGAGGCTCCTACAGAGTTAACTGCAACGGCAACAACAGTAAAGGCCAAGTCTGCAATTTTGACTGTTAAGGCCAACGACAACAACGAGAATGGTCTTTTGACTTATACAGTGAAGAATGGTGAAGAGACTATCGCAGTAAAGGATAAAGTGGCTGTAAATGCAGAGGCTGAGATTGAACTGAGCAATCTTACTTCTGAGACAAAATACACTTTGACTGTAATTGTTGCTGATGGTTCAGACAATACCGCTGAAACTACTGTTGAGTTTACAACACCGGTTAATATTACCGTAACAGAAAATGAAAGAGGTGTATGGGTGATTGAGGGTGATGCCTCTGTTGAGAGCATTGAGAAAGAACTTGCTGATGAAACGAAAACAGCTTTTGACCTCAGAGGTCTTGTTTTGCCGGAAAATGTTACTTCATTGAATGTTGGCAACCCCAATGCATTGATTGTTGTTACAGATGAACAGGCTGCGCAGCTCACTGAGATGAAGAATCTTTTCTATATTCAGGCTAATACTTGGTTTATTGCAAGAGCTCAGTATGAGATTACCGATGGCTATTCTGTCTATACGAATTTCTACATTTCAACAGGAGATAAGGGTTACAAATACACCCGTGATATTGCCGCTGGTAAGTATGTGACCACAACGCTTCCGAAGGCCATAACTCTGCCAGAAGGTGTTTCTGCTTACGAGTTTGATGCACAGAATGAAAATGTCTATACTTTCAAGCGAATAGAGAACAAGCAGCTTGCTGCTCATACACCTTACATCCTTTATTCTGCTGAAGGAGTAACGCTCGAAGTGACTGGTACCGGTGACCTCGATATGGCTGATGGAAAAGGACATGATACTGGTAAGATTAATAATCTTACTTGCGGCAACCTCACATTCCACGGCAACTATGACACGTTTGCTGGTGACGGCACGCAGTATGGTCTGCTCAACTCTACTGAGAGCATTGTTCTGAACAAGGTTGACGGTGGTACAATCGGCGCTTTCCGCGGCTACTTCACTGTCAACGGTGATGAGTCTGCTGCAAAGAACATCCGCTTCATCTTCAACAATGGTGGAACAGACGGTATCAGCTCTGTTAACGGAGAGACAACAGCAAAGGCCGGCAATGTATATACAATCAACGGTCGCTTCGTGAACAGCAACGGTTCTGTTGAGGGTCTGGCTAAGGGTCTATACATCGTTGGCGGCAAGAAAGTTGTTGTTAAGTAATTCCTTTAAAAGTCTATTAACTAAAAAAACGAACGACATGAAAAAGAACATATATGTAAAGCCGGAAATCCTGGTTGTGAACGTTGAGGCTGAGACCCTCATGGCCGCAAGCGGTCACGACAGTGTAGGTGCTGCATTTGGAGATGGAACTATCGGCATGGGGAATTCGGTAGACGCCAAAGGTCACAGTTTTAATATTTGGGGCGACGATGAAGAAGAGGATTAATCTTCACGAGATGAGATTTATTGAATGAATGTCAAGGGGGCACACAGACGTAGCGTTACGGACTGCGTGCCCTCTTTTCATATCCTCACGGCTTGTCCGGAAGATAATCTTACGACGTTAATCACGCCTTACGCTCACGCTGTATCACGCTCTCGTTGTCTCATGCTGTAGCGGATTGTCTGGAAGATAACCAGAACGCTGTAGCGGATTTGCAATCCGCATCCTCACATCAGTGTGCTGCTTTCGGGCGAAATATGGCCGGACCTGTTGATGCGGATTGCAAATCCGCTGTAGCATGAAAGTAAAACAGGCTATATTGGAAAGTAAAATGAGTCATATTGGTCGGTAAAATGAGTCATATTGGTAAGTAAAATGAGTCATATTGGTCGGTGGAACTGGTCATGCAATTTGAATGGAAGGAATGTAACATGCCCCGAGGGAGGTCTTTATGTGGGCTAACTTAGTCCCCTCCTTCGAAATGATGGGACTAAGTTAGCCCACGTGAAGAGTTCACGTGAAGAGTTCACGTAAGGGGCTCACATAAAGAGTTCACATAAATGGTTCACGTAACTGGTTCACGTAACTGGTTAAGCAACGAGGACGCCCTGAAAGGGCTGTGCGCTCGCTGCCCTTTCAGGGCGCCCCGGCCTCTCACAATCCCATCTACAATACCCGTCCGAACGGCCGCGAAGTCCGTGGCCTAAAAGTAACAAATAATAAATATTTATCAACTATTTGAGACATGAGAAAAAGATTAATTGGAATTATCCTCGGTGTGCTCGCGGCGACGGTGCCGTCGGCGGCACAGGAGGAAAACATGGCGTTGGGCTGTCCTGCGACGGCCTCGTCAGAGGTCGGAGCCCACACGGCGGACAAGGCCGTCGACGGCAATCCGGCCGGTGATTCGCGCTGGGAGTCACGTTTCGACGGTGATGACGCCGACGACCAGTGGTGGAGCGTGGATCTGAGAGAGCCGCGCGAGTTCGACATGATTCAGATTGTCTGGGAGGGAGCTTATGCCCGCCGCTTCAGGATTGAGGCGGCCAATGCGGCCGACTTCTCCGACGCCGTGACCATCGTCGAGCGTGACGAGCAGCTGACGTCGCTGACGCGGACGTATGACCTCGCGGCGGCAGTCACGGCCCGCTATGTCAGGTTCGTCGGCATTGAGCGCGCTCTGCCCTACGGCTACAGCTTCTTTGAGTTCGGCGTCTATAAGAAGACGGCTCCCGTGGTCACCCGCCTTACGGCCGTGGCCTCGGCGGATATGTGCCGTCTGGGCGGCAGCGTGACGATAGACTGTGCGGCAGAGGACCAGTATGGTGCGCCGATGGCGGTCGGGGAGGTCAGCTATGAGGTCAGCCCCGCTGACGCCGGTGTCTTCAACGGCAATGTCTATACGCCGCTGAAGACGGGAACGGCCGTGATTACGGTGCGCTCGGCCGGTG
>ERZ860264.1676-NODE-1676-length-14410-cov-6.546569_pt1 | contig 14410 bp, 9 predicted proteins | sample MGYA00509980_ERZ860264 | MGnify/ENA primary metagenome ERZ860264 (study PRJEB30046, sample SAMN00715212) | human gut metagenome | study: EMG produced TPA metagenomics assembly of the A metagenome-wide association study of gut microbiota in type 2... | reverse complement strand
CAGAAGTGGTATATGTGGGTGCCGGAGCTGATGCGGTTGATTTTAAGTTAATAAGCCTTTGTGAAAAAGGAGATTTAGTAGTTACGCAGGATTATGGTGTTGCTGCCATGGCATTAAGTAAGGGTGCATATGCCATTCATCAGTCCGGGAAATGGTATACAAATGAAAATATTGATCTTATGTTAATGGAAAGACATATAAGTAAGAAGGCAAGGCGGGCAAGCAGTAAAAACTACATGAAAGGTCCAAGAAAAAGAAGTGATAAGGATGATTTAAACTTTGAAGCCTCTTTTGAGAGACTAGTGGAAAAGCATCAACACTTGGATACCAGCCGGATGTCTGGAAGAGCTGGAGTTAAATAAAAATTAGGAGACAGATATATGAATTTTGAATTAGCATGCCTGGAGGATTTTAATGAGATAGAAAATCTCTATTGGGATTTAATAGATAAAAGCAAAGAAGAACCTTCTTTTCCTGACTGGAAAAAGGGTGTACATCCTTCAGCAGATTTTTTAATGGCTGGTATTGTTCAGAAAGAGTTGTTCGTATTAAGAGATGTGCGATATGAGTACCGCGGTATGGGTCTTGCTACTCAATTTGTAAAAAACTTAATATCATATGCTAAGTTAGAAAACATTGAAGCCATTCATCTTGATGTAATAGATAAGAACACACTAGCCGACAAGTTATATATCAGAGCTGGTTTTAAATATGTAAGTACTGAAAACATTTTTTATGAGGTAGTTGGAAACAGGCAGTTTAGAATGTACGAGTATGTGATAGAGTAGAAAGTATTAGAAATACGCATATAATGTGCATTATCTGTCTTATAGGAAGCTATAATGAAAAAATCATAGTAAAGAAGGAACGATTGTGAATATAAGATATGCAACAATGGCTGATTTAGACGATATTGCATCGGTTGAATCCGAGTGTTTTCCTGTTTTAGAGGCAGCAACTAAAGAAGAATTTGAGCAGAGAATAAAATATTATGGAAATCATTTCTGGCTTATGTTTGATGATGATAAACTCATTGCGTTTGTAGATGGTTTTGTTACGGATGAGGCTGATCTTACAGATGACATGTATGAAAATGCATCAATGCATAATGAGAATGGTGCATGGCAGATGATTTTTGGTGTAAATACTCTTCCTGAATATCGCAGATGTGGATATGCGAAAGAGCTGATTAAGAAGGCCATCTTAGATGCCGGAAAACAGAACCGAAAAGGGCTTGTATTAACATGTAAAGAAAGCCTTGTTCCATATTATTCCAAGTTTGGATTCGTTGATGAGGGGATAACAGATAAATCCACTCATGGAAATGTTCTGTGGCACCAGATGAGATTGGATTTTAAATTAAGAAATAATGGAGTAAATCCTTCAGATAACAAAAATGTGACCGCAAACAAGAAATTTGCAGCCGACAGAATACTATCATATTTTAAAGAAGAGTGGAAGGTACTGCTTATAATAACTGTGTCAGGTTTTATATACAATCTTGGACTTTTGTTTGGACCATGGTTTGAAGGAAAAATGGCAGGCTGTCTTATAGATATATTGGCAAAGAATGCTGTATACAAGGATATGCTTATACTTGTTATTGCATATGTGATTTCAATTGGAGTAGTTCAGGTATCAAGATATATAAAACGTTTTTATGTTCGTAGATTCGCCAATAATGTTAATAGAAGAATGAAGAAAATATTATATGGAACACTTGTATTAAAGAGCAGGACAGAGCTTGAAGGTGAAGGTATGGGCGATATTATGACAAAGGCCATACTTGATGTAGATGATTGTGCTGAGGGCATGAGAAAGTTTACAACAGAGGTGTTTGATACAGGCGTAGCGCTGGCTGCATATGCAGGAATGCTGCTTGTATATGATGTAAGGCTGGCACTTATTGCAATGATATTTCCACCTATATCTTATATCATTGCTGAAAAGATGAAAGTAATAGTCCAGAAAACAGGTTCTGAGTATAAAAAACAATCTGGTATCCTTAGTAATGCAACACTTGACAGAGCAACCAATGCTATAACCTACAGAGTTTATGGCAGGGAAGCTGACAGAAAAAATGCGTACGAAGATAATCTGGCTGAGTATGAGAAATCAGCTATTTATGCTAATATATGGAATTCTTCTCTTACACCATTATATAGAATAATATCAATGATGGGCATTTTATTTATATTATATTTTGGCAGCAGAAATGTACTTGGAACAGGATGGAGAACCTGGGATATTGCAGCATTTACAACATTCCTGGCCTGCTTTATAAAGTTATCTGATAAGTCCTCGAAGGCGGCGAAGCTGTTTAATGCAGTTCATAAGGCACAGGTTTCATGGAAACGTATTAAGCCGCTTATGATTATTCAGGCTAAGGATACAGATTGTAAAAATCAGACATCAGGAAGGCTTGAGGTACAAAACTTAAGCTTTACATATCCAGATGGAAAAAATGTATATAATGGTATTTCCTTTACTGCAGAGCCAGGAGAGATTATAGGTGTTACAGGTCCGGTTGCTAGTGGTAAGTCAACCTTTGGAAGGACATTTCTGTGTGAATATCCATATGAGGGAAGTATCATGTATAACGGATGTGAACTAAGAAACGCTGCAGATAATGAGAGAACAGGAATAATAAGTTACCTAGGACACGATCCGGAGCTTTTCAATGATTCAATAAAGAATAATATCCTGCTTGGTGATAATAAAGACGTAAACGAGTATCTAAAAGCAGTATGTATTGATAAAGAAGTTGAGGCTATGGAGCAGGGAGCAGATACCATTATAGGCAGTGGGGGCGTGAGATTGTCTGGAGGACAGGCACAAAGAATTGCATTAGCAAGAACTTTATGCCATAAAAAGCCAGTTTTTATACTTGATGATCCATTTTCAGCACTTGATAAGAATACAGAGGAGCAGATATATAATAATCTTAGAAAAATGACGGAAGGTAGTATCGTTATTATTCTGTCTCACCGTTTGTATATGTTTCCTAAGCTGGACAAAGTTATATGGCTTGATGAAGGTAGTGTCAGAGTAGGAACGCATGATGAACTTATGTTGGAATGTATGGCTTATAGACAGTTAAATGATGCAGCAAATGCAATGAGTGAAGATACTGTTTCATATGAACAACGTAAGAATGTCAAAGGGGTGGTGGATAAGCATGAGTAAACATAATAGTAATGTTGATAATGGCGGCAAAGTACTTAGTGTAGGCTCAATAATATTGCACACTACAATAAAGAAAAAGTGGCTTTCACTTGGTATTATAACAGCAGTATGTGGTGCAGTTATAACTGCACTTTATCCACCGCTTGTACTTGGAAGAATAGTAGATACATTGGCAGCAGGATGTCAGGTTCCTTTATATCTTATATTTCTTTATATGGTATTTAATGTGATCACAGGTCTTATGGAGGCTACAAGGGAAGGGCTTCTTACTGTATTTGGCCAAAAGATAACGCATGCTCTGCGTAGTGGTCTTATGGAGCATTTTACCAGACTGACAGCAGATTCATTAAACCGTCAGGAGCCGGGAGCTGTAGTGTCAAGATTCGTTGGTGATGTTGATACTGTAGAGAATCTGTTTACCTCAGGTATAGTCAGTATGTTTGCGGATACATGTAAGATAATAAGTATTCTTGCAGTTATATGGTTCAGAAATAAAGGGCTTGCAATATTATTGCTTATATTACTGCCATTTATATTCTGGTTTACAAGATATGTGCAGAGGAATATGCTTGAAGCACAGCTGCGAAACCGGCGTGCAGTAAGCAAGGCTTCGGGACATGTACCGGAAACACTACGAAACATCCGTACAATACATAATCTTGGCAAGGAAAAGTATATGGAGAAAAAATATGATGAATATATAGGTGACAGCTATAAGGCTATGGAAAAGACCAACTTTTACGATGCCATATATTCACCGGTTATTCTTATACTAAATGCAATTGTAGTAGCGGTAGTTATGTTGTTTTCAGCATCGGGCAATGCAAAGGCTCTTACACTTTTTGGAATGTCGGCAGGCACGGCGGTAGCTGTTATTAACTACATATCACAGATATTTGCACCAGTTGAGAGCCTTGGTATGGAAATCCAGACTATACAGTCAGCAATTGCCGGTGTAAGAAGAATAAATGAATTCTTTGCACTCCCGACACTTCCAGCAATTGAAGCTGTTAATGCAGATATTAAGGCAGATTTTAATGTTGATATTAAAGCAGATATTAAGGCGGATTTTAAGTCTGATGTAAATGCAGATATTAATGTTGTGTTAGAAACACAGACAGCTAACATCAATAATAGTGAAAAATTAAAAGTCAGGAAAGCCTGCACACCATATGTCCAGTTTAATAATGTAACCTTCGGATATGAAGCTGACCATATTATAATTAAAGATAAGAGCTTCAATGTTGATATGGGTGAACAGGTTACACTGCAGGGAAGGACAGGTGCGGGAAAGAGCACAATATTCAAGCTGCTTTTAGGCTTATACAGGCCTTTAAAGGGACAGATACTAATTGATGGAATCGATTCTTATAATATACCTGATAATAAGAAAAGAAGAATATTTGGTTATGTTGAACAGACATTTCATATGGTGCCAGGAACAGTTAAAGACCAGATTACATTATATGATGAAGATATATCTATGGATGAGGTTGTGAATGCAGCCAGGCTTGCAGGACTTCACGATACAATTATGAGCTTTGATAAGGGATATGATACACCCTGCACACAGGAAATATTTTCGCAGGGACAATGGCAGTTATTGTCTATTGCAAGGGCAACTGCTGCTAATCCACAGCTTCTGCTTTTAGATGAGATAACTGCTAATCTTGATGCTGATACAGAAAGAGAAGTACTAAAGGCATTAAAAAATGTATCTGAAAACAGGACTGTTATATCAATCTCACACAGGGTTACAGCTAGAACAGGAAGAGTTATAAGCTGTTAGAACAGCGTTGTGTCTGTGACATAGCATGAAGAAGCTTGAACAGAAATGATTATTAGAAATTGAAATTTTAGAAATTGAAATTTCCAGATGAATATGTATAATAGAGAAAAAAATTATGTCAGTTAGTCGGTAGGAGTCACAAATAGGGTGATATTTAGTGGACAAACATGCTCACTGGATAATAAATATGTTAAAAAGCTACTGGAAACGGTAGCCCATTTTTAATGGGGGAATAAGTTCTGTGGAACTTATTCAATGAGAACATACACATTTCCATCCCAGTGGCAATGTGAAACCGTCAAAAGAGGATATGATCGTTATGAGAAAGCTGCAGAAGTGTGGACAGCTATTGGGAATAGAATTGTTGGATCATATCATTGTCGGTGGAACTAATGGAAGGATGCTCAGTTTCCGAGAAGAAAAGATGTTGAATGTGACAGGAAGGATGGATTGGGAGATATAAAGAGTAAAACTATGTCACAATATGCCGTAATTTTTTTACGGCATGTTGTTGCGAACAGAGTGAAAATTGGTTATACTTTAAGCATAGAATTATACATTAATAATCTTTTGAGAGGATGGTATAAGATATGCTTAAAAAATTCATTTTAAAGAATTACAAAAATTTTAAAGATGAAATTACGATAGATTTTGAAAATATTGCAGGTTATCAGTTTAATACAGATTGTCTATCAGATGGTATTATCGGCAAAATGTTGATTTATGGACGTAATGCGACTGGTAAGACGAACCTTGGAAGAGCAATTCTTGATATTAGTTCAACAATGTTTGGTGGAACAAGATATGCGAGTAATGGAATTTTACTCAATGCGGATTCTAAAGAAGATGCAGCAATGTTTCAATATGAATTCAGATTTGAAGATACAGAATTAAGTTACAAATATTCGAGATTATCAAATCAGGAATTACGTGAAGAAGAATTATCTGTAAATGGAAAAAGCATTTTTAAGTGTAATTTTGGTTTGCGAGAATACAATTTTGATAATTTAGATTATATTGATGCAGAAACTGCCAATATAGAGCGCTATTTACAATCTTTAGAAGATGGAGAAGATGATGAAATCAGCGAACCTAAGCTTCCATTTTTGAGATGGCTGATTAGTAATGTGGCTTTGAAAAATGATTCAGCTCTTATCCGGTTATCGAATTATGTTAGAAGAATGATGATGATTACGGTGGGAAATAGGATGCAGTATCGGTTTGGAAGAATGAATCAAGGATTTTATGAGAGTTTGGAAAATCCGGAACGTCTGAAAGATTTTGAAGATTTTTTAAATGCAATGGGTATTGAATGTAAATTGGTATTAAAAAAATTACCAGATGGGCAGATAGAATTGTATTTTGTACATGAACAATTAGTTCCATTTTATGAAAATGCATCAAGTGGTACATTGGCATTAGTAGAGTTGTATCGGAGACTGGTTCCGAAAATATGGGATGCATCCTTGATTTATTTAGATGAATTTGATGCGTTTTACCATTATGAAATGGCAGAAAATGTGATTTGTTTCTTTAAACAGAAGTATCCAAAATGCCAAATGATTATGACATCGCATAATACGAACTTGATGACAAATAGAATTATGAGACCGGATTGCCTGTTTATTTTATCAAGAAAGGGAACATTAACGGCTCTTTGTAATGCAACTGAACGGGAGCTGAGAGAAGGTCACAATCTTGAAAAGATGTATATCAGTGGGGAGTTTGAAAAATATGAATAATTACGCAGTAGAGACAAGGCGGCGTAGCCGAAGCTTACTGGTTGTAGAGGGAAAACATGAAAAGGATGAATTGTTTTGGCTTGTTTTTAAATGTTTTCCAGAAATGAATATTGATATAGATGATGTGTGGATTTACGGTACGAATATTTATAAGTTATATGAGGATATTGTAAAAGAATACGGAAATGATTGGGCAAAAGATGAAATGGATGTTGATTTACCGTTTGTAATCAGTAAAAAGGAACATCCGGAGACAATCTATTATAGAAATGATTTTACCAATATTATTCTTGTATTTGATTATGAACGGCATGATCCGGCATTTTCTGAAGAAAAGATTTTAGAAATGCAGCATTGCTTTGCGGACTCGACTGATATGGGGAAATTGTACCTGAATTATCCAATGATTGAATCATATTTGCATTTAAAATCTATACCAGATGAAGAGTATATAAATCGAAAAATTCCGGTATCATTGCAGCCGGGAGACAAGTATAAAAGCCTAGTAAGGGCAGAAAGTGTTATTGAAAAGGCGGTTGAGTTGCCACATAGAATTGATGATTTACTTGCAGGAGATAGATATCGGGTAAGTGATGTTGAAAAAAGAAATGGATGTTGTGATGCAATATTGAAGATTTCTGCGAATGAGTTAGAAAAAGAATTGGAAGAAATATTGTGTATTGTAGGAGATGAGAAGAAGGAAAAGACATTAAAATATCAATTAAAAGATTGGATTATAAAAATTGGATATACATGTGAGAATCGAACATATTGGGAGCATATGAGAAAAGTTTTACAAGAGATCGTATGTCATAATATTCGTAAGGCAGCCAGAATTCAAAAGGAAGATGCAAATGAAAATAATCTTAGAAAGCAATTTGAACAGATGGATTTATCTGAGATACTGAATGTACAAAATGAAGTCAGCAGAAATTTTGAAAAAGGATTTATATGGGTGTTGAGTACATGTGTATTATTGATTCCGGATTATAATTTTAAATTAGTTGAATAAACCGATGCTGATTATTGCACATAATAAGACTATGGTGGCGCAGCTATATGGAGAATTTAAAGAAATTTTCCAAATAACGCAGTGGAATATTTTGTCTCCTAATATGATAATATGCAGTATAATATAATACGCAGGACAGGTAATAGAAATGAAAAAAATAGACTTTGAGAATGGAACAATTACAGATAATATTTTAAGTGCATCAATCCCTATGCTTGTAGCACAGTTATTGAATCTTTTGTATAACGTAGTAGACAGGATATATATTGCACGTATACCACATATCGGTACAACAGCTATAGGTGCAGTTGGAATATGCTTCCCGGTAATTGTTATTATTACAGCATTTGCTAACTTGTTTGGAAGCGGTGGAACACCTCTGTTTTCGATATACAGGGGAAGAAAGAAGAATAAAGAAGCTTCACTTATTATGGATACGTCATTTTCAATGCTTTGTGCAGGTGCATTTATATTAATGTCATGCGGTATGCTGTTTTCAAAACCGATTCTCATGGTGTTTGGTGCATCGGATAGTACAATAGTTTATGCATATCCATATATGATGATTTATCTTATAGGAACAATACCATCTATGCTTGCCTTAGGACTAAATCCATATATTAATGCACAGGGATATTCTACAACTGGTATGATATCAGTTGCCATAGGAGCAGTTTTCAATTTTATACTGGATCCATTATTTATATTTGTTTTTGGTTTAGGAGTGAAGGGAGCGGCAGTAGCAACAGTTATTTCACAATGCTTCTCAGCGATGTTTACAATATATTTCCTGACACATAAATCCGAATTAAAGATGAGATTTTTAAAGAAAAATGAGCTTGCAGAGTGTGCAGGTTATGCTAAGAATATTATCAGTCTTGGCACAGCGGGATTTATAATGCAGGTTACTAACAGCCTTGTTACAATATGCTGCAATAATGTATTGGCAGTAACAGGAGGAGATATTTACATATCAGTAATGACAATAGTATCTAGTGTAAGGCAGCTTGTGGATACTCCGATTCATGCTATTAATGAAGGCTCTTCGCCAGTTATCAGTTATAATTATGGTGCAGGAAAGCCGGCACGTATAAGAAAAGCAATAATGGTTCTTGGTATTATGACACTGGCTTATACGGCTGTTATGTGGAGCATTATTATATTTGCACCGGGAGCATTAATAAGCATATTCAGTTCAGACAGCAGCCTGCTTAGTGATGCTATTGTTGCATTAAAGCAGTATTTTGCAGCATTTATATTTATGGATCTGCAATATATCGGACAGACAGTATTTAAGTCACTTAACAAAAAGAAGCACGCCATATTCTTTTCATTATTAAGAAAAGTCATTATAGTCGTGCCTCTTACATATATTATGCCATATACATTTAATATGGGGACAGCAGGAGTATTCTTAGCTGAGCCAGTATCCAATGTAATAGGAGGAAGTATCTGCTTTATTACAATGCTTTGTACAGTACTTCCGGAGCTTAAGAGAATGGCTGAAGTATAAAACTACTGTATCCAGGCAGTTCCATTCCGTTATTAAGCTTAATTTCGCTGCCACTTATAAGGTCAGTGCATGTATCAGTTCCGATATTAAACGAAGCAAAGTAAGGCTGCTCGGATGCATTTATGGCAACAAGAACACGTTCATCATTATACTGACGTAGGAAGATGCACTGCTCATTGGTGAGCACGATAGATGAGAAGCTTCCGTAATTCAGTGCATTTGACGACTTCTTCGCGACAGCCAGCTTTGATATAAATGTTGTGAGGTCATTCCATATAGGCGTATCAAAGGAAACACGCAGAGCAGGATCACCATCCTCTTTTCTTCCTGTTGCACCCCATTCACTGCCATAGTATACACAAGGAATACCAGGCATTCCGAATGCAAGGGTGTATATGAGAGGAAGGTGGTTAGCGTTATTAAGAATACTGGCAACTCTTGTTACATCATGATTGTCAACAAAGGAGAGCAGATGCTTTCCCTTATAAAGAGTCCAGTTTTCTGGTCCGAACTGTCGTAATAATGAATGGTTTATTTCAAACATATTCATACAGTTAAAGCTTGAATAAAGACCTTTGTAACATTCGTAATTGGTTACAGAATGTAACATTTCATCATTCATAATCTGGTTATAGTCACCATGAAGAGTTTCACCAAGAAGAAAGAAATCAGGTTTTAGCGAATCGCAGAAGGAGCGTAGCCTTCTTAAGAAGTCGTGATTTAAGCAGTAAGCTACATCAAGTCTTAAGCCATCTATATCGAATTCATTTACCCATCCTTTGATAGCCTTAAAAATATGCTGTATAACATCCTCATTATATAGATTGAGCTTTACGAGGTCATAGCAGCCCTCCCAGCCTTCATACCACAGACCATCATTATAGTTCGAGTTGCCATTAAAGTCTATTCTTGCAAACCAGTTAACATAAGCAGAATTCTCACGGTTTTTAAGAACGTCCTGAAAAGCCCAGAAACCACGACCTACGTGGTTAAATACGCCATCAAGAACAACCTTTATGCCTTCATTGTGCAGATTAGAGCATACATTGGCAAAATCCTCATTGGTTCCAAGTCTTTTATCTATTGTTGTATAGTCACGGGTATTATATCCGTGCGTATCAGATTCAAATACAGGTGAGAAATATATTGCATTGGCTCCCAGCTTTTTAATATGGGGAATCCAGTCATTGACCTTAAGGATACGATGTGTAAGGACATCATCATTATCATAAGGTGCACCGCAGAATCCCAGAGGATATATCTGATAAAAAACACTTTCATAAGCCCACATATTTGTATACCTCCTTGTTTTACGAAGTAAAATGCGACTACCCTTGCAGGAGCAGAGGTATTTACCTCCTAGTATTTTATCTTATAATTATAACATGCTTATGTAACGGCATGTAGTAGAAAAAATATAGATAACTTTATGAAAATGTTATAAAATAGTAATGTTTTTATAACCAAAATGTATTGTAATAAAAGTATACATTGTTTTATAATAAAATTCAATTATGATAATAAAATGAACAGGAGATAGATAATGCTTCAGATTCAACACATCCGTAAGGAATATAGAACAGGAAAGTTAGTACAGAAAGCACTTGATGATGTGTCGCTGAATCTAAGGGATAGTGAATTCGTCGCTGTGTTAGGCCCAAGTGGTTCAGGAAAAACTACACTTCTTAATATCATAGGCGGTCTTGACAGATACGATAGTGGGGATCTTATCATCAATGGAATATCAACTAAAAAATATAAAGACAGAGACTGGGATTCATATCGTAATCATACGATAGGTTTTGTGTTCCAGAGCTATAATCTTATACCTCACCAGACGGTTCTTTCTAATGTTGAGCTTGCACTTACAATATCAGGCATATCAAGGACTGAAAGAAGAAAACGTGCTAAAGAGGCGCTAGAAAAGGTGGGACTTGGAGAGCAGATACATAAAAAGCCAAGCCAGATGTCAGGTGGACAGATGCAAAGAGTTGCCATAGCCAGAGCACTTGTTAATAATCCAGATATTCTTCTTGCAGATGAACCTACAGGAGCACTTGACAGTGAAACAAGCGTACAGGTTATGGAGCTTTTAAAAGAGGTATCAAAGGACAGACTTGTAGTTATGGTAACTCATAACCCTGAGTTGGCTTATGAATATGCTACAAGAATAGTAGAAGTTAAAGATGGAAAGATATTATCGGATTCTGCTCCGTTAGAGATAGATGAAAATATTATAGAAAAACCGGTGCACAAGAATATGGGAAAGTCGTCAATGTCGTTTCTTACAGCACTTTCATTAAGCTTTCAGAATCTTAAGACTAAAAAGGCAAGGACTCTTCTTACATCGTTTGCAGGTTCTATAGGAATTATAGGTATAGCACTTATTCTTTCAATATCTAATGGTGTCAGTGGATATATAAGTGCGATGGAAGAGGATACTTTGTCAGAATATCCGTTACAGATACAAAGTACGGGCTTTGATCTTACAGCGATGATGGTCGGTATGTCAGCATCAGGTGACAACAAAAAGGAGAATGATATCGGTGTTACACCTGTTGTTTCTGATATGTTCTCTAAGATGAGTACCAACGATTTGGCATCGCTTAAAACATATATAGAAGGCAATCCGGAAAATATTGAAGATTATGTGCATGCCATAGAATACAAATATATAGTAACTCCTCAGATATACAGGGAGGATAATACAGGATATAGGCAGATAAATCCTGACAAGTCATATGAGATGATGGGAATGTCTTCATCATATGAGAATTCCATGACATCTGGCATGTCTACAAATGTGTTTTATGAGCTGCCCTCAAACAGCAGTTTATATGAAGAACAGTATGAAGTAAAAGCAGGACATTGGCCACATAATTATAACGAATGTGTTCTTGTGCTTTCCTCAAGCGGTAACATAAGTGACAGGCTTGAGTACACACTAGGTCTGCGGGATAATGCTGAATATGAGAATATGATATCTGCATTTATGTCAGAAAAAGAGATAGATATTCCTGAGAATAACGACAGCTTTTCATATGATGATTTTATTGGCATGACCTTTAAAGTGGTGAATAGTGCTGATTATTATCAGTATGATACAGAGTATGATATATGGAAGGATAAAACTGGTAATGAAGAATATATGAAGGAGCTGATAAGCAAAGGCAATGATCTGAAAATATCAGGTATAGTTAAGCAGGTTGAGGGAACCACAGCAGCAATGCTTACACCGGGTATAGCATATACATCCGGGCTTATAAGACAGCTTATACAATATTCTGCAGCTAGTGATGTAGTAAAGGCACAGAAGGAAAAGAAGGATACCAACATATTTACTGGTGAAAAGTTTGGTATAAGTAGTGACAGTAAAAGTAAATTTAACATGGAATCACTTTTTCAGATAGATACAGATGCAATAAGCAATGCATTTAAGGTGGATGATAGTATATATAATATGAGTATGCCAGATTTTGCTGCATTGATCAATCCAGATGATATATCAGCGGCGTTTGATCCATCTATGTTTGATTCTATGGATTCATCAGTGTTTAACCCTGATAGTTTTGGAGATATATCTTCTGCTTTCGGGGAAAATGGTATGGACTTTGATATAGGAAGTATAGATGCAGACACATTAAAGAAGCTGATATCAGACAGTCTTACAGATGAAGTCAAAGCATCTATATCTGAAGTATTATATGGTTTTAAGGAATATATGTCATCTGATGAAGTATCAGCCCAGTTAAGTAAGGATATCAGACAGCTTATTACTGATTCAATGCATGTAAATATATCACAGGACAGAGTGCTTAAAGAGGTAAACAAGCTTGAAGCCAGATATCTGGAATATATTAAAAAGAATGGTATTGAGGATACAACAGCAGAAAGTGTATTTAAGTTCCTGCTTACAGATGAGGCAAGAAAACAGATATCAGATTCGGCAAAAGAACTTATGAATGATGCTGTGACATTTGATATATCAAAAGAACAGCTCTGGAGTATATTTAAAAAGGATGTAGTAGATGGATACGCAGAATATGCCAGGCAGAATGGATATCAGAACATAGATGGTATTCTTGATAAAGTCATAAACAATATGATCAACAGTCTTAAGGAACAGTTTACTGCCAATATACAGAATGCCATGAACAAGATGATGGAAAGTATCATGGGGAATATGCAGCAGGCTATGGAGGTAGTCATGACACAGATGATGTCCTCTATGACAGATGCCATGATGAATGCCATGCAGCTTATGGGAAATAATATGGCAGCTGCACTAGGTTCAATGGGCATGGGGACAGATACAGATGACTATGATTTTAGCAGCGCATTTGGTATAGATACAGACAGCTTCGCAGATGCGATAAAGATGAATATGAACGAAAGTGACCTTTCAGATCTTATGAAGTCACTTATGTCTGATACGGATGTTGCCTCATATGACAATAATATGAAAAAGCTTGGCTATGCAGATTTGTCAGTACCAGGTGAAATAGACATATATCCTAAGGATTTTGAAAGTAAGGATAAGATAGTAAATATACTTGATAACTATAATACAAGCATGAAAAAGCAGGGTAAGGATGAACAGGTTATAAGCTACACAGATGTGGTAGGAACACTTATGTCCTCTGTCACTACCATAGTAAATGTTATAAGTTATGTGTTGATTGCATTCGTGGCTATATCTTTAATAGTATCTTCTATTATGATAGGTGTTATCACATATATAAGTGTACTTGAAAGACGTAAGGAGATAGGAATATTAAGGGCAATAGGTGCTTCCAAGAAGAATGTTTCGGCTGTATTTAATGCAGAAACATGTATAATCGGACTATGCTCAGGACTTATGGGTATAGGTATAACATTACTTTTCCTGCTTCCTATAAATGCTGTTATTCATGCACTTTCAGGAGTGGACAACATCAATGCAGTACTTCCTGTAATTCCAGCGATAGTGCTTATACTGCTTAGTGTATTTCTTACATTTACCGGTGGATTGATTCCTTCTAAAAAGGCATCCAAGAGTGACCCGGTGATGGCACTGAGGAATGAGTAGAATGATTAAAATGTTGTTTAATTGAATATTAGTTGGCGACGAACAGACGACAAATATAAGCTACAGGCAGTCCTGCACACTATGTTCAATGCCAGAAGCT
>ERZ860264.1672-NODE-1672-length-14474-cov-3.661003_pt1 | contig 14474 bp, 9 predicted proteins | sample MGYA00509980_ERZ860264 | MGnify/ENA primary metagenome ERZ860264 (study PRJEB30046, sample SAMN00715212) | human gut metagenome | study: EMG produced TPA metagenomics assembly of the A metagenome-wide association study of gut microbiota in type 2... | reverse complement strand
AGGAGGGGACTAAGATTACCCCACTTAAAGGCTTCCATGCGAGTTCTGCAACACCTTCATGAGCATAAAATTGCATCACCTCAAGAATCGGAAGAGCCGGACTTTTTAATCTTTGAACATACCTTTTATGACATTATGTGGGTTATTCCGCTTTTTTTCAGTAATTTTGTAGGCGGTTAATAGGAAAAGAGCAATTAATCGGAAAAAAAGAAAGATGAGACAGATACGCAGATATGTGCTGGCCGCCGTGGCCGTCATGATTGTGAGCGGCATGGCGATGGCACAGACCACGAAGTGGAAAGAGATACACAAGGTCAAGAAGAAGGAGACCATCTTCGGCATCGCGCGTGACAACGGACTGACCGTTGACGAACTGATTGCGGCCAATCCGGAGATGACCAAGCCCGGATATGAGCTGAAGAAAGGCGAGACAATCTTCATCCCATTCCCCTCGGGACCGGACAAGACGCTGACCGCAGCCCAACAGGCCCGGCAAGCCAAGACGGCCCCAGCGGGCGACAAGGCCGGGGCGGCGAAGGGTAGGGACGACGTGGACATGCGCCGGCGCGAGATTCGCGTGGGCGTGATGCTGCCGTTGCACGACATCAACGGTGACGGCCGGCGGATGGTCGAATACTACCGCGGTGTGCTCATGGCCTGTGACAGCTTGCGCCAGGGCGGAATCTCGGTGGACGTCAGGGCGTGGAACGTGCCTGAGGACGCCGACATCAGCAAGACGCTGCGCGACAAGAACGCCGCCCGCTGCGACGTCATCATCGGCCCGCTCTACTCGAAGCAGGTCAAGCCGCTCGCCGATTTCGCACGGGCACACGACATAAAGGTGCTCATTCCGTTCTCCATCAATGCCCCCGAGGTGAAGACCAACCGTAACATCTTCCAAGTTTATCAGAGTCCGGAAGACTATAACGAGGCCGTTATAGGCCATTTCCTCGAAAAATTCGCCGGCTTCCACATGGTCTTCATCGACTGCAACGACACGACCAGCAAGAAGGGCATCTTCACCTTCGGGCTGCGCCGGAGGATGGAGACGATGGGCCGCAGCCACTCCATCACAAACCTGAAGTCAAGCGAGGCGGCGTTTGCCAAGGCGTTCAGCACGACGCTGCCCAACGTCGTCATCCTCAACACCGGACGCTCGCCGGAGCTGAACATCGCCTTCGCCAAGCTGAACGGGCTGACGACGACCAATCCGAAGCTGAGCATCTCGATGTTCGGATATACGGAATGGATGATGTACACGAAATATAATCTTGACAACTTCTATAAGTTCAGCGTCTACATCCCCGCCACGTTCTACACCAATCCGCTGTCGCCCCAGACGGCGCGCATAGAGCAGAAATATCGCTGGAACTTCCATGCCGACATGATGCAGGCCCTGCCGCGGTTTGCCATAACGGGATTTGACCATGCCTACTATTTCATCAAGGGACTCCACATGTACGGCAAGGTCTTCGTCGGACCGCGCGGTGTGGTCGGATACAAACCCATACAGACGCCGCTCCACTTCGAGCGCATCGGCGACGGCAGACTGCAGAACCGCGGACTGCTCTTCGTCCACTATACGCCGGGCCACAAGATAGAGACAATCAACTTCTGACACACACACAAATACAGCATGCGTAGATATATCATTCTGACAGCGGCGGCCGTGATGATGGCCGTGACGGCGGCGGCACAGGTGGGCGACTACCGGAGCGAGGTTGCCGTGGGTGTCAACGGCGGATATGTGATGAGCACGGTGGGCTTCAATCCCAACATCCCGCAGCAGACGCTGGGCGGCATGACGGCCGGTCTCTCCGTGCGCTACACGTGTGAGAAATACTTCAACAGCATCTGCGCCCTTGTCGGTGAGGTCAACTACACGCAGACGGGATGGCGCGAGGACATTCTCACGGCCGAAGACATGCCCGTCATAAACCAATATACGGGCCAGCCCGAAGAGTTTGAGCGCCGCCTGACCTACATCCAGGTGCCGATGATGGCCCGCATGGGGTGGGGACGTGAGCGCAAGGGCTTCCAGTTTTTCTTCCAGCTCGGTCCGCAGGTGGGCATGTTCCTGTCGGACAAGTCGAAGGCAAACTTCGACTTCGACCGGCGCAACGTCAACGACCGTATCGGCGCGCAGCGTGAGGCCGCTCAGGACACTCTGGCCATACAGCGCAAGTTCGACTACGGAATCGTGGGCGGTCTCGGACTGGAATATTCCCATCCGAAGGTGGGCCACTTCATCATCGAGGGCCGCTACTACTACGGGCTCGGTGACATCTACAACAACTCCAAACGCGACTACTTCGGGCGGAGTAACCTCGGAAATATCGTCGTCAAACTGACTTATCTCTTTGACATCATGAAATCTGATAACCCTAAAATTAAATAAATTATGTTTGAAGGACAACCTAAAGGTCTTTATGCGTTGGCTCTTGCCAACACCGGCGAACGCTTCGGCTATTATACGATGCTCGCCGTATTCGCATTGTTTCTGCGAGCCAACTACGGTCTGTCGGCAGCAACGGCCGGCACAATCTACAGTTCGTTTCTGATGCTCGTCTATTTCTTCCCGCTTTTCGGCGGCATGCTGGCCGACAAGTTCGGTTTCGGCAAGATGGTGACAACCGGAATCATGATTATGTTCGGAGGCTATCTGCTTCTTTCCGTTCCGCTCGGCGGTGACACGGTGGCTCTTGTCGTGATGCTGGCCGCACTGCTGCTGATCGGTTTCGGAACGGGACTGTTCAAGGGCAATCTGCAGGTTATGGTCGGAAATCTCTATGACGATCCGAAGTATGCCGCACGCCGCGACTCCGGCTTCTCACTGTTCTATATGGCCATAAATATCGGCGCCTTGTTCGCTCCGACCATGGCGGTCCGGATTATGGAATATGCCCAGACAGAGTTGGGCTATCCGGTGAATGACTCCTACCACTTCGCTTTCGCCGTGGCCTGCGCCTCGCTGATACTTTCAATCGCGATATACTATGCGTTCCGCAGTACGTTCCGTCATACAGAAGGCAACAAGACTACGGCTGCGAAAGGTGCTGACCAGGCTGGCGAGAAACTGTCTCCGGCAGAGACCAAGCAGCGCATCACGGCTCTGTGTCTCGTTTTTGCCGTTGTCATCTTCTTCTGGATGGCGTTCCATCAGAACGGCCTGTCGCTGACGTATTTTGCCGATGAGTTTACGGCGCGTTCGGCAGAGGGCGTACAGGGCATGGCCTTTGACGTCTGGAATCTCGTGCTCATCATCTTTATCGTCTACGCAGGTTTCTCACTCTTCCAGAGCAAGACGGGAAAAGCTAAGGGCATATCTGCCGCAGTGATCATCGCAGCCGTGGGGTTGCTCGTATATAAGTATTATCAGATGACGGGCGCAGTGGAGGTTTCCGCACCGATTTTCCAGCAGTTCAACCCGTTTTATGTGGTTGCTCTGACACCGGTGTCGATGGCGATATTCGGTACTTTGGCCGCTAAGGGCAAGGAGCCTTCAGCACCGCGGAAGATTGCCTACGGAATGATTGTGGCTGCCGCCGCTTTCGCCATGCTCGTGTTCTTCTCCATAGGTCTGCCCATGCCTCAGACAGAACCCGGTCCTGACGGCAATCCGGTCGCTGTGCATGTTGCCGACGTTACACCAAATCTGCTTATCGGTGTCTACCTCATTCTGACGTTCGGTGAGCTTCTGCTCTCTCCGATGGGAATCTCCTTTGTGTCGAAGGTCGCTCCTCCCAAATATAAGGGAATGATGATGGGTGGCTGGTTTGTGGCCACGGCTATCGGCAATCAGCTCGTTCTCTTCGGCGGTGTGCTGTGGGGAACAATACCCTTGTGGGCTTGCTGGGCTGTCTTCATGAGTGTCTGCCTCATTGCCGCTGTCTTCATGTTCGTCATGATGAAGCGTTTGGAGGCTGTCGCCAAGTGATGACGGTGTGACGGGAACAGAAATGCTCCCGCCATAGCAGGATTAAACTGATGTAATCAGTCATATATATAATTAATCTAAACGCAAAGACGCGAAAACGCAAAGTATTATGGCAAGTTGGATAGATACTACGGACAAGATGCTTTGCGCTTTTGCGTCTTTGCGTTTACGTTATTTCGACTGATTATCACACAATATTTTTTGTATGAGCTTACCTTATATATAATAATAGTAGTGGCAAGCAGCCACTTGATAATCCTTAAATCTTCGTTGCTTTGTTATCCCTTCTCCTTTCCTCTTTCCTTATTTTCGCCGAACTCAACTGCGAAAACCTTTTCGACTGCCGCCATGACAGCCTGAAGCAAGACATGGAATTTCTTCCCGAATCAGGTCGTCATTGGACGCCATGGAAATATTGGCGGAAGGTGAACAACATCGCTCAGGCCGTTGTCGCTTGCGGACAGGGTGGGGCGGACTATGGCACGGCCAGTCGTGATGGCGTTGGAATGACTGTAGGCCGTGCTGATATGGCTGGTTCGGAACATGGTTCCGGCGGTGTTGCCGGCGGTGACGCAAACTATCGCATGCCGGATTTCGTCGCGCTTTGCGAGGTGGAGAATGACAGTGTGATGCGTGACCTGACGAAACGCTCACTTCTTCGCACTGCACGTTATGAATACATAATGACCGATTCGCCCGACGGACGTGGCATAGACGTCGCCTTGATGTATTCGCCGTTCGCTTTCGCGCCCATACGTCACTATCCGCTGAGGGTCGACCCGGTGGAAGGAATGACACCGACGCGTGACATACTCTATGTCTTCGGTCGTACAGTAGCGGAAGATACGTTGCATATCTTTGTCGTTCATGCTCCGAGCCGGCGTAATGGTGAGCGTCATTCGCAAAGATTCCGTGAGGCCGTGGCCCGTCGGCTTTGTGCTTCGGTGGACTCCGTCAGGGCGTTGATGCCTGACGCTAAAATCATTGTAGCTGGAGATTTCAATGACTATTTGGGTGACCCGGTTCTTTCGCTCCTTCTTACTCATGGCCTTACCGACGTTTCGGCCGGTGCCCACGGTCTCTATGGGCGTGCGAAAGGAACCTATCGTTATAACGGGCGTTGGGGAAGTCTTGACCATATTCTGATGTCGTCGTCGTTGGCATCCTGCGTTCAGTCTGCCTTCATCTACGATGCCCCGTTTCTGCTTGAAGAAGATAAAAAGTATGGCGGCTTCAAGCCTTTCCGCTCATACACCGGATACCGCTTCTCTGCCGACGGTACCAGCGACCATCTTCCGCTGGTGGTGAGGTTTGGAAGTGAAGAATTTATTAAATGAAGAGTGAAGAATGAAGAGTGAAGAATGAAGAATAGGCTGCCGCCGTTCCCACTGCGATTGAAACAAAACGGGAATGGCGACAGCCTATTCTTCATTCTTCACTCTTCATTTATTTTATGTTCGGTTCCTCAAGTCCGAGGCCTTTCTTCTTGTCAACTACTTTCAGGAAAAGACCGATGACGAGGGCTGCAACTCCAAGACAGGCAAGCATTATCAGAGGAGCAGTGTAGTTGAGGTGCGTGGGGTCGGTGACACCCTCGTTGGTGGCAGTAAGCACTTTACCGATGAGCAGCGGGAAGAGCCACAGACCGATGTTCTGAATCCAGAAAATCAGAGCGTAGGCACTGCCTATGACTTTTGCGTCGACAAGTTTTGGCACGCTTGGCCACAACGAAGCGGGTACGAGTGAGAACGACGCGCCCAAAACAAGGATTGTAAGATATGCAACGACAACACCGCCGACTTGGTTGCCCTTGAACTCCGGAAGGATGAATGCGAATGTGAGGTGGCATGCGATAAGAAGCAGCGAACCGAGCACAAGCATTGATGCGGCCTTGCCCTTGTGGTCGACGTAGTTGCCGAGAACGGGTGTTATGCCGACGGCGAGAAGCGGGAATACGGCGAATATGGATTCAGCAGACTGGCGCATGTAGCCCATGTAGCAGTAGGTGATGAGTGCCAGTACGGATATGGCGAGCATGGTATATTTCAATTCCTGCTTTTTGATGAAATTGAACATGAATGCTGTCGCAGCCACTACAAGCATGATGCCATACTGAACAATCGTTACGGACGGAGAAGCCCAGAAAGAGTCGGCAGGAACGTCGGTGAATGTGAGGTTGCACTGCAACATGTTTACCGCGTATTTCTGGAATGGGAATATTGCACTGTAATAGAGCACGCAGAGGAGGGAGACGAGCCAAAAGCCCATTGACGAAAGTATCTGACCGATATCTGATATCTTGAAGGGGTCGTCTTTCTCTTCTGCCTCGCCGGTCTGGGCGTCGAGCTTCTTGTCCATGAAGAAATAGACAACGAGCATGATGAGTGATATGCACAGAAGCACGACACCGAACGCAACAGAGCGTGACACGCTTATCTCGCCGCCCAGCTTGGCAAAGAAGGGTGAGAAAATCATGCAGGTAGCCACGCCAAGACGTGCCAGTGCCATCTCCGAGCCCATCGCCAATGCCATTTCACGGCCTTTGAACCATTTCACGATACCGCGGCTGACAGTGATGCCGCCCATCTCGCAGCCGCATCCGAAGATCATAAAGCCGAGAGCTGCGAGTTTGGCTGACGACGGCATGCCTTCATAGAACGGTGACACGCCAAGCTGTTCAAAGACGGGAATGTGATTGAGATTTTCCGTGAACCATACGTCAAGCGAACTGCCGATGAAGCTGTCGCTGACGGCATACCACTTGACACATGCTCCGGCGAGCATTACTACTCCCGAGAGAAGGGCGGTGAAGCGTACACCCATCTTGTCGAGAATGATACCGGCAAAGATAAGGAAGAATACGAATACATTGAGGAATGTCTCGGCACCTTGCATCGTTCCGAAGGCATCTGAGTCCCAGCCGCGTTGCGACTGCATAAGGTCTTTGATTGGCGAGAGGATGTCCATGAAGATGTAAGCACAGAACATCGCAAGAGCCAGAAGCAATAAGGCTGTCCAGCGGAGGGCAGCGGAATCGCGTAGCGTTTTTGTTGAATTCATTGTTTCTTTATTTTATATGTTCTTTTGTTTTTCTTGTTTAATGAGTTTTTCTTATCCTTACTTCTTTAACCAGCGGTCAAGCCATCCGAAGAAAGTGCGCTGCCAAAGGACTCCGTTTTGTGGTTTGAGCACCCAGTGATTCTCGTCGGGGAAGATGAGAAGCTCGGCCGGGATGCCGCGCATACGGGCTGCGTTGAAGGCTCCCATGCCTTGGTTGTAGTTGATGCGGTAATCCTTTTCGCCGTGGATACAGAGGATGGGTGTGTCCCAGCGGTCTACAAACTTATGCGGCGAGTTGTCGTATGTCTTCCGGGCATTGCTTGTCTGATGCTTGTCCCAGAAAGCGTCATCGTATTCCCAGTTGCTGAACCATGCTTCCTCGGTGTCGGTGTACATCGATTCGAGATTGAATGCACCGTCGTGGGCGATGAAGCACTTGAAGCGCTTGTCGTGGTGGCCGGCGAGATAGTAGACGCTGAAGCCGCCGAAGCTGGCTCCCACGGCGCCGAGGCGGTCGCGGTCAACGAACGGCAGATTGGCTGCGGCATCGTCAATGGCCGACAGATAGTCGTTCATGCACTGGCCGGTCCAGTCGCCGCTCACCTGCTCGTTCCATTCAGAGCCGAAACCGGGAAGGCCGTGGCGGTTGGGAGCTACAATGACATAGCCGTTGGCTGCCATTATCTGGAAGTTCCAACGGTAGCTCCAGAACTGGCTGACGGGGCTTTGCGGACCGCCCTCGCAGAAGAGCAGGGTGGGGTACTTCTTGTTCTCGTCGAAGTCTGACGGCAGAACAATCCAGCAGAGCATGTTCTTTCCATCGGTAGTCTTGACCCAACGCTGTTGCACTTTACCGAATGTGAGCTGGTCGGTGATGTGCTTGTTCTCCGTTGTCACCTGCGCAATCTTGGTTTTCTTCACTTCTTTTCCGGGAGAAACGACGTAGATATCGGTCGGAGCGGAGAGGCTCTGGCGCATGGTGAGGAGCTTGTCGCCGTCGTTGGCCGGAGCAACGGAAAGATAGTCGGCCCAGTCGTTGGTGAGCTGTTTCACCTCGCCCTTGAGGTTTGTGTGGTATATGTTGGTGCAACCGTGCCATACAGCGGTGAATGATAGCGTCTTTGAGTCGGCACTCCAGCAGAAGGCATCAACGTTGGAGTCGAACGATTCCGTGACGTATGTCTTCTCACCTGTGGCAAAGGTGTAGACGCAGAGACGGTTGCGGTCGGCCTCATATCCGTCGCGGGCCATGCTCTGCCATGCCACATACTTGCCGTCGGGTGAGAACTGAGGGTTGGTGTCATAGCCGGGATTGTTCTTCAGGTTCTCCTCGCTGTTGACCTTCTGGTCTTTCATTGTGTGGGTGGGCTTCACGGCGACGGGCTTATATCCCTCCGGCTTGCAGAGGTTGCGCGTCTCTTTCGTGTCCACTTCATACAGGAAGATGTCCGAATCGGTGGAGATGGCATAGTCCAGTCCCGTCTTCTTGCGACACGTATATGCAATGGATTTCGACGAAGGGCTCCACGCGAGCTGCTCGATTCCGCCGAACGGTTCCATCGGACACTCGTATGGCTCGCCTTCAAGTATGTCGGTCATCATGTTGCCGATGGTGCCGTCCTCGTTGACATCGGCGATAAAGGGATGCTGGATTGTCTCGACGTAGTGGTCCCAATGACGATACATGAGGTCGGTGACGCGGCGGCCGGTGGCCAGAGGCAGATCGTCTGGGTTCTTCTTGATAATCTCGTTGAACGCCATCGACTTGATGATGATAACCTTCCGGCCGTCGGGCGAGAACTTGAAGCCCTCGACGCTTCCGTCCGTCCTGCTGAGCTGGCGGCGGTCACTGCCGTCGCGCTCCATCGACCATATCTCCCCTCCGGTAAGGAAGGCGATGCGGCCGTTCACCCATGTCGGGTCGGTCTCGCTGGCGGCAGCGGTGGTCAGCTGGCGGTTGTTCTTTCCGTCGGCGTCAATGACGCAGATGACCTGATGGCCCTTGTTCTCCTTTACGCTATAGTAGCCCACCTGATAGACAATCTGCTTTCCTTCGGCTGATGCTTCCGCCGAGGCGATGCGTCCCATGGCCCACAGAGCTTCGGGAGTCATGAGGCGGCTGCTGAGTGTGATGTTGTTCTTGCCTATGTTCACGGCATTCTGTGCTTTTGTGCTGCCGGTGTGTGCGAACAGCGCTATCACGGCGGCAACGATTATTCGATATGTTTTCATTTGTTGGTAATATTAGCTTCTGATTGAATACGCTGAGACGCAAAGACGCCGAGAATACTTTTACTGTGTGTGTCCAGTTAAAAATAACCTTTGCGTCTTTGCGTCCCTGCGTTTATTCTAAAACTTTCCGTTCATTCAGAACATATCATTTTCTTCTGTTCTGCATTTCGCGTTGTTGTCTCTGTATCTCGGCGGCCTGTTTCTGCATGGCTTCAAGCCTTGCGGCCAGTCCGCTGGTTTTCTTCGGGTTTTTCATGTTCTCCTTGTAGCGTGCTTCCAGAATGGCCAGCAGCTTCTCGTCGTCCGTCGTCTTGCGCAGTGTCCACATGATGGCGGCGCTGAAGAAGAGCGAGATGAAATAGTAGAAGTTGAGGCCGGCCGAATAGTCATTGAACATGAAGAAGAACATCACGGGCATGAGGTACATCATCCACTGCATCATCTTCATCTGTTCAGCCTGCTGTCCGACCATCTGGTCCTTCTGCTGGCGCATGCTCATGACCGAGTAGAGGATGTTCGACACGCAGAAGAGTATGCAGGTGAGGCTGAGATGGTCGCCGATGAGCCAGATATTCGTGTTCCACTCCAGTATCGGGTCGTATGTCGACAGGTCGTTTATCCAGAGGAAGCTCTCGCCGCGCAGCTGGATGGCGTTGGGCACGAAGTTGAACATCGCGATCCAGATAGGCATCTGGATGAGCATCGGCAGACAGCCCGAGAGCGGGCTCACGCCATATTTGGAGTAGAGCGCCATCATGGCCTGCTGCTTCATCATCTGGTCCTCGGGCTTGTCATACTGCTTTGTGGCCTCTTCGAGTTTCGGTTTGAGCACGCGCATCTTCGCGGAGCTCATATAGCTCTTCTTCACCATCGGGAAGGTGATGAACTTGAGCAGCAGTGTTATGATGATGAGCACGATGCCCATGTTGAGGCCGAATCCGGTCAGCCAGTCGAAGACGTAGAGCGTGAACCAGCGGTTGATGATGCGGAACAGAGGCCATCCCAAGTAGACGAGCTGCTGCAGTTCGAGGTCCTTGCCGAACGTGCTTTCCTCCTCGACGTCCTGAAGCAGACGGAAATCGTTCGGACCGATGAACATCTCAAACTCCGTCGGTCTTGCGCCGGTGGGGTCGAACGCCGTCTTCATCTTCGCCTCATACTGCTTCAGATAGCCCGAGCCTTTCTCCTGCGGTATGCTCGTCATGAGCGAGTTGGCCGCGATTTCGTCCTTTGCGATGAGCACGGCGCTGAAGAACTGGTTCTTGAAGGCAACCCAGTCGAGGGCCTCTTCAATCTTTTCGTTCTCCTTTGCGGAAGTTTCGTTCAGATAGTCCGTGCCGCCGTCCTTCTCCTTGTATGTGAGTGAGGCGTAGCGGTTCTCAAACGTAAATCCTTTCTCCTGCTGGCGACACTTCTCGTTCCACACGATGTCCATCTCCTTGCAGTTGGGCGCGAAGATGCCGCTTAGTCCTTGAGTGCGGAATGACATGTGGAGCATATAGTCGGCGCCAAGCTTATAGTCGAGTATGACGGCACCGCCGTTTCCTGCCTCAGCCGTCATGGTGACGGTTGAGTCGGTCACGTTCGTTGGTGTGAAATAGAGATCAGACGTGATGATGTTGGTCGTCTTGCCGGCCAGCATGAAGTTGAGGTTCTGGTCGCCGCCCTCGAAGAGCGTCACGTCGCTGGCGTCGTTGCGGTCCTTGAAACCAAGGATTTTTGCTTTTTTGACCACGCCGCCCTTTGTGTCGAGCGTCAGCTCCACCTTGCTGTTCTTCAGGACGACCTGACTGTTGCTTCCGTTGAGAGCCTGATGGAACAGAGCCGTGCTGTCGCCCTGCGCCTGGGCGAGAGCCTGCGCCTTCTTCGTGTCGGCTGCGAGCTTTTGCGCCTCTTCCGCTTTCTGTCTCGTCACGGTGGCTATGGAGTCCTGCCGGCGCTGTGCGGCAATTTCCTCGGCTGACGGTTGGTTGTACCAGCTGAAACCTATCAGCACCAATATTATCAGTACAATACCGATGGTGTTGTTCTTATTCATCTTTCTTGTTCTTGATTGCTGTTCTTATAAAGTCTACGAAGAGCGGGTGCGGATGGAGCACGGTGCTCTGATATTCGGGGTGGAACTGTGTTCCGATGTACCATTTCAGTCCGGGTATTTCCACTATTTCGACGAGGTCGCTCTCCGGGTTGCGTCCCACGCACAGCATACCGTTGCGCTCATATTCCGTCTGATAGTCGTTGTTGAACTCATAACGGTGGCGGTGGCGCTCCTGGATGTGCTCTTTCTTGTATATATCGAACACGCGCGAACCTTGTTTAAGAACACACTCGTATGCACCGAGACGCATCGTGCCGCCCATGTCGGTTATGTTCTTCTGCTCCTCCATGATGTCAATGACGTTGTGTGGCGTCTTGCTGTCCATCTCGCGGCTGTTGGCGTCAGCATATCCGAGGACGTTGCGTGCGAACTCTATCACAATCATCTGCATACCCAGACAGATGCCGAATGTCGGGATGTCGTGCGTACGGGTGTAGTGGGCGGCGACGACCTTACCTTCGATGCCGCGCTGTCCGAATCCCGGGCAAATCACGATGCCGTCCTGTCCGTCCAGTTTTTCGGCAACGTTGTCCTCAGTGATGGTCTCAGAGTTGATGAACGTGATGACGGTCTTGCGGTCGTTGTAGGTTCCTGCCTGTGCGAGGCTTTCGCGGATGCTCTTGTAGGCGTCCTGCAAATCATATTTGCCGACCAATCCGATGCGCACCTCCTTGGTAGCGTTGTTGCGGCGTTCGAGGAAGCTGCGCCACGGGCCGAGCGTCGGAGTCTCACCGATTTCCATGCCGAGTTTGCGCATGATGGCCGTGTCAAGGCCTTGTCGCTGCATGTTCACCGGCACCTCATAGATGGATGGCAGGTCCTCGCTCTGCACGACGCAGTCCTTCTCGACGTTGCAGAACGACGCCACCTTCTTCAGAATCTCGTCGTTCAGATGTTTCTCCGTGCGCAGGATGAGGATGTCCGGCTGTATTCCGACGCTTTGCAGTTCCTTTACGGAGTGCTGCGTGGGCTTTGTCTTCAGCTCACCGGCAGCCTTCAGATAGGGTACGTAGGTGAGATGGACGTTCACGGCGTTCTTTCCCATTTCCCATTTCATCTGTCTGATGGCCTCAAGGAACGGAGCGCTCTCGATGTCGCCGATGGTACCTCCGATTTCGGTGATGACGAAGTCATAGTGATACTTCTCGCCGAGCAGCTTGATGTTGCGTTTTATTTCGTTTGTGATGTGGGGCACCACCTGTATGGTCTTGCCTAAATAGTCGCCGCGGCGCTCCTTGTCGATGACGGCCTTGTAGATGCGTCCCGTCGTCAGCGAGTTGGCCTTGGTGGTCTGTATGCCGGTGAAGCGCTCATAGTGGCCGAGATCGAGGTCGGTCTCCATACCGTCGACGGTCACGTAACATTCTCCGTGCTCGTATGGATTGAGGGTTCCCGGGTCGATATTGATGTAAGGATCAAACTTCTGGATTGTGATGTTGTAGCCTCTGGCCTGAAGCAGTTTGCCGATGGACGACGAGATTATTCCTTTGCCAAGCGATGAAACCACACCGCCGGTGACGAAGATATACTTAGTTTCTGCCACGATTATATAATTTAATGATTCTTATCTAATACCTTAATTATACTCAAGGCGCAAAATTACTAAAAAAAGTTGAAACCCGCAAAGATTAGGTAAAGAATTAGTATTGACGGGTATGGCGTTGGTTAAATTCCAATAATAATGGTTATCTTTGCATTATCTTTGCATAAGATAGGCTGCACCCGGCAATATGTGAGCCAGCTCACATTGCGCTCGTCTGCGCTATCCTCACATTATCTCATCTTATGGTGAACAGCAAGTAATGAATATCAGACATATCCATATCCTCTCTGCGACCCTGCTCCTGTCTGTCGCTGCATCAGCCCAGCGCCGTATCAACCGGCCTGTCAAGCCCGACACGACAATCGTTCTCCGGGCATACACCGACTCGCTCGCAGTCTCCCTGCAGCGTGCCGACTCGCTTGCAGCCGCTTTGACTGCCGGACGCAAAGGTGCAGCTGACGGCCGTTATTTCCGTCTCTTTGTCCCCCCGACATTCTATCATTCTGCTGCCGTAAAGACGTTGGAGATCGCTCCGGCGGCTTCTGGCCGTGACGACGTTACTGACGCCATCGATGCCGCTCTGCTCTCGATGTACATGCGGCGGCCGGATCTCGTCGCCGCCACAGAGACCGGACTGCGCAAGGTCGGTTCCATACGTGCCGACGTGGAGAAGCCGGTCCGCCGCAACGTCGAACTGACAGAGCTGGCCGCACCGGTGGTCGACGAGCCGGTGGCCGCACCGGTGGAAGTGATGGTCAGGCGTCCTAATTTCTGGACGTTCAGCGGCGACAACAGTCTGCAGGTCATGCAGAACTATGTGTCGGAGAATTGGCACAAGGGAGGCGAAAGCAACTATTCCATGGTGGGCAACGTGGTCCTCAACGTGAATTACAACAACAAAAAGCGCATTAAGTTTGAGAACAAGCTGGAGATGAAGCTCGGCTATCAGACTTCGCCTTCGGACACGCTTCACAAGTATAAGACCAACAACGACCTCCTCCGATATACCGGCAAGCTGGGTCTTTTAGCGGCAAAACGCTGGTATTACACGCTTCAGGTTCTGGCGTACACACAGTTTGCCAAAGGTCTGAAGAGCAACGACAAGAAGGTCTATTCAGACTTCATGTCGCCCTTCAATCTTAACATAGGTCTCGGTATGGACTACTCGGTGGAGACGCACAACAAGCGGCTGACCGGCAGTGTCAACCTTTCGTTCCTTTCGTTCAACTTCCGCTATGTCGACAGGAAGAATCTGGCGAAGAAATATGGTGTCATCGGCGACCACCACACGCTGGAGGATTTCGGTTCGCAGCTCACGACAAGTCTCACATGGAAGATTACGGACCAAATCAAATGGGTCACCCGTCTCTATGGATATACCACATACGAGAAAGCGCTGCTCGAATGGGAAAACACAATCACGCTCAATGTTACGAAATATATCAGCACGACAATCTTTGTCTATCCGCGTCTTGACGACTCGGCCAAAAAACGTGATGAGGAATGGGGCTACTGGCAGTTCAATGAATATTGCTCGCTGGGACTCTCTTATTCGTTCTGATTTAAGGTTCGTCCGACATTTGGAGCGATAGCCCAGGAAGCAG
>ERZ860264.1664-NODE-1664-length-14531-cov-3.016786_pt1 | contig 14531 bp, 7 predicted proteins | sample MGYA00509980_ERZ860264 | MGnify/ENA primary metagenome ERZ860264 (study PRJEB30046, sample SAMN00715212) | human gut metagenome | study: EMG produced TPA metagenomics assembly of the A metagenome-wide association study of gut microbiota in type 2... | reverse complement strand
CAAGTGGTAACCAAGATATTGAAACGCACATTTCTTATTCTATGCATCGGATGGGCAATCGGTTGGTTTGACCATGTATGTGAAGGTGACTTCCTGCCTTTTGTCCATCTGCGCATCCCCGGGGTACTGCAACGCATTGCTTTATGTTACTGTGTTATTTCTTTTACATCCCTATTTATGAATCATAAGTTCATCCCCGCATTAACCTTTATCTTACTAGTAAGTTACACTGTCATATTATGCATGGGGAACGGTTATGCCTGCGATGAAAGCAATATTTTATCCATTATTGACAGGCAACTTTTCGGCGAAGCGCATCTCTATCAAAAGAGCCCGATTGATCCGGAAGGATTTGTAAGCACTCTCTCTGCTATCGCCCACACTTGTATCGGTTTTTCATATGGAAAATGGATAATACAAAGCCATCAGACAGAAAACAAAGTACTCCGTTTGTTCTTGACCGGATTCATTCTGATAAGTATCGGCTATTTATTGGCAGATGCGCTGCCTTTAAATAAAAGAATATGGTCTCCTACTTTTGTTCTGGTGACCTGCGGAGTGGCTTCCATGTCACTTGCCACACTAATGTATTATATAGACATAAGGAATAAACAAAAATGGTGCCGCTTCTTCATCATCTTCGGCGTCAACCCCCTATTCCTCTATGTATTGAGCGAAGTACTTGCCATTATGATGGGAAGTACCGGATGGAAAGCGGCAGCCTATGCAGCCATTCATTCAGGAATAACCGACACCTACCTTGCCTCAGCCGTCTACGCCCTCGTTTTCACTCTGTTTTTGGGGGGTATCGGTTATCCACTATATCTTAAGAAAATATACATCAAACTGTAACAACAGATTCACAATATATAGAGAACTATACAGTATTAAACAAGAACATATTAATCAAAACCAAAATTAAATTCTATGCTAAACGTACAATCTCTAACCCAAAGGACATTTGCACAGATAGTAGTCTTTGCATTACTCCTATTAAACAGTACACTGGCATTTGCTCAAAATCAAGTTAACGGTATTGTCACAGACAAAACCGGAGAACCCCTTATCGGAGTGAATGTAGTCGAAAAAGGTACTACCAACGGTGTTATCACTGACTTTAACGGACAGTTTACACTGAATGTAGCACAAGGAAAGACACTCGTATTCTCTTACGTGGGTTACACTACCCAGGAAATTACAGTAAAAGGATCTTCTTTGAAGATTATTATGGAAGAAGATTCTAAAACATTAGATGAAGTTGTGGTAGTAGGTTATGGCAGCATGAGTCGTAAGGATGTAACCAGCTCCATTACCACTGTGAAAGCAGACAAACTGAATGTAGGAGTTTATTCTGACCCTGGACAGTTGCTGCAAGGTAAAGTCCCTGGTTTGACGGTAGTACAAAGCAGCGATCCGACTTCTGGTACTGCTTCTATCTCTTTACGTGGGGCTTCCTCTCTGCGTACCGGTGCGGCAATGGAACCTTATTATGTTATTGACGGTATTCCCGGTATGTCATTAAGTCTGATTGCTCCCGAAGATATTGAAAGCATTGACGTACTTCGTGACGCTTCTGCAACAGCTATTTATGGCTCCAAGGCTGCTAACGGTGTAATTTTGATTACCACCAAAAAAGGTAGTAAAAGTGAGCACACTTCTGTAAACTACAGCGCATATCTTGCATTTGACAACATTGCCAAGCGTTTGGATATGATGACTGCCGACGAACTCCGCACCTATGCCAAGGAAAATAACATCACTCTTCCGAATGACAAAGGAGCAAACACCAATTGGAACGATGAAGTACTGCGCACAGCAATCAGTCATAACCATAACGTTTCTATCAATGGCGGTTCAGAAAAGACTCAATACAGTGCCAGCATGAGTTATCAAAACAAACAAGGTATCGTACGTGGTACAGATTTCGAGCGTTTCGGCGGCCGCGCATTTTTGCAAACCAAAGCACTGAATGATCGGCTCACCTTAGCCTTTAACGTGAATGCCGCACAATCAAAAGGTACCACCGTTGATTCCGCCAAAGATGGCCAATCCGTATTCGACGCCATGAATTATTATTCTCCACTAGTTCCTGTCACCAACGCAGACGGTTCTTGGTATAGCGACAAAACTATCTCCCAAAACTTCAATCCTGTATCCATGATCAATGAAGATACTTTTGAAAACAACAAGAAACTCCTTCAAGGAACAGCCAAAGGTACTTTAGATATCACTAAGGACTTAAAATGGAACTTAAGTCTTTCCTATCAAGACGAACAATATATATGGAACGAATACCATACCAGCAAATCCCAATATAACACCCGAAATGGCGAAGCTAAACGTATTGCAACAGAAAACAAGAAAAAAATTCTTGAAACATACATAAACTATGATCATACATTCGCCAATATCCACAAACTGGGCCTGATGGCCGGTTATTCATGGGAACAGAATGATGACAATGACAGTTTCGGTCTGGATGTCTACGACTTTTACAATGATAACACCACTTTTTATAATCTGAACCTTGCCAATAAAATGGATTGGCAGAATGGCGGTATCACCAGCAATAATAACGGTCATTTGGAAACTTTACGTATGATCTCATTTTATGGACGTATCAACTACTCCTTCAACAGCAAATACCTGCTTCAAGCAACAATTCGCCGTGACGGCTCCTCTGCCTTTGGAAAGAACAACCGTTGGGGAACTTTTCCATCTGCATCGTTGGCATGGCGTATGAGCGAAGAAAAGTTCATCAAAGATTTAAATGTTTTCGATGACTTGAAGTTCCGTGTTGGTTATGGTGTTAGTGGTAACTCACTCGGATTCGGAGCTTATTCGGCTATCCAGACTTACAGTACTTCAGGTTGGTTCAACTATACAAACGCCAATGGCACACAGAATAGTTACCATACCCTGGCAGCCGACTCAAATGCCAATCCAGACCTAAAATGGGAACGTACAGCCATGTTGAACATCGGGCTAGACTTCAGCTTCTTTGGAGGCAGATTAGGAGGAACCATCGAATACTATGACAAGCGTACCAGCGACCTGATATACACTTACGAGGTTTCCACAAACCGCTATCCTTTCGGAACCATGCCGGCCAATGTGGGAGATATCAGCAATAAAGGTATTGAATTTACCATTAATGCCACTCCCATACAAACAAAAAATTTCTCTTGGCAAACCAGTTTGAACTTATCTCATAATAAAAATAACGTAGAAAGTATATCCAACAGCGAATATTCCGTAGATTATATCCGTGCAGCCGATCCTGAAATCGCAGGTTATTCTTCAAATGCAGACGTACAGCGCATCATGGAAGGACATCCTATCGGCACCTTCTACACCTACGAATGGGCCGGCTACAATAACCAAGGAGTATCCATCTTTTATGTACACGATCCTGAAACGGGTGAACGTACAGGCGAAACGACCACAGATCCTGAAACTGATAGAGACCGTACTATTACCGGCTGCGCACAACCTGATTTAAATTTAGGCTGGAGCAATAACTTCCAATACAAGAACTGGAATCTCGATTTATTCTTTACTGGTGTTTTTGGACAAGATATCTACAACGCCACTGCAGAACAATACTCTAATGTTTCTTTTGTGAAAGAAGGCCGCAATGTATTAAAAAGCGTAGCTACCGAACATCGTGCTACAGACACACAATCTCAAGCACCATCCAATCGCTGGATAGAGAACGGTAGTTATTTCCGTCTGTCCTCGGTTTCATTGGGATATACTTTCGGCAAAATTGGTAACTGGATAAACTCGCTCAAGCTATACGCTACTTGTAATAATGTATTCACCATTACCGGTTACTCCGGTCGTGATCCGGAAATCAACCTTGGAGGCTTGGAACCGGGTATGGACAGACGCACCAATTACTATCCGCGTACCCGTTCATTTATGATCGGTGTAAACATGAATTTCTAACCATATAATTGAAAACTGATATGAAAAATAGCATAAAATTAATAACCTGGCTAGTAGGTGGTCTATTCACCTTCTCCTCCTGCACAGATCTAGATGTGGATCTTAAATCCACTTATACAGAATACCCGGATTCCGAAATTGCCAAGGAAGCGAAAATGGCAGGTTTGTATTATGGATTCGGCGGAGCACTAGGACGTCGTTATATGGAAGCCGCCCTGCTGTCCTCTGATGAATTCATGGCAGTGACATTTGGTGGTAACTGGTATGATGGCGGCAATTATATCCATTCCTCTCTTCATGCCAGCCTTCCAGGAGACGCACACGTGGACTGGGCCGGTGATATTCCGGCTGCAATCACAAAATGCAACCAAGCAATTTTTGACTTGGGTGGAGAAGATGAAAACAATGCCGAACAGGAAGCTTTGATTGCTCCGGCACTTGCCATGCGTGCTTTCTATCATTTTATTTTTATGGATACATTCGGAGCAACTCCCAAATTAGACCACTTGATCGGCGATTCTGAAGCTATCGACCGTTCTCCCCGTTCCGAAATTACAAAATTTATCGAAAGCGACCTGCTCCGTGCTTTGGCTTCCGGCGGTTTAAAAGAAAATGTTGATGCTTCCACTTATGGCAAACCAACCAAATGGATGGCTGAGGCTCTCCTTGCCAAACTCTATATAAACTGGGCTGTTTATACCTGTGATGATGTAGCTACTTATGATCCAAGCATGACTAATTCCAAATTGAATGATGTCATAAAATATTGCGATGATATCATCGCCTCCGGTCATTTCGATCTCAGTGATGGTTATCGCAAGAAATTCATGCCAGACAACGGCTATCAGATTAAGGATTTCATCTATGCAATGCCATACCAAAATAATGAAACATCAACCAGAGCCAATACTTACGCCCGTTTCCAATTCTGGCCTAAATTCAACAATGATGGTGCGGACGGTAAAGGACTGTTCGGCATAACACTATCCCAAAATGCCGGAGGCATTTTCATCGTTACTCCCGAGGCGGCAGACCGTTTTTGCCTGGAAGGAGATGAACGCAATGAGATCATCATGAAAGGTGCGATCAACTATTATGACATCAGCACACATACAATGGGAACAGAACCTTATATATACAACGGACAACAAGTTGTCCTCACCAAGAATATCACCATCTTGAATGACCAAATGGATCTTGGAAATGACTTGAACGCATGGTGCCAGGGATACCGATGCATCAAATGGGCTATTCAAGCAGACGATTATAACCTCTATAACCGCAATCAAAGCAATGATGTACCTATCTTCCGTTATGCAGATATTCTGCTGATGAAAGCAGAAGCTATTCTACGAGGGGCAACAGCCACTAACGGCGACACGCCACAATCCCTATTCAACCAAATACGCAGCTATTGTAACGCTCCATTATTAGAGCATACTCCTTCATTAAACGAGTTACTTGAAGAGCGTGGCCGTGAATTTTATGCAGAGACATGGCGACGTAATGATCTAATCCGTTTTGGAAAGTTCGAAGACGACTGGGGATATAAAAATCAATATCATCCGGAAGCCAAGACCGAGAAATGGCGTAGAATCTTCCCTGTATCTGTCGGCTTGATGAATTCAAACACCAACTGGAAGCAAAATTACGGTTATTAATAAATTAAATAAGTTTTTATAAGGGCTTGTTACAGCAAGCTCTTATAAAAAACTTTAAAGCAAAAAATAATTCATGAAACTTCATCAAATCTTATTGCTTCATATTGCGACATCTATCTTGGCATTATTCCCATCTCCTATATATGCCCAAAAAATGATGTACCAGGACTCTATCGAAATCGTAGTACACAGAGGAGCGAACCATATAGCGCCGGAAAACACCATTCCATCAGCTCTAGCTGCATTGGAACATGGAGCCGGCTGGATAGAAGTGGATGTGCGCAAAAGTAAAGACAATATACTTTATAATCTGCACGATGAAACTTTGGACCGTACTACCAACGGTAAAGGTCCCATTCAAGATATGCTATCCAAAGATATTGAAAAATTAGACGCCGGCAGTTGGTTCAGTTCTCAATTTACCGGCATTCACGTACCCCGTATAGCCGAAATGCTAGACACCCTACAAGGAAAGGCACACATTTTTTTTGATGTAAAACGAGGAACTCCGATAAAAGATTTGGTTATATTAGTACGCCAAAAAGGATATGAAAATAAAAGCTGGTTTGCAGACTCAGAAATGCTGAAAGAATTTATCAGAATCGCTCCGGAAATGAAGATTAAAGTAAATGCCTCCAATATAGCAGCTCTGAAGAAATGGATGAAAATATGCACCCCGGCCTATGTAGAAACAGATATCCTCAATATCACTCATCAATTCAAAGAATTCTGCAAAAGCAATCATATCAAGATAATGGCTGCTATTCAGAATGCGAGTGAAAAAGAATATAAAAAAGCGATTGAAGCCCATCCCGATTTAGTCAATCTGGACCGGCCGGAACTCTTTGTAAAAATGCTCCGTCAGGAGATTAAAAAATAACCCTTTTCCAAGAAGAGCCATGAAAAGTACCCTATCTTATCTGCTGATTCTATGTAGCCTGTTCATGTCTTGCACCGGACATCAGGAAGAATCCCTATTGTCCTATGTAGATACCCGTACGGGAACTGCACCGAGCATAACCCATACCGCAGGACTTTTCGGCAAAAATACCGAAGAGTACGGACAGACGCTGCCTGCCGTCCTAGAGCCCAACGGAATGAACTTTTGGACTCCCCAGACACAAGATACAGAAATAAAATGCAAGGCTCCCTATTATTACAAAGATAAGAAGATACAGGGGTTCCGCAATTCACATTGGATTGTCGGAGGGTGTACACAAGATTACGGTTCCATGACCTTGATGCCTGTATCGGGTACACTGAAATATCTCCCCCAAGACCGAGGAAGCCTGTTCTCTCACCAAGAAGAAACAGCAACGCCTGCCTATTACTCCGTCCTTCTCAAAGATTATTCCATTTTTGCAGAAATGACCGGACGTTCCCGTTCAGCCATTTTCCGATTCACTTATAACCAACCGGAAGATGCTTATCTCATAGTCAATCCTAACAGCGATGAAGGAGAAGGATATATTGAAATCGATACTATAAAAAAACAGATACGCGGATACAATCCCGTACACCGTATCTATCAAGGCTGGGGAGCCCCCGCCGGATACAACGGGTACTTTGTCATTGAATATCAAAATGAAATAGAGGAATATGGTACATTCCGGTATGACAGTCTCTTCGCCGGACAACGACAGATAGCCGATGGAACAGGTATAGGTGCATATCTCCGGTTCAAAATACACCCAGAAGAACCCGTATTAATCAAAGCCGCTTCCTCTTTTACTGACATGGAAGGCGCTCAAAAGAATCTGGACACCGAGATACCTCATTGGGATTTTGACCGCACCCGGCAGGAACTGAACTCCATCTGGGAACAAAGGCTTTCACAAGTTACAGTACAGACAAACAACCGAAACGATAAAGAGAAATTTTACGGAGCACTCTACCGTGCCTCATTCCTGCCACGTACATTCAATGATGTAGACGGGCGCTACCCTTCTTTCTCCACAGGACACCCGTTCAGACAATCAGCCAACGGTAGAAATTACTATGAAGATTACAGTATGTGGGATACTTACCGTGCTCTCCATCCGTTAATCAATATCCTGACCCCAAAGAAAGCCGGAGACATGATGCAATCATTGGTGGACAAATATGAACAAAGTGGCTGGCTGCCTATATTCCCTTGTTGGAACAGTTATACCGCAGCCATGATAGGCGATCATTGCATCTCCGCACTGGGAGATGCCTATATCAAAGGAATCCGTAATTTTGATATCAACAAAGCTTGCGAAGGAATGCTCCGGAACGCATTCAAGACCCCCTCCACCTATGAAGAATACAAAAACGGAATGGGACGACGCGCCTTGAATTCTTATCTGAAATATGGATACATTCCTTTGGAAGACAGCGTACCGGAAGCCTTTCACACCTGCGAACAAGTATCACGTACTTTAGAATATGCATACGATGATTTCGTATTGGCCCAAGTTCTGCAAAAGTTGGAAACATCAGATGATAACTTTCCTGATCCACAAAAAACAGAACTTTATGATACACTAATGATACGTGCACGATATTACCGTAACGTAATAAACCCTGGCACCGGATATGCCCAAGGCAGATACGCTGACGGCAGTTTCCTCAGCGATACCGGTAACGCTTTTTCCTTCACTCGCTTCATCACCGAAGGAGCTCCCTGCCATTATACTTGGTATGCCCCCCATGATGTATACGGACTGATGGAATGTATGGGTGGAAAAGAAAAATACATCGCCAAACTGGACTCCATGTTCAGCGAACACCGCTACTGGCACGGCAACGAACCTTGCCACCAGATAGCCTACCTCTTCAACTATGCCGGACAGCCTTGGAAAACCCAACGCGAGGTGCGTCATATTATGGAAACAGAATATCTGAATGCTCCCGGTGGACTGTCAGGTAATGATGACGCAGGGCAAATGTCTGCCTGGTATGTATTTTCTGCTATGGGATTCTATCCGGTATGTCCCGGTACACCTTATTATATAATAGGAAGTCCTTCTTTTCCCCGGATGAGCATCTGTTTGGAAAATGGAAAGACGTTCACCATACTGGCCCACAACGCTAATGAAAAGAATGTATACATCCAGTCGGCGCGCCTGAACGGAAAAGAGTATGACAAGAATTACTTTACACATCAGGATATAGTACAGGGAGGAACGTTAGAGTTCCAGATGGGACCGAATCCGAACCCGAACTGGGGAGCATCTACCCTCAGCCTACCTCCAGAGACAATGAAATAAACGTCAAAAATAAAAAAACATAGATATGAAGAAACAACCTATTATCAGCCTCTTATGCTGCTTTCTGTTATTCGTAGCAGGATGCAGCACCCCCCATCAGGGAAATACGTATGACATTATAGCCTTTGGAGCCAAAGGAGATGGCAAAACAGATGATGCCGCCGCTATACAACGCGCCATCAATGCCTGTTCCGCTGCCGGTGGAGGAACCGTAATCATTCCTGCCGGACACACCTTTCTATGTGGCCCACTGCAACTGGCATCCTATGTGAATCTCCATTTGGAACCCAACTCCCGATTGCTGGCCAACCCCGATGAAAGCATCTATACAGAAAGCGCATTCCGCGAAAACCGTGGCGAAGGAATGATGTGGATCAGTGGAAAAGACTTAAAACAAATATCCATTACCGGTACAGGAGAAATAGACGGAAACGGAATCGCCTTCATGGGCAAAGAGCTGGATGATTCCTACGAGCTGAAGCCCGTCACTGATTTTGACCCACGCCCACATGTGCTTACCCTTATCAATGTAGAGAAGACCGTTATCCGTGACATCACGATCCGGAACAGCGCCTATTGGACAATACACCTGATAGGCTGTTACGATGCCTTGATTGACGGCATCTCTTTATTGAATAATCTAAAAATACGCAACGGTGACGGTATTGATGTGGATCACTCCAAAAAAGTACGTATAGCGAACTGCTTCATTGAATCGGGCGATGACTGCATTTGCCTGAAGAATCGTCGGGAATTTGAAGAATATGGCTCTTGCGAAGATATTGTAGTGACTAATTGTGTCATGACTTCACGCTCATGCGCTATTAAGATAGGCTCGGAAAATATGGACAAGATTGATAATGTATTATTCAATAATTGCATTATCAAAAACAGCAACCGGGGCATCGGCATACAAAACCGGGATGAAGGTACTGTGAGCAATGTCATTTTCTCCAATATATTAGTAGACTGTATGTTCTATTCTGATGTATGGTGGGGTAAAGCGGAACCTATCTATGTCACCTCATACCCTCGTGCCGTAGGCAATCATAAAGATGCAGGCTGGCGTTTCCCCAAAGGTGCAACGAAAGGACACTCGGGAGAAGTCAGCAACATTTTCTTCAATCAGATTAAATGCACTAGTGAAAACGGCATTTTCGTAGGGGGAGACACTCCGGAGAAGGTGCACCATATCTATTTTGATGAAATAGATGTCAAGTTGTTAAAACGTACCGGTTATGAAGGCGGTGTGTATGACAAACGTCCTTGTAACGGAGATGGTTTTGTATATGACAAGACTTATGCTTTCTATCTGGACACCGCTTCGGATATTCGGATTACCGGCTGTAACATTTATTGGGCCTTCCCTCAATTGACACAAGCCGGAGGAGATATCAAAGAGAAGAATACAATACGTGTAAAAATAAACAAGAAATAATTATGACCCACATTCCATTCAAAGTTTCTTTGTTAAGACTGGTCTTCCTGCTGCTGCCCGTGACGGTCGCGGCACAGGAAGCCAGACTTTCTGATTACGTAGATCCCAGAATCGGTTCGGAAGGACTGGGACGGGTATTTATCGGCCCCTCCTGCCCTTATGGTATGGTGAAACCATCGCCCGATTGCACTGTCCATCCCAATAGTGGTTGGCTGCCTATGCCCGAACAAGTTAACGGGTTCTCCCAAGTACACGTCAGCGGGACAGGAGGAGGTCCTAAATATGGCAACATACTTGTCATGCCTTTTGGCAAAGGTATGGATCAGCTCAATCATATAGACTATCGCAAAGATGAAACAATCCGCTTGGGCTATTATGCTACCGAATTCCAGAGAACAGGCATATATACTGAAATAACAACTGCTCCACGCGCCTCATTCTACCGATTCACCTATCCCGAAGATTCCTTAAAATCCCTGTTGGTTGACGCCGGCTTCTTCCTGGGTGAACAACCGACCCCCGATGCCCGCGAAGCACAACAATTTGTAGGTTCGGAAATTCAAATCATATCCGATCACGAAGTAATGGGATATACCCGTATTCGCGGAGGTTGGAATAACGGACGTGCCTACACCGTTTATTTTTATGCAGTAACCGACCATCCCTTTGTACAAACGGCCACATGGAAAGGAAGCCAGATCAGCAATGAACGATACCAGCCAGACTCCCAACAAAAAACCGGAGCTTTGTTGCGTTTCCCTTCTTCTGCAAATACCATTCAACTGAAAGTCGGAATTTCATTTATCAGTTCTCTCAAAGCCAGAGAGAATGTATGGAACGAAATACCTCATTGGTCATTTGAGGACACCCGGCAAGCCTTATTGGCACAATGGGAAAACTTATTGCAACGCATTGATATAGCCTCAAATACACCCGAAAAATATAAGCGTATGTTTTATACCGGTATCTATCATACCATGTTAATGCCTGTAGACCGTACCGGTGAAAATCCATTATGGAGTGATCCGGAACCTTATTATGATGATTTTTATGCTATCTGGGACACCTACCGCACCTCAACTCCACTTATCACACTGATTGACCCTCAAAGAGAAACAGACATTGTACGTTCACTGATCAATATCTATAAACGGGACGGCTACATGCCTGATGCACGAAGCGGAAATTGTAACGGACGGACACAAGGCGGCTCCAACGCCGAAATTGTTATAGCCGATGCATTTGTAAAAGGACTACCAAACATAGATTACCATCTGGCTTTGGAAGCTATGCTGAAAGATGCGACCATACCGCCCGGAGGTAACGAAGAAGCGGAGGGAAGAGGCGGACTGATTCCTTATCTGGAATTGGGATATATTCCATACGGTATTCCCCGAGCCGGAAACCGCACAATAGAATACTCCTATTGTGATTATACCATAGCCTTAGTAGCAAAAGGACTAGGCAAGACAGACTTGTACCAGCAATACTTGAAACAATCTTCCAACTGGAAGAACTTGTGGCGGGCCGATTATGAACATGCAGGAGTCAAAGGATTCATACTTCCCCGGGATAAAGAAGGAAACTGGTTAGACAAAATACCTTTCGGAAACTCCCATATCCAGAAACCCACCTTCACATATACTCCCGTTACCTTTGAAGGTCCTTGGTATACTCCTTGGTGGAACATGTTCTTTTATGAAGCCTCCTCCTGGGAATATTCACTCAGCATTCCGCATGACGTACCCGGACTCATTGAACAATGTGGCGGAAAAGAGAAGTTTGACGAACGGCTGGATATTTTCTTTGACAAGGGTTTCTTCAATGTGAATAATGAACCCTCCTTCCTCACTCCCTGCCTATACCACTGGGTAGGGCGTCCGGATAAAAGCGGCGACCGCATCCATGAAATTATCCAGAAGAACTATAATGACGGATAAAACAGCAGAAGTGGTTCGTAAAACTTTACAGACCCGTTACAATACAACTCGTGAAGGCATTCCCGGAAATGATGACTCCGGAGCCATGTCATCGTGGTTGGTATTCCACATGATGGGGTTGTACCCCAATGCCGGACAAGACTATTATTTAATCCATACCCCTCTACTGACAGAGAGTCGTTTCCATTTACAGGAAGGCAAAACATTCACGATCAAAGCCGAAGGGCTTTCCGAAAAGAACAAGTATATCCGGTCGATATTATTAAATGGAAAGAATTATCCATATTCCGCCATCCGCCATAATGATATCATCAAAGGAGGCGAGTTGGTTTTAAAAATGGGCCCCAGTCCCGGTAACTGGGGGAGCAAGCTATTTCCTGAACCTAAAGAGTAACATACGATGAAGAAAAAACTTTTTATATGCTTTCTGCTTATCGGCAACCTGATGGGAAATGTAATGGCACAAGATATCATTACCAACCCTCTGTTATTTGTATTCAAACTGCATGGACAAACCCGAAAGTACCAATTTACTTTCAATCAGTCCAACGACACCCTTTATCTGCATTGGGGAATTGAAAGAAACACCCGATGGCAATCAGGCAGCTACGCCATGCCCCAAGAAGCTTTAAAAACGGCGGTCAGACTAAGCTTCTTACAGCCGGAAGACGGACAGCATATCTGTCTCCCCATTCAAGAAACCTTTGCCCTACTTTCAGCAACCGCTTTTCAGGAATTGAAAAGCCAAAAGGCATTTCATTATAATCAGACAGAATACCAACTGGCTGATACCAAGTCACAAGCTATGGGCTATTCCTTACTGCATGTAAACGACTCAGTAGACGGATGCGAAATGTGGATTATGGATAATCCGGATTTCCCTCTGATATGGGAAATACAAAATAATCCGCTCGGCATCAATTGGAAAGTAGCTCCCATAGCTCTCCCCGCACACAATCTGAAAGAAGAAATCATCCAAAGCCCGGAAAAAATGGGCAGCATCTATTATGCTTATCCCACACCAAACGGCATACAAACTCCGGTACCCGAAGGTTACAGTCCTTTCTACGTCAGCCATTACGGACGCCATGGGTCCCGCTGGATGACTTCGGACGAACGTTATCTAGAAGTCATTCGTGTTTTTGATACGTTTCACAATAAATCAGGACTTACCGATTTAGGTGAAGATGTGAGGCTCAGACTCCAGAAAGTATGGGAAAATGCCCGTGGGCGCGGAGGAAACCTGACCCCATTAGGAGAACGACAACATAAAGCCATTGCCAAACGGCTTTATCAACAATATCCCCATATATTCCGGGACAGCGCCAACATATCAGCACGTTCGAGCGTTTCCGTACGTTGTATCATGAGCATGTCCGCATTCACAGAACAACTGAAAGAACTAAACCCCTCCCTCCAGATCACCCGCGAAGCCAACCAAAGACACATGGACTACATTGCCTATACTTCACCCGAAGCCGAAAAGCTGGGTTCGGCAAGTGCGCCATGGAGAACAGCTTTCCATACATTCGAAGAAAATCATATTCATCCGGAACGTTTAATCACTTCACTTTTCAAAAATCCCAAAGAAGTCAGGAATCCCCGTGAGCTCATGATGGGACTTTATTGGATTGCTTCCGACATGCAAGATGTAGAGTTGCCTCTATCCTTTTATGATTTGTTTGAAAAAGAAGAATTATTCGGTATCTGGCAGTCTGTGAATTATCGGATGTATATTTGCAATGCCAATGCTCCCGTCAATCAGGGAGCAGCCCCCGAGAGTGCAAAATCTTTATTGAAGAATATTATAGAAAGTGCCGACCGCGCCATCCGTGAAGGAACTCCTTGCGCCACCCTCCGTTTCGGACATGATACCAACCTGATCCGTCTGTTGGCACTCATGCAAGTAGAAGGATGCTCCAATCAAGAAACAGATCCCGACCGATATTACCTGGCCTGGCAAGATTTCCGTGTTTCACCTATGGGAGCCAACCTTCAATTAATCTTTTTCAAGAATAAACAAGGAGAAGTTATTGTAAAATTGCTACATAATGAAAATGAAGTCAAATTACCCATTGACAGCCCTATTGCTCCTTATTATAAATGGGAAACGGTGAAAGCATTCTACAATCATTTATAAACATACAAATTGAGAAACAGCAACTTTCCTTCAAAGTCCAATCTCCCTATTAACTAAGGCTTTTCTTGCCTACAATTAAGCCTTTTCTTACGGTTACCTACTACAGACTCCCTCAATGGACCGTAGAGTCCATTGCAGCAGACTGTATAGTTCACCCAAGCAGACCTT
>ERZ860264.1659-NODE-1659-length-14570-cov-18.703548_pt1 | contig 14570 bp, 9 predicted proteins | sample MGYA00509980_ERZ860264 | MGnify/ENA primary metagenome ERZ860264 (study PRJEB30046, sample SAMN00715212) | human gut metagenome | study: EMG produced TPA metagenomics assembly of the A metagenome-wide association study of gut microbiota in type 2... | reverse complement strand
ACAATGAAGAAGACTATATCAGCCTTACAGACATGGCAAGAAGCCAACTGCAAGAGCATATTATCTTCCGTTGGCTTAGCCTTAAAAGCACTATCGAGTATCTTGGCGAATGGGAAATGTTGTATAATCCCGATTTTAATTGTACCGAATTCGGTACAATTAAAAATGCGGCAGGAAGCAATAATTTTGTGCTTTCGGTGAAAACGTGGATAGAAAGGACCAGTGCAATTGGTATTCGTTCTAAGGCTGGTCGTTACGGTGGCACATATGCACATCGGGATATAGCATATCATTTTGGTATGTGGATTTCTCCTAAATTCCAATTACTTCTTGTTAAGGAGTATCAGCGGCTAAAGACAGAAGAACAAAGGCTGCTCGGTTGGTCAGCGAAACGTGAATTGTCTAAAATCAACTACTGCATACATACTGATGCCATAAAACAAAACCTTGTTCCGATGGAAGTCACACCGGTACAAGCAAGCATTATTTATGCCAATGAAGCCGACGTACTGAACGTGGCGATGTTTGGTATGACAGCAAAACAATGGAGAGAAGCGAATCCCGAACTGAAAGGCAACATCCGTGATTATGCCACTATCAATGAACTTATATGTTTGTCGAATATGGAGAATCTAAATGCTGTGTTTATCGAACAGAATATGACACAAAGGGAACGTCTTGTTAAACTAAACCAAATAGCTATCCATCAAATGAGCATATTGGAAAGTAATGATAATCAAAATCGTAAGTTGTTGAAATAAAGATTATGAAAGACAATAAGAATTACGATTATACAGATGAATTTAGCTCTATGGTTCATTCTGCAAGATTTATAAATGCGGCAGAGTTGTCCGGACTGTTCTTTTCCGCTCCTAAGTGGATAACCATTTGGATGAAATTTCGTAATGTCATGGTGAAACCTTTGGGGTTGAAAAAAGAAAGAGATTTATGGGATTTGGTACATATTGAATCCGAGAATATAGCAACGGTATGCAAAAATGATAAGCATCTTGATTTAGAAATTGCGTTTATAACCGAGAGCACGGAATGTGATAGCCAACGCATATCTGTCAGCACAAAAGTCAGATTCCATAATAGTTTAGGAAAATGTTATTTTGCCATAATCAAACCGTTTCACAATTTAATTTGCAAGATACTCTTACAACGGGCAAAAAATAATATTGAAAAATCTTTTTACAGATAAGCATTTTAATGTGTCAGTAATCAATAAAGAATATGAATGCAGAATATAAAGTTGGTGATTTTATTTATAATGCAGATATTTATGATGGGTTGAATAATTCTCTGTCCGATTTGGCGTTTTACAAAAAATGGCTACCTCAAAATAAAGATGCTAAAATACTTGAACTCTGCTGTGGCACGGGTAGACTTACGATTCCAATAGCAAAGGATGGGTATAATATTAAGGGAGTTGATTATACTTTATCCATGCTTGAACGGGCAAAAGAGAAAGCATTTCAAGCTGGGTTAAAAATAGATTTTATTGAAGCGGATATTAGAGAATTAAACTTAGGAGAAAAATTCGATTTTATTTTTATTCCGTTTAATTCAATCCATCATTTGTATAAAAATGAGGATTTATTTGATGCATTGAAAGTCGTAAGAAATCATTTGAAAGAAAAAGGTTTGTTTTTATTGGACTGTTTCAATCCTAATATCCAATATATTGTTGAAAACGAGCGGAAGCAACATGTTATTGCCGAATATACAACCAATGATGAAAAAAAAGTGTTGATAAAACAAAGCATGCACTATGAAAGCGCATCTCAAATTAATCGTATAAAGTGGCAATATTTTATTGATGATAAATTTCATTCAGTCCAAAATATGGACATGAGATTGTTCTTTCCCCAAGAGTTAAATTCATATCTCAAACAAATAGGATTTAATATTATCCATAAATTCGGGGATTTTACAGAGCAAGAATTTGATGACAATTCAGAGAAACAAATATACATTTTGGAACTTAAAAAGTAAGGGTAAGATTATAAAATCATAAACGAAATACAACAAAAATACTGTTTATCTAAAAGTTACAAGCAGTATTTTTTTATTGTATTCAGTAAAATGAACGGTTATATTTTTATCTCTCTGCTTTTCCTTTGTGGTTGTGTTTATTTTACGATTGTTCCGACAAAGGTTTGTGCTCCTGCATTATTCAAGATATATACTGTATAGAATCCGCTGGGTAATGAGGCTATGGACATTTGGGGTGCATAAACAAAATATTTTATTTCTTCACCGGTAGCAGTAAATATTTTCACTGTCTTTGCCTCTTTTATTTCAGGCAGGGTGAGAATATCTCCGTCATTTAGTAAAGGCATGTCCGTTTCTGAAATTGCATTCAGTTCCAAGGGAGCACTTTCGTTTCCAAAACGGTCGGCAGCTGTTACGGCAAAATAACGTTTTTGTCGCCAAGGTGAAATAGGGGTATATTCGTATTCCGTATGGGTGAGATAGGTTTCCAGTAAGTTTCCGGCATCTGTGATATCTACCGGATAGGTATCCGAGGCATAAAGATGATAGGTGACAAGACCTCCGTTGTTATCTGTGGAAATCTGCCAGCTCATATGCATTTTGCCGTCCGGCAACAGTTGCAGGGAAGGCATGGCCGGAGTGGATGGGGGGATGCTGTCCATCCAGGTCATTGGGGGAATCAATGCCGGAGTGGTATAGAAATTCTCTTGGAGTTCGTCCCAAATGCCTTTGGTGTTGTTCAATAGAAAACGATTGCGGAAGTAGGCTTGTCCGTTTAGTTTTATCTGACGGGTGAAATGAAGTTGGCGGACTATTTCGTCCAACGGCCAATTTTGTTCGTCGGGAGAGAGGAAATAAATGCCCAAACCTGGTACTATCCAGCGGTTACCGCAATTCTCTTTCCAATCCAATGCAAAAGGATAGAAATTATTTCCCTGAAAATACATCATCGGGAACAACGCATCATGAATACCTTCTTTTAGCCATTTCTGAGCATCTTGGTAAACTACATGATAAGCGTTCCATCCACGGGAGGGATATCGGTTGGTATCTCGGTATTTGCCAATAGGGGAACTGCTGACTTTCACCCAGGGTTTGATAGTCTTGATGTCGGTATAGAGCCTATGCACAATATCTGTGATATTATCACGCCGCCATTGTTTCAACTCCTTACCTTTGCCGTATTTCCGGTAGGTGTCCTTGTCGGGAAAGTTGTCGGCTTGCTCAGGGTAGCGGATGTAATCGAAATGAATGCCGTCTATATCATAACGGGAAGTTATTTCTTTTACGATGCATGACAGATATTCTTTGGTTCCCGGATTTCCCGGGTCCAAGTACCAGTTACCTTTATAAAGTTTGCAAATAGTCCGGTTTTTCCGTACTACGGAGCTACGTCCTTGCAATTGTACTTGACGGGTGTTTCCGGCAGGAATCGTAACAATCCATGCATGTAGTTCCATGCCGCGTTTGTGGCATTCTCCGATGGCGAAAGCCAAAGGGTCATATCCGGGATTCCCTCCTGTGCTACCTGTCAGTGATTCGGCGAAAGTTTCTATGGCGGAAGGATAAATCATATCTCCGCGCAGACGGGTTTGCAACAATACCGTATTGAAATTGGCGGCTTTCAGACGATCCAGTATATCACATAATTCTTTTTGCTGACGCCGGATGCCTGATGCGTTTACTGCCTTGTTACGAGGCCAGTCCATTCCTCCGAGCGTAGTGAGCCAGGTGGCACGGATTTCATATTTAGGTTGTGAGAAAACGGGTGATAAACTCACTATGACTAGTAATAAAGTTATAAAGAATGTTCGCATTTACTTTAATTTTAGGGCAAAGATACGAAGTAATCAATTAATTCGTTACTTTTGCCCCAACAAAACAAAAAATAGAATATGATAACCTTTATTATTGCATTATTGGTTCTTGTAGGCGGATACTTTTTGTATGGAAGTTATGTGGAACGTGTGTTCGGTCCTGACAAGATAAGGAAGACACCTGCCCTGACCATGGCGGATGGCGTTGACTTTATTCCACTTCCTACTTGGAAGATTTTCATGATTCAATTTTTGAATATAGCCGGCTTAGGACCTATTTTCGGTGCTATAATGGGAGCGAAGTTTGGTACGGCGTCTTATTTGTGGATTGTTTTAGGTACCATTTTTGCCGGGGCGGTACACGATTATTTGTCCGGAATGCTTTCCATTCGGCATGATGGCGAGAGTTTGCCGGAAATTATCGGTCGTTACTTGGGCCTTCCCACAAAGCAGTTGATGCGCGGTTTTACGGTTGTGCTGATGATATTAGTCGGAGCGGTTTTTGTGGCAGGACCTGCCGGATTGCTTGCCAAACTTACTCCGGAGTATATGGATGTTACTTTTTGGATTATAGTCGTATTTGTCTATTATATGTTGGCTACATTGTTGCCGGTAGATAAGATTATAGGAAAAATATATCCGTTGTTTGCCATTGCTTTATTGTTTATGGCGGTGGGGATTTTGGTGATGTTGTTATGGAATCATCCGGCATTGCCCGAAATTACGGACGGGCTGCATAATACCCACCCTGCCGGATTACCAATTTTTCCTATCATGTTTGTTTCTATTGCTTGTGGGGCAATCAGTGGCTTTCATGCCACACAATCTCCGTTGATGGCACGTTGTATGAAGAATGAGAAGTATGGCCGTCCTATTTTTTATGGAGCGATGGTGACCGAAGGGATCGTGGCATTGATTTGGGCTGCTGCCGCTACTTGTTTTTTTCATCAAAATGGTATGGAGGAGAGTAATGCTTCGATTATTGTGGACAGCATAACCAAGGAATGGTTGGGTACGATAGGAGGTTTATTGGCTGTACTGGGGGTAATTGCCGCTCCTATTACCAGTGGAGATACCGCTTTACGTTCAGCTCGTTTGATTGTTGCCGATTTTATGCATTTGGAACAAAAAAGTATAGCGAAACGTTTATTGATTTGTATTCCTATTTTTGCGGTAACTATCGGTATATTGTTGTACAGTCAGCGTGATGCGGCGGGATTTGATATGATATGGCGTTATTTTGCCTGGTGTAATCAGGCTTTGTCTGTGTTTACTTTGTGGGCGGTCACTGTTTTTCTGGTACGTGCGAAAAAGAATTATTATATTACCTTGTTTCCTGCCTTGTTTATGACGGCTGTATGTTCTACTTATATTTGCATTGCTCCCGAAGGATTGGCACTTTCTGATTATGTATCTTATATAATCGGTGGTCTTTGCACGTTGGTAGCCGCTATAGGGTTTGTAAGTTGGTATAGGAAACAAAACAGCATAGTTTATGAAAAAATATAGAAAATCGATTTGGTTGCCTGTCGCTTTGTTGGTTTATACTACAGCGATGGCCGTTTATTTTATTCCGCGTAATACGGAAATAAGTGATACGGAAAAGTATCTCACAGTAGGTTTATCCTATATGATAATAGCGTTGTTATGGATTGTCCTTCGTAAGAAAGAAAAGGCGGAGGAAAGACGTGAACGTGATTTGGAAAATAAAAAATAACTATTAAACGACAACATTATGAAGAAAATTTTAGTCAGCTTGATGCTGTTGGTAATGACTGCACTGAGTGCACATGCTCAATTTGAGAAGGAGGTATGGTATGTGAATGCTTCATTGACAGGGCTTGACCTATCTCATAGCAAGAATGAGGGTACAAATTTTGGTTTCGCTTTGACCGGTGGTGCGTTTGTAGCCGATAATGTGGCTGTATTGCTGAATTTTAAGGGCAATTATGTAGAACATGGAATGGATGAAACCAGTATTGATGCACAAGGACGTTATTATTTTTCCAGTTGCGGTATTTATGGAGGATTGGGAATGGCGTATAAGCACCTTTCTTGTGTAGGATTTAAAAAGAATCTGGTTTGTTTGACACCGGAAGTCGGATATGCTTTTTTCTTGGGCAGAAATGTGACTATTGAGCCGTCTGTATATTATGACTTGAGTTTTAGTGATATTTCAGAATTTAGTAAATTAGGCTTCAAGATAGGGTTCGGAGTTTACTTCTGATTGATGTAATTCCACCACAGATTACGCAGATTATTGAATGGGAGAATTCATTGAAATTCAATCTATGTAAATCTGTATAATCTGTGGTGGAAAAACTTTTTATGTGAGATTAATGCGCATAGAGATGCGTGAACGGAATTTCTTTACCATCACTACCTGTTACTTTTAATTTCAGTTGTCCTCCGTTTTGGTCGAAATAACGTAATTCCATTGGATGATATCCTTTCGCCAATGCCTTTTGTCCCACTATTTCTTTAGGTCCGTGAGGTCCGTCATTGTCTACTATCTGTTCACTGTCTATGGTCAATGTACTACCATCGTCGGACAGGAGTGCAAAAGTGTAGATATCGTCTTGAGGAGCATTGAAATATCCTTTGATAATCAGTCCGATATTTCCTTTTACTTTTTTAGGAATCATAACGTCTTCCACTGGATAAGTACCATTGACCGGAGCTTTTTCTATTTCACTGCATTTATTTCCTTTAAATTCGTGCCATGTAGCTTTCAAACCCGGATTGGAAGGAGCGGCAGTTACAGAGGGGGTATATTCACTTTTGATGAAACGTGTCTTGGCTATGTCACCTTTCTTTCCATTAGGGCGGAAGGTGCAGAAAGTAAAGTCTGTGGTTTCAGTCACTTTGATGGGACCTTCATATACGGGAGATTGTAAAGTAGGAGTACTGCCATCAGTGGTATAGTGAATTTTCGCAGTGGGGTCAAGGCAAGTTACATTGATGGTTCCTTCACCGATAAAGGCGTTGACGGCATTAAAGCCTTCCAAATCGGGTATACGGTAATTGATACCCATGATATTGAGACGTTCAAACTGATCAGACAGGCGTTGTTTGAAGGCATTCCAGTCTTTTTGCTCCGGTTTGCTCCAACCTAATTCGGCAATAGCCAGCAAACGTGGAATGGCCATATATTGCATACGTGCGTTGGAAGGAATCCATTCGCACCAAATATTTCCCTGCACTCCTAAAATCAGCGACTGCTGCTCGGGAGTCAGGTTGTCTGTCGTATCCAGATTATAAATGCTTGCCATAGAATTCTTGTCTTCTGCATAATCCAAATAAAATTGTCCGTTAGGAGTGAAAATGACAGGGTTGCCTTGTGCCGTTGCCTTGGTCGCTGCATCTTTTACCCAGCTGCGCCACCACATTACGGTGGCTGTTTTAGACAATCCGCCTTCAATGATTTCATCCCAGCCTATCATTTCTTTGCCTTTCCCGTTAAAGAATCTCTCCATGTCATGAATGAACCATGATTGCAGTTCTTCTTCGGTTTTCAGATTATTGTCATGCATACGTTTCTGGCAGTCCGGACATTTTTTCCAATTGGTTTTTTCTACTTCGTCACCTCCTATATGTACATACTTATAGGGGAAAAGGGCTATCAGTTCTGCATAAATATTCTTGCAGAACTCCAATGCAGAGTCTTTCCCCGGACAAACAGGTGAGGAGAAGACGCTTCCCCAACCGGTTTCGTTAAAACAGGAAACACCTTCATAGTTACTCACAGCTGCCAGCATGTGTCCCGGCATATCAATTTCGGGAATAATATCTATGCCTCGTATTTTGGCGTATGCTATGACATCCTTGATATCTTCCTGAGTGTAGTAGCCTCCATATAGGGTGTCACCTTCTACGATGCGTATCTTGTCTTCGGGAATTGCCATATCCGGATTGTTGTCAGTCTTTGACTGACGTATGCATTCGCGGTCATGGGAATTGAATTTGCGCCAGGCTCCTTTTTCCGTCAGTAAAGGATATTTCTTGATTTCGATACGCCATCCTTGGTCATCGGTAAGATGCCAGTGGAATTTATTCATCTTGTAAAGGGCCATGACATCCAGTAATTCTTTCACCTCATCTATTGTGTAGAAATGGCGGGATACGTCCAGCATGATGCCTCTCCATTCAAAGCGGGGGGCATCTTGAATGTTAACGGCCGGTATGGCCCAGTCTGTACCTTTAACAATTTCTTTAGATTCTATTTGCGGGGGAAACAGCTGTCTGAGGGATTCGATACCTGCAATGACACCTCCGTAAGAGTTACCTGTAATGTTGACCTTATCGCTCTCGGCTGTCAGGGTATAAGCACCTTCTTTTCCTTGAACATCCCCCAAGGCAAGGGTGATGGTTCCTTCGCCTTCTTTTACTTTAAGGTCGTAGCCTGTGGCACTGGAAAGCATATCGGCCAAATACTCGGCTGCGGGAATTAGTTCGGCGTCAATAACACCGATGGAGGTATTACTTTTCAATACAAAAGCACCGTTTGTTTCCTCCAGATGGTTGGTTATGGGTACAATGGATACCTCTTTTGTTACAGGGGGAGTACTGGTACATGCTCCCAACATCAATGTGCCTGCTAACATACAGGCGGTCATTAACTGCTTATGTGTACATTTGGTCATAGGATAATAAATTAGGTTATTGGACAAAGATAACAGAAATATTGGGAAAAACGATATTATTTGGCGGGATATTGGAAAGTAACCAGTACTCCTTTATGGTCTGTAGGCCATACGCCCAATGGTTCTATAAACTTGTCTTTAGATGTTTCCTGAACACGCTGTGCACGGACTATGGAATTTTTCGGACCGAAAATGGCGGCGTCTTTCACTTTCAACCCCTTTTCGGGATAATACCAAATGTAATCTATACGGTCGCGTTCATCTGCTTTGGGAGCCCAGGTTATTTTGTCGGCGGGCTTTGCCGGATTATCCGAAGGATAAGTGAAGCCGGGATAGTTTAATACATCTGGATAGAATTCTCGATAGGCGTCTTTCAATCCGGCTTCGTCTAACAGGACAGGAACTGTCCAGGGGATTACAAAGCCATGATGGTCATACAGGTCTTTGGTCTCTTCAGTCCAATCTTGATGTGAAGGTTCATTAAAATCTCCTCCTAAAATGATGGTGTAGCCGGCTGCACGATCTTTTTTTGCCTGTTCAATGAATAGTCTGATGGCGTCATCGCGTTGTGAGGCTACATTTCTCTTTAATACTTCTTCTACGGTAGTGGGGATAGGGATTTCTTCCCAAGTAGAACCATCATATCCGCGTACATTATAATAGGCGTCATCCAAATAATCAAGATGAGCGGTATAGACTGCTATTTTCTGTCCGTTCATATCGGCTGTAAGGCGATAGATACTGCCGTGGTCATTCTTTTCGGGAAAAACGGTTAATGAATCAGTGATGGGGTATCGGCTTAACAGACCTGTATCATAGGTATAGAAGGAATAATAGGTTTCTCCTTTTTCCTTTAATGATTGTACTAGGCGGGCAGTGAAATTGGTGTTTTCGTAATTACGTACTTCGCTCAATGTGACGAAGTCCGGACGAAGACGGGCTATTTCATTCACAATAGCGTCGTAACCACCGGGAATTACAGTTCCTTCTTGCCAAATGTTCCATTGAAGAACGGTGAATTCTTTCTCTTTTTGTGAACATCCCAATAGGAAAGGGAACAGCAAGAGTAGTAAAAAAAGTTTTTTCATATTCTGTTGATTTATAAGGTTGTTAATTCAATTCTAAATTTACTCATATTTTCGTTTAGATTGACAATGCGGAAAACATTAAAACAGATTTTTAGTAAAATGATTCTGCAATCATACCACAAAATGCTAAATTTACAGAACGGAATAAATCACTTTTAAATTCCCATTTATCATCTAGTGGTATATTGCGTATAATCATATTTAATAATTTGTATCAGTTTGGACAATCAGCGGTGAATAAAAAATCAATCAGGAGAATCCATCGCCAGTTTTTCCTTCAAAAACTGTCCCGTATAAGATGCCGCACATGCTGCAACCTCTTCCGGAGTGCCCGCAACTACCAGATTTCCTCCCATATTTCCTCCTTCGGGTCCTAGGTCAATCACATGGTCGGCACATTTTATCACATCCATATTATGCTCGATAATGATAATGGTATGTCCGCGGCTGATTAAGGCTTCAAATGCTTCCAGCAGTTTCTTGATATCATGAAAATGCAGACCTGTGGTTGGTTCATCGAATACAAAAATAGTGGGTTGTGCTTTCTCTATGCTCAGAAAATAAGCTAGTTTTACGCGTTGGTTCTCGCCGCCGGAAAGAGTGGAGGAGGCTTGTCCTAACTTTATATATCCCAATCCCACTTCTTGTAATGGAATTAGTTTCTTCACTATCTTTTTTTGATTGTATTCGGCAAAGAATTCAATGGCTTGATTCACTGTCATTTCCAGAATGTCATAGATGCTCTTGTCTTGGAATTTTATTTCCAGCGTGTCGCTCTTGAAACGTTTTCCATGACAAGACTCACATTCTAGTACCAAATCTGCCATAAATTGCATTTCAACGGTTACCGTACCGTCACCTTTGCATTCCTCACAGCGCCCGCCTTCGGTATTGAATGAGAAATATCCGGCAGTATATCCCATTTGCTTGGCAAGAGGCTGTTCGGCAAAGAGTTTTCGTATTTCGTCGTATGCTTTTACATAGGTTACCGGATTGCTGCGTGATGATTTTCCGATAGGATTCTGGTCTACAAATTCAATATCTTTCACCAGCTGTACATCTCCTTCCAAAGAGATGAACTCACCCGGCCGTTCGCTAGCTTCACTATATTCGCGTTTCAATGCCTTGTAAAAGACATCACGTACCAACGTACTCTTCCCCGAACCGCTGACTCCCGTAACTACCGTCATTACATTCAGTGGAAATTTTACGTCAATGCCTTTAAGGTTGTTTTCACGCGCACCTTTTATTTCTATATAATTGTTCCACGGATGATGGCATCGGGGAATCTCTATGTTTTCTTCTCCCAACAAATAGCGCACCGTATAACTGTTACTGTTTCTTTGAAGATCGTTCATGTTGCCTTGATATACTATTTGTCCTCCTAAACGTCCTGCTTGAGGACCGATATCAATGATATAATCGGCAGCACGGATTATTTCTTCATCATGTTCTACCACTACTACGGTGTTTCCCAGCTCCTGTAACTGACGAAGTACTTTTATCAGCCGGTCGGTGTCACGGCTGTGTAATCCGATACTGGGCTCGTCCAGGATATAGAGTGAGCCTACCAAGCTGCTGCCTAATGAGGTGGCCAGATTGATGCGCTGGCTTTCACCGCCGGAGAGCGAGTTGCTGAGACGGTTCAGTGTAAGATATCCCAAACCCACATCCATGAGGAAGTTGATGCGGTTGGTAATTTCCGTTAAGATCCGTTTGGCGATGGCTGTGTCATGTGCATCTAGTTCTAGAGTGCGGAAGAATTCTTTTAAGTCGTGAATAGGTAAGTCAACCAGTTGAGAGATGGATTTTCCACCTACTTTTACATAACCGGCTTCTTTTTTCAAGCGTGTTCCGTGGCAGACAGGACAAATAGTTTTTCCCCTGTATCGTGCCAGCATCACACGATATTGTATTTTATATTGGTTTTCTTCCAGCATTTTGAAGAAAGAATCTATACAGGCCTTATTTCTAGGTCCATGCCATAAATAATCTTTTTGTTCCTGTGTCAGTTCATAATAAGGGGCGAAGATGGGGAAATCGTGGGCGGGAGCTTCATGAATGAATTCCTGTAGCCATTCCCCCATCTTTTCACCACGCCAGCAAAGGACAGCTCCGTCATATACACTCAGAGCACGGTTTGGAATCACCAGATGTTCATCTATACCTATCACTTTACCGAAGCCTTCGCATTCGGGACAAGCGCCGAGAGGGGAATTGAATGAAAACATTTGGTCATTCGGTTCTTCGAATTTAATTCCGTCGGCCTCGAATTTAGTGCTGAAAGAGAACAGCTGCGTACTTCCGTCAGCAGAGTAGAAGCGGAGGAGGCAATTCCCGTCTCCCTCGTACATGGCCGTTTCGGCAGAATCGGTGAGGCGGCTGATACTGTCTTTGCTATCATCGGCTGTCATGCGATCTACCAGCAGATAGATGTTTTGTTTTTTATCTTCGGCAGCTGTTTGTTGCAGAAAATCTTCTATACGGACTATTTCACGGTTCACCTCTATACGGGTAAATCCTTGTTTCAAGTCCATTTCCAGTTGCTGGAGCAGTGTACGGCCTTCACGGGGCATCATAGGAGTGAGAACCGTGTATTTCGTTCCTTTAGGAAAGGAAAGCATACAGTTTACAATATCTTCAATACTATGTTTTTTCACCAGTTGCCCGCTAATGGGGGAATAAGTCTTCCCCACGCGTGCATAGAGCAGTCGCAGATACTCATATATTTCGGTGGAAGTACCCACGGTGGAACGAGGATTGCGGCTGTTCACTTTTTGCTCTATGGCGATAGCGGGTGGTATACCTTTGATGAAATCACACTCAGGCTTGCTCATGCGGCCCAGAAATTGACGGGCGTATGATGACAGGCTTTCTACATAGCGTCGCTGACCTTCAGCGTATAATGTATCAAAAGCCAAGGATGATTTTCCGGAACCGGATAGTCCCGTGATGACGACCAGCTTGTTGCGTGGAATGTTTACATCGATGTTTTTGAGGTTGTTTACCTTTGCTCCTTTTATGGATATATAGTTACTTTCTGACATTCTTTATTGAATTTGGTTTAATATGCAAAGATAATTATAAGTTTTCTTATCTTTGCAAGCGTATTAAACAAGAATAACAAAATGAGAGCAAAAACTATTCTTCTTTTATTGATAGCACTACTTTTTACTTCTGTTGTCAGTGCTCAGACACGTTATCCTAAACGTGAGTTCCGCGGTGCATGGATTCAGTGTGTGAATGGACAGTTCCAGGGAATGCCGACAGAGAAGATACAGCGGCTGTTAATAAATCAACTAAACAGTCTGCAGGGCGCAGGCATTAATGCGATAATTTTTCAGGTACGTGCAGAAGCCGATGCCTTGTATAAATCTTCTTATGAGCCGTGGAGCCGCTTTCTTACAGGAGTGCAGGGCAGAGTGCCTTCACCTTACTGGGACCCGATGCAGTTCATGATTGATGAATGCCATAAGCGTGGAATGGAGTTCCATGCCTGGATTAACCCTTACCGTGCCAAGACAAAGGGAACTACTGCCTTATCACCCATTCATCCGTATAATAAGAATCCGGAACGTTTCGTGAATTATGCTGGTCAACTTTATTTTGATCCGGCTTTGCCCGAAAACCGTAAATACATTTGCAAGATTGTGCGCGATATTGTTACCCGTTATGATGTGGATGCCATTCATATGGATGATTATTTCTATCCTTATCCCAACCCGGGCGAAGATTTTCCTGATCATGTCAGTTTTGCGCAATATGGTCGCGGATACAGTAATAAAGCCGATTGGCGCCGTGACAACGTGAATGTGCTGATAAAGGAAATTCACGAAACTGTGCGCGAGTGTAAGCCGTGGGTGAAGTTCGGTGTTTCTCCTTTTGGTATCTACCGCAACAAGAAAAATGATCCGAATGGAAGTGATACACGCGGTCTTCAGAATTATGATGATTTGTATGCAGATGTGCTGATGTGGATTAATAATGGTTGGGTAGATTATAATATCCCTCAGATTTATTGGGAAATAGGTCATCCTGCTGCCGATTATGACAACTTGATACATTGGTGGGCAAAACATGCCGCTTCGCGTCCGTTATTTATCGGTCAGGATGTGATGCGTACGGTGAACAAGGCGGATGCCCGTAATCCGTTACAAAACCAGATGCCTGCCAAAATGAAGTTGCAACGGTCGCTTCCTACCGTGCAGGGAAGTTGTCAATGGTATGCTGCTGCAGTGGTGGATAATGCCGGCAATTACCGCACTATGCTGGAGAAGGAGTATCATCGTTATCCGGCTTTGATTCCTGAATCTCCTTTTATGGACGATAAGGCTCCAGGTAAAGTAAAGAAGGTGAAGATGGTATGGACGTATGAAGGTCCGGTACTCTTCTGGACAGCTCCGAAGGCAAAGGACGAGATGGACAAAGCTGTACAGTATGTGGTTTATCGCTTTGATAAAAAAGAAAAAGTCAATTTGGATGATGCTTCCCATATTGTAGCCATTACCCGTGACCATTTTTATCCATTACCTTATAACGATGGAAAAACGAAGTACCAGTATGTGGTGACAGCGTTGGACCGTTTGCACAATGAGTCGAAGGGTACTAAAAAGAAAGTAAAACTGTAAGAAGCGGGAGTGTTTCTTTAATTTTAGATTTTATTTTTACTGCCACTGCCTGGGTATTATATTCACGTCCTATCGATGAATAAAGAATTCCGGGGCAGTGGCAGTTGATTTGTATGCCGCCTGTTTTCCGGGTGCTATATTGTTTATGTTGAAATCAGGAAAAGGTTATAACATCTGTAATCCATCTATTGCGGCTTTATCTAATCAGTGATGACAAAGAGTTGATGATTATTTCCGGAGCCGATCATATGGATTTTTTTGATGATTTCCCATAATCGTCCTATTCTCAGTAAAGCAGGAACCCTGCCACTCCGCAAAGTATAATCATTAATATAGGATTGATTTTGTATTTCCGTGTACCTATAAAGGTTACTAGAAAAATAATTATACTGATGA
>ERZ860264.1658-NODE-1658-length-14588-cov-2.411271_pt1 | contig 14588 bp, 5 predicted proteins | sample MGYA00509980_ERZ860264 | MGnify/ENA primary metagenome ERZ860264 (study PRJEB30046, sample SAMN00715212) | human gut metagenome | study: EMG produced TPA metagenomics assembly of the A metagenome-wide association study of gut microbiota in type 2... | reverse complement strand
GAGATTTCATCGGGTTTGCGTCAGATGTGAAGCTTATATATAGTGGTGAATTTACAATTAAAGTGGCAACGACAGAAGAGAATGTTATAGATAATTATCTTTCAAGTGATGATGTTATAAATGTATATATATCAGGAATTGATTCAAGAGGCGGTATTAATGAGGTGAGCCGTAGTGATGTCAATATTATTATGTCTATTAATAAGAAGACACACAATATTCTTATGATTAATACGCCAAGAGATTATTATGTTCCACTTTCTATATCCAATGGTGTCAGGGATAAGCTTACACATGCAGGTGTTTATGGAATTGAGTGTTCCAGAAATACTCTGGAGATGCTTTATGGTATCCAGATTGATTATTATGTAAAAGTTAATTTCAGTGGATTTGAGAAAATAATTGATTCACTCGGAGGTGTTGATGTGACACTTGATTATTCAGCAACTCTTAGTCAGGCTGGAAATCTCACAGTACATAATGGTGTTAATCATTTTAATGGTGAGCAGGCACTTGCATTTGCAAGAGAAAGATACGCATATTTAGATGGGGACAGACAGAGAGGTCGTAACCAGATGATGATAATGGAGGCAGCAATTAAAAAAGCTTGTTCTCCGGCAATTATATCAAATTATACATCTGTATTATCAGAAGTATCTAAAAATGTAATTACAGATATGAGTTACGACTTTATTGCAGATCTTGCACAGACACAGCTTAATGATATGGCAGCATGGAATATTACACAGATAAGTGTTACGGGAGTTGGAAGTTATTCATCAACAACATATTCAATGCCAGAGTGGTCGTTATACATAATGGTACCTGATGAGGAAAGTGTGGAGAATGCAAGGGAGCAGATAAGAGATAATTATAATTAATATTTTAACGAAAAACATAGAAACTTATATGAAGGTATGATATTATTTTATTATGAAACATACGTGTTAATTGAATAGAGAAAGGAATTGACTATATGAGAATTAAAAGGTTATCAGCGTTATTATTAAGTGCACTTCTTATTACAAGTCCTATTGGATATATGACTGTAAATGGAGACGCAATTGATGCAAAAGATTATTCGCAGCAGGTACAGTCTGTGGATTCTGCGTATATAGGAAGTTACATACCAAGTAGTCTTGATAGTGATGCTCCGGTATATGTATCGGATATTGCAACATATGCACAGAGAAATGTACCATCGGCATACCCAGAGGATGTTTCTTCATATAAGAAGGAACACCCATCAAGAAATCAGAATCCTTATGGAACATGTTGGGCATTCTCGTCTATAGGACTTGAAGAATTTGACCTTATAGCTAAGGGTCAGAGAGATTCTAGTGTTGACCTGAGTGAATTGCAGCTTATACATTTTACATTTAACTCAGTTATTGATCCGCTCGGTGGAACCAAAGGGGATTATTCTAAGTATTATAATAATAATACCAGCATGTCATATCTGGAAAAGGGTGGTAACTACGAGTATGCAGTAAAGAGACTCAGCCAGTGGGTAGGAGCTGTCAATGAATCAGATGTTCCATATGCTGATGCCCAGACAGTATATAATAATGGTCTTGATAACAAATATGCTTATGATTATGATGTGGCACATTTACAGAATGCATACAGGATTAATGTTAAGGAGCAGCCAGATGTTGTTAAGCAGCAGATTATGGAGCATGGTGCTGTTGGTGCAAGCTATACTCATTATTATGCAGGAGAGAACCACCTTAATAATTCATATTATGATATGCAGGGAATTGTAAGCTCAGGTGGTGGACATGCAGTTATGATTGTGGGTTGGGACGATAATTATTCCAGGGATAATTTTGCGACAACTACAAAGCCTTCAAATAATGGTGCATGGCTTATAAGAAACAGCTGGGGAGATTATTTTGATTATTTCTGGATGTCATATGAAACTTATTCGCTTGCAGATACTGTTTGGGTATTTGATATGTCAGCAGAGGATGGGCTGGATAATAATTATCAGCTTGATGGCGGGCTGCATACAGCAACAGTAGGATATTATACAGGTGCAGCTAATGTATTTTATGTATCAGAAAAAGAAGGTGTTGCATCTGAAACTCTTAAGTCAGTATCTTTATCTTTTACACAGACAGCAGATGTTGGATATACAATTGATATATATACTGACCTTAAGGATGCCACCAACCCGCTAAGCGGGACTAAGCATGCTGAGGCGAGTACAAGTGGAAGAACAACTTTTGCAGGAATACACACTATTCCTCTGGAGGAAGAAGTGATTCTCAATCCTGGAACTTATTATGCAGTTGTTGTAAATATTGATAAGAAGGCATTTGAAGTTGAATATTCGTATTCAGAGAGCACTAATCCGGGGAAAACTGATGATAAGATGGTCTGGGAAAATGTAGTAAGCTATGATTCTGACTGTGAAGGAAGCTATTATTATAATGGTTATGGCAGATATGGAAAATATTATTATAACTTCTGTATAAAAGCATTTACATCAAATAATGTTGATTTGGGTGATGTATTAGAAGGATATACATTAAGTATGGACGGAAAGATTGATATGAATTTCTATATGAACCTTCCGGATAAGCTGGTTAATGACAGCAGCACATACATGGAATTTACTATGCCTGATGGAAATGTGTCAAAGGTTATGTTAGCTGACGCAAGAAAGACATCCGACGGTTTGTATGTGTTCTCTTGCGGAATAGCTGCAAAGCAGATGGCTGATAAGGTAAGTGCCAGAATCGTAAGTAATGGGGTTAAGGGTGAAGTTCATACATACTCAGTAACAGATTATGCTGAATCTGTAATTAATGCTGCAAGTGGAGTTTATTCTGATAAAGCTGTAAATGCAGTTAAAGCAATGCTTAATTACGGAACAGCTGCACAGCAGTATTTTGGGTATAACACAGATAATCCTGCCAATTCTATAATGACAGATGATGATAAGAATATGGATATGGTTGGATTCAATACATATACAGGAAAGCTGGTTAATGCAGACAGTGTTTCAGGAATAAGCTATTATGGAAGTTCTCTTGTTCTTGAATCAGATACAATATTAAGGAATTATTTTGAGTTGACAGACGGATATAGTATTGATAATTATACATTTTATGTGAAAGATAAAGATGGAAACAAGAATATCATTGCTCCACAAAAGACAGATGCTTCATTATATTATATAGATATCAGTAATGTGAAAGCGTATGAGCTTGCTGATAATGTTAATATATACGTTCAGAAGAATGGAGATAGTGAAGATAAAATAATGATGCTTGAGTATGGTGCATATGTTTACGCCAGATATGTCGATAAATATTTAGATAATACAGCACTAAAGAATCTTATGACGGCAATGTATCATTATTGCAATGCTGCTACAGAATATGCAAATATATATTGATATTTTTAATATGTGACTATATAATAATTAGCAAGGCTCATTTTGAAATATGAGCTGATTAGCGTATTTCAGTTGGGGAAAGTATATTTTAATATGAAGTATTAATACACGACTTGTTATGAAAAGTTAAAAAATAGCGGGGAGGGTAAGACCAATTAACGTATGGTTAATGTAAACAAAACCAAAGAGAGTATTCAGAATGTTTTAATATTTATTACAGATGCAATAGCGCTTATAATGTCTTATTACATGTCTGGTTTTATATGGCTGATGGAAATAAGAAATAATACATTTTCATATGTAATGAAAGTGCTTAATGGCAATATAGTCACAATTATTATAGCTGTATTAATAGCTGCTTTATTCTGTAACATTAAAGGCGATGTACTTAATCGTGGCAAATTTGAAGAACTTGCTTCTGTTATGAAGAAAAGTCTTATTTCATCAGCTGTTATAGCTGTTTATGAACTTTTGAGTAAAACTGCACAGGGTGTTCCAAGAAGTGTGTATGTAATTACATTTTTTATGGGAACAGTGCTTATGTTTTTATTAAGGATGCTTGTCAAGGTATATATGAAGCATCGTAATGGAGGAAAGCGTACCAACAGTATACTTGTTATCACTATTAAAAACAGGGCGGAAGATACACTTTCCAAAGCTGCGGCAAAGAATGACTGGATGCGTCGTATAGATGGTATTGTAATTACTGATGAAGATATGACAGGTCAGTCAATAGAGGGATTTCCTGTAGTTGCTAATGTACATTCAATGATGCGTTATATTAAGAACGAGATTGTTGACGAAGTGTTTATTGATGTGGACTACAAGACCCGCGAAAGTATCAAGCCTATGGTTATGGAACTTGAGGATATGGGAGTAATTGTTAATCTTAAGCTTGAGATTCTTGACAGCTATAAGGATTTTGACAGTAAGCTGGGTTACATAGGAGCAGTTCCTGTTATTACATTTGCTAACAGAATATATGACTGGAAGGGAATGCTTGTTAAGAGATGCATAGATATTCTCGGAGCAATTGTAGGACTTATAGTTATGTTTATTGCAATGATTTTTGTAGGTCCTGCTATTATGATAGAATCGCCAGGTCCAATCTTTTTCAAACAGAAACGTGTTGGAAAGAATGGCCGTTATTTTGAGATATATAAGTTCCGTTCTATGTATATGGATGCTGAAGAACGAAAGAAAGATCTTATGGCACAGAATGAGATGAGTGGTCTTATGTTTAAGATGAAAGATGACCCTCGTATAACTAAGGTTGGCAAGTTCATAAGAAAGACAAGTATTGATGAGCTTCCACAGTTCATTAATGTTCTTAAGGGAGATATGAGTCTTGTTGGTACAAGACCACCAACGGTAGCAGAGTTTAAGCAATATCAAGGACATCATAAGAGAAGGCTTTCTATGAAACCAGGCATCACAGGAATGTGGCAGGCTTATGGAAGAAATACGGTTAGCGATTTTGAAGAAATTGTTAAGATGGATCTGAATTATATTGATAACTGGAGCATTATGCTTGATATTAAGATTTTGTTTAAGACAGTTCAGTCAGTATTAACTACTGGTGGACAGTAGAATAATTACCCCCTGTAGTATCATCAGATACTGCAGGGGGTAATTGTTTTATCTAGACATTATGTACATTAATACTGGATAATTATAGCAGAATTGCACAAAATTCGTTGGCAATATAGAAAATATACATAAAAATTAACCATAATGCTTATTGACGCAAATCGGCGGTTGGGTTAAAATGATAATAACTTTTGGTATAGGGGACATGCTGTAGTGCAACATGTCGAAAAGAACATGTTATATGCTGTTAATAACAGGAACTTTACTATGCCTACAATATAATAAGGAGGATTTTATGAAAAAGGGTAAAAGAATTTTAGCCGCTTTTTTAGCAGTGCTGATGGTTGTTGCTATTATGCCATTTACTTCGTTTAGTGGTATATTCACAAGCAAGGCAAAGGCTGCAGAGAGTGGCAAGAAGTACACTTTTGAGGGTACTGAACTTGAGGCAGCAGCGGCAGGAAAGTATACAGATGGTCAGGCTGTTACTGCAGGAACTGATGGATATTTTACTTTCTATATGAGTGCAAAGACTAAGATTGATGGAAGTGAAAAGACTTGGTCAGACGGATATATATGTGCTCAGAGAGTTAACTTTGGTGGCAAAGCAGATGTTACTAATATGAAGAATCTTGTTTCTTTCAAGACATCTAATGCAGCAAAGGTAAAGGTTTACTGGGTAGAAGGTGGAGCAGACAATCGACAGATTGCAATCTTTGGTTCTAAAGGAGAAGTAGTAACTAAGACAGAGGTAACAGCAGCGAAGAATGAAGCAGTAGTTTCTACATTAGAATTAGCAGATGCAGGAACATATTACCTTGGTGGTCTTGAGAATAACAATTATATCTTCAAGATTGAAGTTGAGGAGACAGCAGCAGTTGAAGAGCCAGTTGTTAAGGAATACGAACTTGATGGTGCTAAGCTTGAGACGGCAGCAGCAGGAAAGTTTACAGATGGACAGACTGTTGCAGCAGGAACAGATAATGCATTTACACTTTATATGAGTGCAAAGACTAAGATTGACTCAAGCAGCAAGACTTGGGATGACGGATTTGCTGGAACACAGAGAATTAACTTTGGTGGTAAGGCTGATATTGCTAATATGAAGAACTTTGTTTCTTTCAAAACAGAGGGTACAGCTAAGGTTAAGATTTACTGGGTAGAAGGTGGAGCAGACAATCGTCAGATGGCAATCTTCAATACTTCAGGTGCAGTAGTAACTAAGACAGAAGTAACAGCAGCAAAGAACGAGACAGTAGTTTCTACATTAGAATTAGCAGATGCAGGAACATATTATCTTGGAGGACTTGAAAATAACAATTATATCTTCAAGGTAGTTGTTACAGATACAGTTGGAGGTGGAAATACTCCAGTTGTTCCTAGAAAAGACTGGTCAGAAGTTGCAGCTCCAGTAATTGGAGAGGTAGCTCAGGATGGAGCAGATGTTACAGTTCCATTTACAATGGCTCTTGGTAATGACGGTGCTGATAAGGTAAGCGTTGTTATGACAGATGCTTCAGGTAATACAGAAACAAAGGGATATGCTCTTGAGGGTGAAGGTGGACAGGTTAAATTTACTCCAGCTTCTTCAGGAGAATATACATTTACAATTACAGCTTCTAGAGAGGGCGAGAATGACAAGGCTGGTAACACAGTTAAGTTTAATTTTGAGTACCCACTCTCAGCACCATCTATCAGCAGTGCAACAAGCATGGGTAATGGTACAGTAAGTCTTGTATGGCAGTCAGTTAAGGAAGCTACATCATACAATGTTTATGTTGGTGGAACAAAGGTTGGTTCAACATCTGCTACATCTTATGATGTTACAGGATTAACTGTTGGAACAAAGTATGATTTTGCAGTTGAAGCAGTTAGAGAGACACCAGCTGCTGTATCTGATAAGTCAACAATATCTGCAACAGCAACATCTGATGCTAAGCAGGTATGGGGCTATATCGTATATGGTAACGGTGCAAGTGAGTCTAATTCAGCATATGAAGGAAACATTAATGAAACTGGTTCAGTTACATTAAGATCTGGAGCAGTAGATGCTAATGGAGTTCTTAAGGGAAGCGGTAATAATGGAAAATTAGTTCCAGCATCATTCGATGGTCTTAATTTCTATTATACAGCAGTACCTACATCACTTAACTTTACATTAAGAGCTAAAGTAACTGTAGATCAGTGGAATTTATCAAACGGTCAGGAAGGCTTCGGTCTTATGGCAGCAGACAGACTTGGTGGTTCTGGATGGAACAATTCTTATATGGCTGTAGTTTCTAAGACAGAATATTACTGGAATGAAGAAGCTGGTAAAGTTACTAATGATACAACAGCACTTAAGGTATCTCAGAAGATCGGTATTGCTTCACAGGAGAAGAAGGGCCTTACTAAGGATAACATTGCAGCAATAGAAGCTAATGATACTGAAACAGTAAAACAGTTCCAGAGTGCTATGTATCCTCTTGAGCAGAGATATGCACAGAATGTCAATGTTATTGGTAATGCTGTTAAGCCAGTTGATGCAACAATAGAGAATCCTGTTACTGAGATGTATCTTACAATTCAGAAGAATAACACAGGATATTTTGTATCATACGAATCAGTAGATGGAACATATTCAACAACTAAGAAGTATTATGACACTGAAACATTATCACAGCTTGATTCTGATAATGTATATGTAGGTTTCTTCACAAGTAGATATGCACAGGCAACATTCTCAGATGTAACATTTACAACAATTAATCCATCTGATGATGCTCCAGCAGAAGAGAAGCCAATTGAAGAATTAGTAACTAATGCAGCATTTAATTCTAAGACTGCAACAGGTTCAAGTGATTATGAATTCAGATTCACAGCTAACTGTGATGGTGTTCTTTCTATCTGGGATAGTGAAGATAACGCAATTGCTACAGATGTAGCTGTTGCAGCTAATACAGTTGTTAAGCCTGCAACAACAACACTTAATGTAGGTAAGAATTCATTTAGATATGTGTTTACACCAGATGCTGGCTATATTCCAGAAAAGGATATGGTTATGTCATCATATGAGCCAATTGAAGGCACATTTACTGTAACATACAGAACATATGGCGTTGAAGGACAGTCAATTTATGTAGCACCAGGTAAGTATGGTGTTGGTACTAAGGAAGATCCAATGAGCATCTATGATGCTGTTAAGTATGTACAGCCAGGACAGACTATCGTTGTTATGGAAGGTACATATTACCTTGAGAAGACAGTTAAGGTTGAGAGAGGTGTTAATGGTACAGCAGATAAGCCTATTCAGATGGTAGCTGATACAGAAGCTTCTTCAAGACCAGTATTTGATTTCCAGGGATTATGTGCAGGTATGGTACTTGCAGGTGATTACTGGTACTTCCAGGGATTTGATGTAACTAATTCAGCTAATGCACAGAAGGGTATTCAGCTTTCTGGTAAGTATAATACAATGGATAACATTATGACTTACCACAATGGTAATACAGGTCTTCAGGTTAGCAGATATCTTACAACAGATGAATTTGATATGTGGCCAGCATATAACTTAATTCTTAACTGTACATCATATGGTAACGCCGATGCAGGTTATGAAGATGCTGATGGTTTTGCAGCTAAGTTAACAGTTGGTGATGGTAATGTATTTGATGGTTGTATCTCATACAACAACGCTGATGATGGATGGGATCTTTTTGCTAAGGTTCAGTCAGGTTCAATTGGCGCTGTAACAATTAAGAATTCAGTTGCTTATGGCAATGGTTACCTTGAAGATGGTACAAATGCTGGTAACGGTAATGGATTTAAGCTTGGTGGCGACAGCATGTCAGGCAAGCATGTTCTTGAGAACTGCGTAGCATTTGATAACAAGGCTAAGGGTATTGATTCTAACTCTTGTCCAGATATTAATGTAATTAACTGTACAACATTCAATAATGAGTCTTATAATATTGCTCTTTACACAAATTCAGCTAAGAATACAGATTTCTCAGCAACAGGTGTACTTTCATACAGAACATATATGAAAGATAATGTTGAGCAGTTTAAGTTACTTGGAACACAGGACAAGACAAAGGTTGATAACGATACTAACTACTTCTGGAATTATGAAGGAACAGCTAAGAATTCAGCTACAACTGTAACAGATGACTGGTTTGAATCAGTTGATACAGCAATGGATTATGCAACACATGTATATGCATCACATAAGGTAACAAGAAATGCTGATAACACAATCAACATGAATGGTCTTCTTGTACTTACAGACAAGGCAGCAGCTAATACAGGTGCAAGAATGACAGGTACTCCATCAGCTAAGATTGAAATTCCTGAGGGAATTAAGGGACATAAGACAATATCTATAACAGGTAAAGATGTTGTTAAGGGTAATACAACAGATGTTGCAGTTATTCAGGGAACATCTACAGATATTGTGTGGACAATCGATGCAGATGCATCTACATTTGATTATATTATGGTTGATGATGTAGTTCTTGATGCTTCTAAGTACACAGTAGTAGCTAATGGTAACACAACAGTTGTTACATTCAAGGCTTCTTACATTAAGAGCTTAAAAGCAGCAGAGCATACATTCAGAGCATGCTTTACAGATGGTTATATTGCAGAGACTAAGCTTGAGGTTCTTCCTAAGACAGGTGATTTCTCTAGAAATATGATAGCTGTATATGCAGGAATTATGCTTATGGCATTACTTGCAGCAGCTGTAGTTCTTTTCGAAAAGAAGAGAAAGAGAGTTTAGTGTAAGCAAATAGTATAATAAAACATATGAATGAGGTCTGGTTATCCAGACCTCATTTTTGTATATAGATATATGATAATTATTGTACAATTATTACAAAGTAATATCTAGTTTTAACGACTTTCAGAAAAACATTTACTAAAAGTGTTATTGACTATTTGTTCTATTAGATGGTACTCTTATTACAGATTTATGAAAAGGAAAAGGAGGCTTTTTTCATGAGAAAAAGAACTAAAAGAATGTTGTCTGTTCTTATGGCAGCTTTAATGGTTGTTAGTATTATGCCGGTTAACGGCTCTAATAACATTGTTGCTAAAGCATCGACAGCAAGTGAAGAGTCTTCTGTTGTGACATGGTCAGCAGCAGATATTCTTGCAGCACAAGAAGGAGACTCAGGATTAGTGTTATGTGGCTCAGGATGGGCTAATAATAATGCTACAGATGACAAGACATTTGAAGACGGTTTTAGTGCATTAGGAGACAATGCCAAGGCAGGATCTACAAAGGCACAGACAGATGGAAAGACAGCAGCAGGAACAGTACCAGATAATGGATGCTATGTAAAATATACAGCACCTGTTAATGGTGAATTAGCTATTAATACTAAGATAGGAAAGGGAAAGACTTTCTATATAGTAGCGGAAGATGGAACTAAGGTAGCAGAAGCAAAAAATGGAACTTCTGGAAGTACATATAATACTGTTAAGGCAGAAGTAGAAGCTGGAAAGACATACTACGCATACCTTGGAGGAGCAACAGCTCAGATCTGGAAAGTATATTATTCACAGTTAAATAAGAAGACTGTAGTTGACTGGGAATCAGTAGCAAAGCCAGTTATCAGTAAAGTAGAAGCAGGCGCAGATGGTTTTACTGTTACTGTTGAAGGAATTGTGGATGAGTATAATGGGGCTGAAGATATTGTGGTAACAATGCTTCATAATGATGGACAGGCTGGAGAAGCTGTTATAAAGAGATCAGAAGGAACAGCAACAGTTAATTTTACAGCTCATGAAAGTGGTGATTATACATTTGTAGCAACAGCACAGAGATTAGGTTGTGCAGATAAAGCTTCAGATGTTTATGAAGTAAAAGATTTCATACTCGGTGTTAAGATGCCAACTATTACATGGGCTGAAAACAAGGGTAATGGAGAAGTATATCTTGACTGGGTTAATATAAGTGATGCAAAGGATTATACTTTAACATATAAGGTTAAAGGTTCTGATGAAAGCACAGCAGTTAAGATTGATGGAATCACAGAAGGTGATTATACAGTTAAGAATTTAACAGTTGGAAGTACATATGTATTCAGTGTTGTTGCAAATAGAGCAGATGGATATTGTTCAGCTGCTTCAGAAAAAGAGTGTAGGTTTTTTTGTATGGTCACAGCTTTTCTCCACAGTAACTGCAGATACACAGAAGAACTGGTATGTATCAACTGTTGGTTCAGCTCAGGAGACTAAGGCAACTATCACAGAGGCTGATGGTAATGCACAGGTTATAAATATTGCTAATGGTGATACAGCATCTAAGAAAGTTGCTACAGTTGAAGCAAAAGATATTACTAATACAACAGGAAGTATGGAAATTCAGGCTAAGGCTTCAGGAAAGATTTCTGATGATGAAGATGGATTCTCATATTACTACACTAAGGTTAATCCAGAGAAAGAGAACTTTGAATTAACTGCAACATTTACAGTAACAGATGCATCTCTTACACCTGATAATCAGACTGGTTTTGGTGTTGTAGTTGCAGATACATTAGGTGTTAATAACTGGGGTACACCAAGTTATGTACACAAATATTTTAACTACTTCTCATCAATGATGTACAGCTCTAAGAGTAATGCTCCAACAATGCGTTATATCACAGGTTATACATCAGCAGATACTTCTAACAAAGATGGTGTAGACAGAGTTAATAATAACGTTAAGTTTAACCAGTTAACAGGAACAGATATGTTCAAGGTTGGAGCTGAGTATACATTTACAGTAAGAAAGACTAATGATGGATACGAAGCAGTTGCAACAACAGAGAATGGAACACAGACACAGAAGCTTACAGCTAATGATTTTACATCAGTACAGGAAGATGGAACAGTAGTTGTAGGTGTTATGGTAGCAAGAAAGATTGGTGTTAAGATTACTGATATCAAGTTTACTACATCACAAAGTAAGGGACTTGCAACATCTGAGGTCGTAGAAGACAAGGTAACACCATCAATCAGAGTATATTCTTCTAACACATGTGGAGCAGGTGAGTATGAATACACGGTAGTTCCTAATTGTGCAGGAACTTTAAAGGTAACAGGAAGTGCTGACGGTAAGGCTATTTCTAAGGAAGTAACAGCTGATGAGGCTGTAAGAATTCCAGTTGCAGTTAATGTTGGAAGCAATACTATTAAGGCAGAATTTGAACCAGCAGCGGCAGCTAATATTACATCAACTACAACAGTAACAAGTGAAACAAATGTTACTCGTAAGGTATATGGTGAGGCTGGACAGACAATTATTGTAACTCCAGATGGTAAGACAACTGGTGACGGAACTGAAGAAAGTCCATTAGATATTAATACAGCAGTTTCATATGCACAGCCAGGACAGACTATTCTTATGAAGAATGGTGTATATGATAAATGGATTACAATTAACAGAAGCGTATGCGGAACAGCAGATAAGCCAATTAATCTTGTTGCAGAATCAATCTCAACAGATGGAACTGATGGTGTTGTATTGTCAGGCGCAGGTCTTACAGTAATCGGAAGTTATTGGCATGTATATGGTTTATATGTAAAGGATTCATCAGGGGTAGGTATTCAGGTAAGCGGTAACTATAATACAATAGATATGTGTACAGTAAATCATGCGGCAAACAGTGGTATTCAGATAAGCAGAAACGGTGGAGCTGATAACTATGCAGGAATTCAGGGTAAGTTATGGCCAACAGGAAATCTTATCAAGAACTGTGAGTCATTTGATAACTGTGATGCAGGAAGAAATGATGCAGATGGATTTGCAGCAAAATTAACATGTGGTGAAGGCAACAGATTCTATGGTTGTATATCACATAACAATATTGATGATGGCTGGGATCTCTATGCCAAGTCAGTATCTGGTACAATTGGTTCAGTTACAATTGAAAACTGTGTAGCATACAACAATGGATGGCTTACAACAGATGATGTAACTGCAGCAGGTTATAACTATGGTGAAGGTAATGGATTTAAGTTAGGTGGAGGATACCTTAAGGGTGGACATAAGCTTATTAACTGTGTTTCATTTGGAAATCATGCAAAGGGAATAACAAGTAACAGCTGTCCTGATATTTCTATTACAAGATGTACAGCTTACAACAACGGTAATGCAGATTCATATAGCGTAGGTCTTAATACAATGGACTCTATGCTTAAGGAGTGGAAGGTTAGCGGTCTTATATCTATGTCTAAGGCAGATTTAACTGCTAAGGCAGACCTTATTCCTTTCTCACAGCATGGAGATGATAACTACATTTATAATGGATCAGAATCATACAATAATCTTGGTCAGAAGGCTACAGATGAGTGGTTCGAGAGTGTAGATACAACAATCAGACCATCAAGAAATGCAAACGGAACAATTGATATGCATAATCTCTTGGTTATTAAGAGTGGCGTATTAAGCGATAATGTTGGTGCAAGACTTGATACAACAAGTGAAGAAGCAATAAGCGTTAAGCCACAGGCTGGCGAAGTTGTATCTCATGTATTTGAGTGGACAACAACTAAGGAAGCAACATGTACAGAAAAGGGTGAAAAGCATGGAACATGTACAATATGTGGACATGAAGAAACAAGAGAAATTGAAGCCCTTGGACATGAATTTGCCAATGAGTTCACAGTAGATAAGGAAGCTACTACTACAGAAGAAGGCTCTAAGTCACAGCACTGTTTACATGCAGGTTGTACAGAGAAGACTAATGTAACAGTCATTCCTAAGCTTACAGCAGGCAGCGAAGATGTTAACCCAACACCTTCAACACCTGATAATAAGGATGATGCAAATGTTCCATCAACAGGAACAGATTCATCAGAGAAAGCACCTGCAGCACAGACAGGAGATACAATGCATGCAGTACCATTTGCATTAGCAATGATTATCTCTGCAGGAGTAGTTGTTATTGAGATTTCTAGAAAGAAGAAAGCAGTAAGATAATAACAGTTAAAAAGATAATAATAATGGCTGGTGATATGATTTACTCATATCACCAGCCAGTTTTTTTATATAAGCATTTTACCTGTAATTCTGCAAAGTAGGTGTTGAATTAACTCCAAGAGGAGTTGTGACACCAGCAGCGGTTGTTACTTTGTAAGTAATTGTAATGCTCGCACCAGGAGCAATTGAGTTGCCAAACATATATGCAACATCAAGGTTGTGGTAAGTACCTGTATACATTCTTCCACCATTGCTAGTTTTTATATTTGAGATTGTTCCTCCGGCAGGAGCAAATATATGGATATAACCAGTGATTGTTCCGCCGTAGCTTCCAAGTATATAATTTCCAGCATTAACTTTGTCAGCATTGCTTAATACATTGCTATAAGTAGCTGTTACATCATATGTTCTTGTGCCATCATCATTAACAACCGGTTCACCGATTTCAGTATCAATATCTAAGAACCAGCCAAGCTTACAAGGATCAGAAATGCTAAAGTAAACACCAGTTTCCGGATTTTCCGGATCTTCGTTAAGTCCACCGGAGCAGCCTGCATTTTTAACAAGTTCCTGTTCTTCCTCATCTTCCATCCACATCATGACTGTACGGTTTTTAGCACCGTCTGAGAATACCTTATAATA
>ERZ860264.1657-NODE-1657-length-14600-cov-3.012925_pt1 | contig 14600 bp, 9 predicted proteins | sample MGYA00509980_ERZ860264 | MGnify/ENA primary metagenome ERZ860264 (study PRJEB30046, sample SAMN00715212) | human gut metagenome | study: EMG produced TPA metagenomics assembly of the A metagenome-wide association study of gut microbiota in type 2... | reverse complement strand
ACAAGGTATTACAATTGATGTGGCTTATCGCTATTTTTCTACTAATGGCCGTAAGTTTATCATCGCGGATACTCCGGGACACGAACAGTACACCCGTAACATGATTACCGGCGGATCTACGGCTAACCTGGCTATCATTTTGGTGGATGCCCGCACGGGAGTGATTACCCAGACTCGTCGTCACACTTTTCTGGTGTCTTTGCTGGGGATCAAGCATGTGGTATTGGCTGTCAACAAGATGGACTTGGTTGACTTCGACAAAGCGGTGTTTGACAAAATCGTGCGCGATTTCGAGGAGTTTGTGGCGCCTCTCGGCATCCCCGACGTGACATGCATACCACTGTCGGCGCTCGACGGCGACAACGTGGTTGAGAAAAGCGAGCGCACTCCGTGGTATACAGGAAAATGCATGCTCGACTATCTTGAGACTGTGCCCATCGACCTCGACCGCAACTATGACGACTTCCGCTACCCTGTGCAATACGTGCTGCGACCAAACCTCGACTTCCGCGGATTCTGCGGCAAGGTGGCTTCGGGCGTAGTCCGCAAGGGCGACACCGTGATGGCTTTGCCTTCCCGCAAGACGTCGAAAGTGAAGAGCATCGTAACCTACGATGGCGAAATCGAAGAGGCTTTTCCTCCTTTGTGCGTGACAATAACCCTTGAGGATGAAATCGACATCTCCCGCGGAGAAATGATCGTGAAACCCGACAACCTCCCGACCGAAGACCGCAACTTCGAGGCTATGCTCGTTTGGATGGACGAGGAAGCGATGGACCCAAACAAGCAGTTCTATCTGAAACAGACCACCAACACTACCCGTGCGCGCATCGACTCTATAAAATACAAAGTCAACGTCAACACGATGGAGCAGTCGGAAGTTGACCATCTGGAGCTCAACGAAATCGGACGCGTGGTGTTTACCACCGGCAAGGAGCTGCTTTTCGACCCCTATCAGAAAAACAAGCAGACCGGCTCGTTCATCCTTATCGACCCGATTACAAACAACACGTCGGCTGTGGGAATGATTATCGACCGTGTCGACGCAAAGGATATGAAGCACGACGACGCGCTTGCCACTATCTGCCTGTCTGACCTCGGCATCGACGAGTGCCATCTCGAAGCAATCCAAAAAGCCGCCGACGAATTGAAACGTCAAGGAATAGTCATTAAAGTAAAAAAGTAGAATATGGGATTGACATTTGACAAATTGCCCGTCAACACGCTTGTGGGCGCCGACTGGCAAACTTTCAAGGCTTTGACCGACGGGCAGCACATCGGCGACCACTACAAAGGCAAGTTTCGCCTGACAAAAGCTGTATGCCGATTGCTGAGCACCCTCGTGCCAATCGAGAACCGTGCCTACAACAAAATTGCCGGGCAGCCTCTGCAGGAAGACCCTCTGTTTATCCTCGGACACTGGCGCAGCGGCACCACCTTTGTGCACAACGTGTTTGCCTGCGACAAGCATTTCGGCTACACAACCACATATCAGACCGTATTCCCGCACCTCGTGCTGTGGGGACAGCCATTCTTCAAAAAAAACATGGCGATGCTGATGCCCGACAAGCGTCCTACCGACAATATGGAGCTGCGCCCCGACCTTCCCCAGGAAGAGGAGTTCGCCTTGTCAAACATGATGCCTTACACCTACTACAACTTCTGGTTTTTCCCCGAACGATGGATGGAATATTGCGACCGCTTCCTGACGTTTGAGAAGATTACTGAGGAGGAGCGTCAAGTGTTTAAAGACACTTTCTTACGCTTGGTGAAGGTGTCGCTCGCCAACACTGGCGGCACACAGTATCTGTCGAAAAACCCACCTCACACCGGACGTGTGCGCACGCTGCTGGAGATGTTTCCCAACGCAAAGTTCATCTATCTGAAGCGGAATCCGTACACCGTGTTCGAGAGCACTCGCAGTTTCTTCACTAACACAATCAAGCCTCTGCAGCTTCAAGACATCTCGCAGGAGCAAATCGTGAACAACATCGTGGAGGCATACATGCGGCTCTACAACCGATATGAGGCTGACAAACTGCTCATCCCGGAAGGCAATCTTGTGGAAATCAAGTTTGAGGACTTCGAGCACAACGCTTTCGACCTCACAAAGGAAATCTACGGCAAACTGAAGCTGCAGGGATTCAACGAGGCCGAGGCCGACATCCGCGCATACCTCGACAAGAAGAAGGGCTACAAGAAAAACAAATACCAATATAAAGAGGAAACCATCCAAATCGTCGAGAAGCATTGGAGCAAGGCGCTTGACGAATGGGGCTATACACTTTAAAACTTTACAACTATGAGAATTTTCAAACAAATCGTCATCGCTGCATGCGCCGCCTTAGCCTTCACGGCTTCAATCCATGCGCAGTCGCCTGCCGAAGGTTGGACAAAAGTAGACCCTACAGAGCTGAAAAACGCTGTGGAATTGTTTGCCAACGACAAAACAGCTCTCGCTGTGGGCAAAGAAGGCGACTTGAACGCCACGACAATGTCGTGGGGAAGCATCGGCGAACTTTGGGGCAAGCCGATTGTAACAGTTGTCGTTGACCACAGCCGATACACATACTCGCTGATGGGACTCTACGACTACTTCACAATCACGGCATTCCCTAAAAAGATGAACGGGGCACTCGACTACATCGGTTCTCACTCCAGAAAAACGGATAAAAACAAAATCCAGAATGCCGGACTGACAACGATGTTCACCGAACTTGGAAATCCTACGTTCAAGGAGGGAAATCTGATTATCGAATGCCGCACAATCTACGAGGCTCCTATCGACGTGGACAATATGCTTGACGACGACATCATAAAGATGTATCAGGACAACAAACTGAAACACACGATGTTTGTCGGCGAGATTGTCAACGTCTGGAAACGCTGATTTGTTTGAAACGCTTGTATGTAACAACAAAAGAACACTGATTTATATATGGAAGAAAAAAAATTCAAACGCACGCTGGTTACAACAGCTCTGCCATACGCAAACGGTCCTGTCCACATCGGACACCTCGCCGGTGTGTATGTGCCTGCCGACATCTACACCCGCTATCTCCGACTCAAAGGTGAAGACGTGATTATGATTGGCGGCTCTGACGAGCACGGTGTGCCCATCACCATCAAGGCGAAAGCCGAAGGTGTCACGCCTCAAGACATCGTGGACCGCTACCACAAAATCATTAAAGACTCGTTTGAGGAACTCGGCATCTCTTTCGACATATATTCACGAACCACGAGCAAGATCCATTCACAAATGGCAAGCGACTTCTTCCGCAAACTCTACGACAAGGGTGAGTTTATCGAGAAGACGTCTATGCAATACTACGACGAGGAGGCTCACCAATTCCTCGCCGACAGATATATCGTGGGCACATGCCCGCACTGCGGAAGCGACCATGCCTACGGCGACCAATGCGAGGCTTGCGGCACATCGCTCAACGCGACCGACCTTATCGAGCCGCATTCGGCAATCACCGGCAACAAACCGGTGCTGAAAGAAACCAAACACTGGTATCTGCCGCTCGACAAGTGGGAACCTACATTGCACCACTGGATTCTTGACGAACACAAGGAATGGAAACCAAACGTATACGGACAGTGCAAATCATGGCTCGACATGGGTCTGCAGCCACGCGCCGTGAGCCGCGACCTCGACTGGGGTGTGCCGGTGCCGGTGGAAGGCGCAGAAGGAAAGGTGCTATACGTATGGTTTGACGCTCCTATCGGCTACATTTCAAACACTAAGGAACTGCTCCCCGACACTTGGGAAACTTATTGGAAGAGCAAAGACACTCGCATCATAAACTTCATCGGCAAGGACAACATCGTGTTCCACTGCATCGTGTTCCCTGCAATGCTTATGGCTGACGGATCATACCAACTGCCGGAAAACGTGCCTGCCAACGAGTTCCTCAACCTTGAAGGCGACAAAATCTCGACTTCACGCAACTGGGCGGTGTGGCTGCACGAATATCTGCGCGACATGCCCGGCAAGCAGGACGTGCTGCGCTATGTGCTGACTGCAAACGCTCCGGAAACAAAAGACAACGACTTCACTTGGAAGGATTTCCAGGCGCGCAACAACAACGAGCTGGTGGCAATCCTCGGCAACTTCGTAAACCGTACTTTCGTATTGACACACAAGTACTACAAGGGTGTTGTGCCTGCCATCGGCGAGCTTACCGACTATGACCGCGAGACGCTGAAGGAATTTGCCGACGTGAAAGCAAATCTCGAAAACTACATCGAGCACTTCCGCTTCCGCGACGCGTTGAAGGAGGCTATGAACCTTGCCCGCATCGGAAACAAATACCTTGCCGACACTGAGCCGTGGAAGGTGGTGAAGACCGATGAGAAGCGTGTGGAAACGATTATGAACATCGCCATCGAGATTACTGCCAATCTCGCCATCGCTTTCGAACCGTTCCTGCCGTTCATGTCGAAGAAACTCCGCGATATGCTGGGAATGGAGAAATTTGACTGGAATGAGCTTGGCTCAATCACAATAATCCCTGCCGGGACAACGATAAAACCGGCTGAGCTGTTATTTGAAAAGATTGAAGACAGCGTGATTGAGGCGCAGATAAAGAAACTTAACGACACCAAGGAGGCCAACAAGCTGAAAAACTTCAAGCCGGAACCTGTGGCTGCCAACGTGCCGTTCGACGACTTTATGAAACTCGACATCCGCGTGGGCAAAGTGCTGGAGTGCGAGAAAGTGCCTAAAGCCGACAAACTGTTGAAGTTCAAGATTGACGACGGTATGGGCGGACGCACAATCGTGTCGGGCATCGCTAAATTCTACAAGCCTGAAGACCTTGTGGGCAAAGAGGTTTGCTTCATTGCCAACTTTGAGCCGCGCAAGCTGAAAGGCGTGGAGTCGCAAGGCATGATCCTCTCGGCTGAAAACGCCGACGGAAGTCTTGTTGTGATTGGTCCGCAGGGTAAAGTGGTCCCTGGATGCCAAGTGAAATAACAAGAACTCACATAGACATAAAAACGGCTTCTTCCCAATCGGAAAGAAACCGTTTTTATGTCTTATTGCAAACAGGCGTTCTTCTGCCCGTCCCTGCCTGGTTTAAGCCACGAGAACAGGCGTTTCCACCACGGATCGTCGTCACAGCGGAAATTTATTTTTATCGCCACTGTGCTGTTGTTGAAAAACAGTATGGACTGCTCCATCACCACCGCCACCTCGTTGTCGACAATCTTAAAGCCTTTGATACACGAAAGCCTTATTCTCCGGAATGGATTGTCATAGTCGAGCACGCCCACAATCATACAGCCGTCTTCAAACGCAACTTTAAAATGCTCTCTACAGCAATCTGCCACCTTACGGAGCAAACTGTCATGAAAGCCGTCCTTTGGTCTATGGGTGTGCTTGTAAAGATATCTTATCGTAATTCTGTTTATCATACCGTTTTTCTCTATGCCTTTTTTCCTATTTTCTCTTTAATAATGCTTACACGGCTCGTTTAGTTCACTAAAAACAAAAAAATCCGCAAGTATGCCCGTCCGGACATCCTTGCGGATTCTGAAATCATTATTTTCTATGCTGTCAGCGCTTCACAAACCGCTCCACGCGCACAGCGTTGCCACTCTCCACTCTTAGGAAATAAACGCCCGGATGCCAATGCGACACGTTGACCGTAGTGCTCGCTCCAACTTGAGAATCGAGCATCAACGACCCGTCGGCGCTCCAGATGTAGATGTGGTTGTCGCCAGCTCCTGCAATATCGACATGCAGGCAATCGCTGGCAGGCACCGGATATATGCGCACATCGCTGTCGGCTAATTCGCGCTCCACCATCGAGCTGTTGCAATTGTCGCCGACCACATAGGTGAACGGTGCGGTGACTCCGATACCGCCTCCTGCCCAAGCGAATTTACATGCCACCTTTATAGCCTCACCGACACTGTGTCCGGTAAGAGTGTATGTGAATTTCTTATCTCCGGCTTCCTGCATCTGCATCTCTGTGAAGCCGTTTGTAAGATCGCGCACGAAGGCCACAAGTCCTATCACATCGGCCAGTCCCTCGGCAGTGACCGTAACATCACCGTTGGCTGCCGTTTCAAACTTGAGACTATATGTCATTCCGCTGCCCTCGGTGAGTTCATCGGATGTCACTGAGCAGCCTCCACCATCGCCTGCATCCCCACCTGCCGATGCGGATCTCACATTAACCTCAATGCCGGCAGAAACCGACTGCTTTCCGTTGGCGGCTGTGGCACGCGCCGTGATTACACGCACACCCTCTTCTGTCGGAGTCCACTGCACAGCGTAAGGCGCCGATGTGGCTGTGCCAACGAGTGTGCCGTCGACAAGGAAGTCGACAGCGGTGATTGTCGAGCCTTCAACCGTGGCCGACGCCTGCAATGTGACAGCCTCGCCCACAGTAATTGTCGATCCGACGGCAGGTGATGTGACAGTAACTACAGGAGTCGTAGGTTCTTCTGGCGTAGGAGGCACCACAATGCCGCCGTCGATGCCCATGGATCGCGCCTCCACTACAAGTGTCGCTCCATCGGAGAAAGTCACCGTGCGCGGTGTCGAACCGTAGTTGTATGCCACGTGTGTCACCTTTTCGCCTTTGCGGAACACCATTGCCACAGGATAGTCGGCAGTGACCGACGAGTCATACTGTCCGAGCACGTTCATGGCGTGCAGCCAATGGTAAGTCTGCGCCTGCGAGATGCCGAACTTAAGGCTGCGTTTCGGATTTGAATTATAAAGTTCTATGGCCTTCTGCGGATCGATAAACGAAAGATATTTCCACATTGTGTCGTGCCATAGGTTGGAATTCGCCTCGCCGGACAGGATTCCTGTGTTGGCTGCGATTTCCGACCACAGCTTGCGCACATAATCGAGATTGCGGCCAAGATAGAACGATCCGCCATGTATAGGATAAAGCTCTATGGCATAAGAAGCGGCGATGTCGGCAGTCCAGAATGTTCCGTTGTCATAGTCGTTGCCGAAAACTCGCGACACCAGACTGTACTTCCAATCGGAAGGCAAAATGCGCTCGTGCTGGTCAAACCAATACTCCTCTACCGCCGACTGCTCGGTGGCATACATATAGATGCCAAGGTCGCGGACAGCACGGTTGCCAGTCACCGAACCCCAATGGATAAGCGACGAGTGAAACTGCATCGACTCGGATGTCGACTCCTGGTCGTTGCCCTGCGGCAGCGATGCCACACCATTGGCCCAGCAGTGGCCTGCGTAAGGGCTGAAGTTGCGCAAATATGGGAACATCGGGTCGTTGCGGTCGCTGGTGGCGGCGTCGCGCACAAGGAGGTTGACCATATCGCCCCATTGCGTTGCCCATCCCGGCGAGTACTGCTCAATGAATGCGGCTGCGTGGATAAAGTAACCCCAATGAAAATGATGGTCGTTGATATACTCGTCCTGACCGTGGCCTGCCGGATAGCCGAACATCGTGGTCCAGTCTTTATTGTAATAGAACAGGAATGCCTTCTCTCCGCTGGTATACGTCAGCCAGTTTTCCAAACGTTGCTTCACGAGGTTGAATGCCTGATTAAAGACAGCGTTGTTGCCCGAAGCTTTCGCCACATGGGCTGTCTGGATGAGGCGGTTCAGCAGCTGTCCGTCGTTGTAGGTGTCGGTCCAGCCTGTCAAGCCGTGGTCTGCCACCACTTCTGCCTCAAGTCTGTCGAGCTCCGCCTTTGAGAAGCCCGTCGAGGCACCTTCCTCCACATAAGGAAGCGTCGGGAGTATGCCGCCGAAAGTGTTGACCGTTGAGAAACGGTTGCCTGCAAGCGTGCGCACATCTCCGCGCAAAGTGGCATAAGTCAGCCCTGCCGGAACAGCGCTGTCGGCAGCAAGATGCGCCCAATGATGTGGCAAAAGTCCGAGCAGAACAGTCGATGTGGAGCCTTCCTTCACATCGGGAGTCACCACATAGTCCGTGCGTACCTGAGCTGTTGCCTCGTCGTAGGAATAGTCGACACGCGTGTCGGCTGGAAAGACAAACGCATATTGCCGCAGGCTGCGCGCTGTGGCAATGGCATCGGTTGTCGACAACGGCAATATTGCCGCCGACCAATAGTCCTTACCGCCAAGCGTCGACGTGTAACTGTAGCCGTTGCCTGTCCACGTGCTGCCCTCCGGGGCGTAGATGGCAAATGACGCTCCGTTGAAGCCTTTCGACAACACAAGCGTGGAGCCGTCGACGGTAATGGTACCCATTCCCTCGCGGAATGTGACAGTGACTGACTGAGAACTGTGTTTTGTGAAATATACAAAAGGCATAGCCAAACCCGCCGTAGCATCGAAATATTCGCTTCCGCTACCCCACCGCATGGTGAACGTCCAGTCTGAATAATCCGATACCGTAGTTTTTGCCGACGAGATGCTGCCCACGCTGATATGCACGGGGCTGAAGTCAACCATCGCGCCTTTCGGAATATAGGCAAGGGTAAGTCCGTCGGTACGAGTGCGCAATCCCATAGGATATGCAAAAATGTTTTCCGACTGGTCCTTGTAGAGCACGTTGCTCCACCAGTCGTTTGTCGGGATAGGACGTCCCGCGGCGGCACCGCTCAGTTGCGGCGTGCCTGCCGGCACTTTGTTGCGCCCGGCTTGGTCATAGCCCGGATGATCGGTCGTGTAGCTTCCGCTACCAACGTTGACCACTCCTGCCTGAAGCGGCAACGACGACAATAATGCAATCGAAAGAACAATTCTACTAAGTTTCATTTTTTAGATTTTAGATTTTAAGTTGTTACGTCCACAAAATTAGGCGGAATGTCTACAATAATGACCTTTTTCATCCTATACCCAAACTCACAAGCGGCTCAACAAAAACTCAACACAAAAACCTTTTATTACTGATTACCAATCAAATACAACAAATTATCCAATCCTGCGCAACTCATAAATACCAAAAAAGCGGGCAGCGCAGTTGAATTCTGCGTTGCCCGCTTTGTATATTCGCGGCTTAAAAAAAACCTGCTATTTCACTTGCTTAAGCACCTTCTTGTCTATTTCCACAGTGTATTTCTTGTGGAGCTGCTCGTCCCAAACCCCCTCAAGGTAGTTCTGATAGTCGGCAACAACAAGTCCGCGCACATCAGCCACTTCCTCTGGCTTTGCAATCAAGCGTCCGCCAAACACGAAATAGTCTTTGTATTTATCCTTGTCGGCAGCAACAACCCTGTCGGTGCCAAACATCTCAGAGTCGACCTTGGCATTCTCGCCTTTTGCGACAAGCACACGTGTCACCTTCAGATTCTTGCCAAACTCCTTGCGCAACACAGTGACCACACTGTCGGCGGCAACCTCGGCAATACGCTGCTTGGCGAGCGCGGTGATTGAGTCACTGGTTGTCTCGACAAGATATCCTTTGTATTTCGGAGCGTCCCACTTGTAGTTCTGACGATGCGCCTCGAAGAAGGCCTTCAAGCCCTCAGTGTCGGTAGAGGCTTTCTGCCAAACGTTGCGGTTGCTGACCTCAAAGAGCAGCATGCCGTCGCGATATTCACGGACAAGGTTTCCAAAATCGGCGTTGTTTTTCTCCAACTGCTGTTTTTCATATTCAAGCACCGTTTTTTTCTCAACCTCTGCAAGTTTGGCATCCATAAATTTATATGCCACCTCGCCTGCCATACGTCCCGGACGTCCGAACTCACCAATCAGCAACGACAACGGATATTTCTGTCCGCCAAGAGTGAACAGCACCTCGCTTGACGCCGCATACTTGTCGATGAAAGCATTATCAAGGCTGTCGGGAAGTGTTACCTCCGAACGAAGTCTCTTCATCAACTTGTCATTGAGACTGAATTTGTATTTCTTCTTCAGTTGAGCCACTTTTGAATCGACTGCGATATTGCCACGCATACCAACCATTGCCGTCAGCTGGTCGCGCACCGATGCATAGTCAGCGACAGAGTGCGAGTCAAGCTTCTTGACGATATGCACACCGTAGCGTGTCTCAAATGGGCTGGAAATCTCACCCTTGCCCAATTCATACGACACTTTCTCAAACTCAGGCACCATACGGCCTTTGCCGAAATACGGCAATTTGCCTCCCTGACGCGCCGAACCCGGATCCTCCGACTCGCGACGTGCAACATCCTCAAAGTCAGCTCCGCCCTTGACAACATTATATATGCTGTCCATCACGTGCTTCACCTGAGCCTTCTGCTCGTCGGTTGCATTGCGCGGATAAAGTTTAAGGATATGCTCCACAAGCACCTCGCCGGCATCCGGACGGCTGCCGAACGTCTTTACAATATGCCAGCCATAGTCTGTTCGGAACGGCTCTGAAACCTGTCCGACAGGCGTGTTGTAGCAAGCATCCTCAAATTGCCACGGAAATTGTCCAGCCGACACATATCCCATCGATCCGCCGTTTTGAACCACACTGCGGTCAACAGAATACTTTCTCGCCAGAGAGTCGAACGGCTGTCCGGCAACGATGCAAGAGCGCAGACTGTCGAGACGTGCCTTATACACATCGTTCTCTGCCATATCCTTGCCGAGAGGCAACATGATGTGGCTTGCGAGCACATTTGTCTTCAGATGCTCATAGAGCTGTTTGCGCATAGCCTCCTCCGCAACAGTGTCGCGAAGATACGGCATAGCCAACTCGTTGCGGTAGCCCTCATATTCTTTTTTGAACGCTGCTGTGGTGTCAATTCCCGCTGCCTCTGCGTCAGCCACTTTCAACTTATAAGTGACAAACATGTCGAGATATTTCTCCAACGGTTGTTGCGCCACTTGCTGCTGATTGTTTTTGTGGTACATATATTCAAATTCCGACAACGTCACGGGCTTGCCGTCAACTTTCATCAGAACCGGATCTTTCTTCGACGCAGCAAATGCAACAACGAATCCTGCTGCAAGAAGTGTTCCTACAAACAATTTTGTCCTTCTCATTTCTTTTCTTTCATTTAAAATGACACAGAGATATAACGTCGTCTTGACGACAAAATTATATCTCTGCGTGAATTTTATTGAAATCTTAACATTTCAAGCCTACTGGCGGGTGTAGTTAGGTGCCTCGCTGGTGATTGTCACATCATGTGGATGGCTTTCCTGAACACCGGCGTTGGTGATACGCGTGAACTTGGCATCGTGGAGTCTCTCAATGTCGGCAGCGCCACAATAGCCCATACCCGAGCGCAGACCGCCCACCAACTGATAGATCACCTCATAAAGCGTTCCCTTGTAAGGCACGCGAGCGGCGATGCCCTCCGGCACAAGTTTCTTGACGTCGGTAGTGCCGGCCTGGAAATAACGGTCTTTCGAGCCGTTTTCCATTGCCTCGAGCGAACCCATGCCGCGATATGACTTGAATTTACGACCGTTGAAGATGATGGTGTCGCCAGGAGCCTCCTCTGTACCTGCCACGAGAGAACCGATCATCACGCTGTAGCCGCCTGCAGCAAGCGCCTTCACGACATCGCCTGAATAGCGGAGTCCGCCGTCGGCAATCAAAGGCACACCTGTTCCCTCAAGCGCTTTGGCAACATCATAGACAGCCGACAGCTGCGGCACGCCAACACCGGCAACCACACGGGTTGTGCAGATTGAGCCCGGACCGATGCCCACCTTGACAGCGTCGGCGCCAGCCTCGACAAGCATCTTGGCTGCAGCACCCGTAGCAACGTTGCCCACAACGATGTCCACATCAGGAAAACGCTGCTTCGCCTCTTTAAGTTTTTCAATTACGAATTTGGAATGTCCGTGAGCTGTATCAATTACGATAGCGTCGGCACCGGCGTTTACCAATGCCTCCATACGCTGCAATGTGTCGACAGTCACACCCACACCGGCAGCCACACGCAATCTGCCCTTGGCATCCTTGCATGCCATTGGTTTGTCTTTGGCTTTGGTGATGTCCTTGTATGTAATCAAGCCTACGAGTTTGTTGTCTTTGTCGACAACAGGCAATTTCTCGATTTTGTGCTCTTGAAGAATCTGAGCGGCAGTCTCAAGGTCGCTGGTTTGGTTGGTAGTAACCAGATTTTCCTTTGTCATAACCTCATCGATGCGCTTGTTCATATCCCTTTCAAAACGCAAATCCCGGTTAGTCACGATGCCAACCAAATGACCTTCGTCGTCGACCACCGGAATTCCTCCAATCTTATATTCTGCCATGATGCCGCGTCGTGCACGGTGGAGCCCCGTTTGATTGTCACTGGGTCGTAAATCATACCGTTTTCAGCACGTTTCACGATTGCAACCTGACGAGCCTGCTCCTCGATGCTCATATTTTTATGAATCACACCGATGCCGCCCTCGCGTGCAATGGCTATAGCCATCTGCGACTCGGTCACAGTGTCCATCGCCGCTGTAACAAACGGTATCTTCAATTCAATGTTGCGTGAAAACTTAGTCGAGAGATCGACTGTCTTTGGAAGTACTTCAGAATAGGCGGGAATCAACAGCACGTCGTCATACGTGAGCCCGTCCATCACTACTTTATCTGCAATAAATGACATATGGGTTGAAAATTTATTGCACGCAAAGATAGCGCAAATTCGGCTAACGTCAAAAAAAATTTCTCTGTTTTTGCGTTTGTTGTTGTCAGACGGCGAAAAAACATTACTTTTGTAAAAAACTTACTTAAACCGTTATATGTAATGAAAAAACATTTGTCACTCTTGTTTTTGTTGGCAGCCGTTGTCGGACTTAGTGCCAAGACTATTGACACTAAAGACCTTACCGTGACCGCTCCCGACACATGGATAGCCGAGTCGTCCGACGTGGGCTACCCCATAAGCAGCCTTGTAACTATGTCTAACGCTTCAGAAACGGAAATGCTGGTAATCGGCGTGTATGAAGTGGATGCCGACCTTCAATCTTTCCTGCAGCAGCAGGTGGTGGAAGGCTCCAACAACTTCTTCACCAACGCAAGTTATGTGGGCGAAATTCGCGACGAGAAGCTTGGAGGCGCGCCGGCGAAGGCTGTCGAGTTTCAGACCGATGTGCTCGGAGTGCCACACCGCGGCACTGCCTATGCGGCGCAGGCAAGCGTGGGCTTGTGCTTCACTTTCTATGCCTACAAAACCGGAACCACTCCGACATCCAAGTCGATTCTGTCGACTCTGAGATTCAAGGACAATGTGGATGTTGAAAACAAGTCGTTGGCAGACAGGCTGTCGGATTTTTCAAAATTAATAGCATCAAACCCATTAAAGATTGGCGACAACTTGCTGCAAACCAAATTTGACGTCAACAATACGGCAAAAAGCATATTGTACGAATACAAACTCACCGACACCGTGGCCGACGACGCCACCGCCGAATATATGCAGTCGTATATGGAGGAAAACATTCTCAGTGCGTTCTCCGACGATTTCAATTCTTCGGATCTTGTACAGGAGGCCGCCAGAGCCGGCTACACTTTCAGATACCGTGGTGTGGACCAGAACGGCAGACAGATCTACAACGTAAAACTCACACCGACCGACTACGCTCCGTTGCTTCGTTAGCCCTGTCCCTGCGACACGGGCTTGAACGGAGATTCGGATGGACTGCATCCCACAGTTTTAAGGCGGCGCACATAGACAGTTGCGCCGCTTTTTGCATACAGACGGTCGCCTATCAGCTTCATTGCCTCAACCGCGGCTCCGCCCGGCAACGGAAGAATGGCGCGCACCCTACCGTTCTGGTCACACACCTGAACGCCCATATTGGTGGCCACAAACAAATTGCCGCGTATGTCAAACGTCATTTGACGCACCGTCGTATCTGCGCAATGCTCCACATTGTGAAGCCAATAGAACCGCTGTCTGCAAGCCACCGAGCCGTCAGCCGCGACAATTCCCGCCACAAGCCAATCCGAATTGCGCTCCGCCTCCACAAGCACACGATGGTCGGGGCTGATGGCTGTCGACGGTCCGCCCTTCTCTCCGAATACAAATCCTTCCGACGTTTTCATCAATGAATTATCAGGAAATTCCACCTTTCCGTCTGCCACTTCCCAACCCTCGCCTTCCACGACGAGCGACTGCAGCATATCGTTTTGCGAACGCCCTGCCGACAGCGGCTCCGTCCAATCACGCCACAGCCATTCCATCGCCTTCGGAAACTCGCGGATGCCGCCACGAATCGAGTGCCCGCCATCGTCCCACGAATGCGCCACGTCGTAGCCCGCGAAACGCAACGCAGACTCCATAAGCTGATTGTAGTCAAACCAATGTCCGAACAGAGGATTCCACGCATCATTCCTGCCGTCGTGCAGAAATATGCGCAGCGGTTTGGGCTCGGTTTTCCGCACAAGCGCAGGATAGCCGTCACCGCCCCTCATCGCCACAAACGTGCCTACACTGCAGTACACCCTACGGAACACGTCGGGACGACGCCAAGCCAAAGTAAACGCCGCTATTCCGCCGCTGCTTGCGCCAGCCACGGCGTGCATGTCGGGATTAGCGGAGATGCCTATTCCAAGCGGCGACAACATGCGCCCCACCTTATGAAGCAGCACATCGACAACGAAGTCAGGCATACCGCCCGTCAAAGCGTCAAACTCATTGCTGCGATTGTAGCGCACCGCCGCGCCGTCGCTGTCCTTCACCACGCCCGGGTTGACAAACACAGCCACGACTGGCGGCATTGTCCCATT
>ERZ860264.1656-NODE-1656-length-14609-cov-3.492511_pt1 | contig 14609 bp, 15 predicted proteins | sample MGYA00509980_ERZ860264 | MGnify/ENA primary metagenome ERZ860264 (study PRJEB30046, sample SAMN00715212) | human gut metagenome | study: EMG produced TPA metagenomics assembly of the A metagenome-wide association study of gut microbiota in type 2... | reverse complement strand
TCCCAGTAGCCCACTTCGTGCATAGTGCCCATGACGCTTAAATCTTTCAGGCCGCCTGCCACCAGGTCGTTCAGGAATGTGACGTGGACACGGCCGTACAGTGCATCACGGTGAGCCCGAAGATGATGGAACAGCTCACCAAAAAAGCAGGAACGGACAACAAGGCCAGCATGGCGCAGGCCATACAGAAACTCCGCAGCGCCCGCATCGTGACCACAAGCACACGCTGTGAGACCTACTACCGGAAGGCCGAGAACCTCCTGAAGAAAAACGCACAGCGCTTCAGGCACAACAGAGACTACCGCAACAGCCACGGTCACGGCACGTTCTACACGCGGAAGACACGCAGCGGCGATACCGTCGAACTCGTGATGCTCCACGCCGACACCGATTCCGACACCCTCGTGATTGTCAATCTCACCGGCGACATCGACGAGGAGTTCATCACCAACATCACACGGACGTTCGGAAACCGCAAGGGCAACATCGACTGAACGGCACAGAAAGACAGCCGGAAGACCGTAATAACCCGACCGGACGGCCGCAACGGAACCGCAGCAGCACTGCAACAAAGCCGCAGCGGCGCGCCGGAAAGTCAGCCGCAAGGCCGCAAAGGAAGATATTTCTATGCTTTCTCTAAATAATAATCATTTAACGTAAAACAACAACGAAACTGTGAAGTTTCAATTCTCTCAAATTTTTCATAACATACTAACGTAGGTAAGGGCCGCACGGGAAACCGCAGCGGCCCTGTTTATTCATTGCCGCCGCACGGCCGGAAATGCAGTATGACTGGACGACGGCAGAGCTGTTGCGTATGAATCAGAAAACGGATGGCTGTCAAAAGCAGACAAGCAGAACGGCAGGAACAAGTCCGCGACAGGCTCCAAAACGGGACTTTTTAACACGAACGGTACATTTTTTAAGAAAAATTCTTGCTCAATCAACCGCAAATCATTACCTTTGTTGCCGAACTCAGTCAGCCCGCAAGGGTGCGGCGGGGTTTATTTACTGGTAAAAGGACGTTACGGACGTCAATCTCTGTACGCAAATTCTCGCAAAATTTGTAACCCTCAGAGAGGACGGCAACCAACGTCCGCGTTGGGAGATATTATATCCTGACATGTCGGTCACGCTCGGGCGCAAGCCTGAGAACGGGCGATTGTGTCACATATATAATATTATCACGGCGTGGGCTGACTGCGTTGCCTATCTTGAGGGAAGGCAATGCGAGAAGCCTGCGTACGGGATAGGCAAGAAGTGGAATCCTCACGTCGTTTTCTTGTATCTTATACTAACCTATTAAATAACGCTGACTTTTGAGGATTGATAGGCAGAAAAAGAAAAAATCATTATGAAAAAGATTTTTCTTTCGTTGTGCATTGCACTCGTAAGCGTATGCTCTTACGCTCAAAAGGGCACAACCGGTGTGGGTCTTTATGGCGCATTCGGTTCTGAGAATTCCAACTTCGGTATCGGCGCAAAGGTGCAGTACGGCATCACTGAGGCCCTTCGCGCAGAGGCTTCGTTCGACTACTTCTTCAAGAAGGACTACATGACGAACATGAACGGAAGCCTGAACCTCCACTACCTCATCCCCATCTCCGACAAGTTCCGCGTCTATCCGTTGGCCGGAGTGTCTTACGTTTACTGGAAGGTAGACGCTGACGACGTTTTTGGTGATATGGGAATGGGTGCTTCTTTCGAGGAGACCATGAAGAACCAGGGCCTTAGCCAGAGCGACCTCGACCTTCTGAAGCAGTATGACCCCAGTCAGTATGCAGCGCTGAAGGCTGAGTATGAGAATGCGTACAAGGCAGCAGACGACAGCTCAAGCGAAAGCAAGATCGGTTTCAACATCGGCGCAGGTGCTGAGTATGACCTCAGCGATAAGCTCACAATCTTCGCTGAAGGCCGCTATCAGATTGTCAGCGACTTCGACCAGTGCGTCATCGCAGCCGGTCTCTCCTACAAATTCTGATCAGGCAATCTAACAGGAATAACTTTATACAGGGCGTCTGTGTGTGCGAACATACAGGCGCCCTTTTGCTTCCATTTTGTCTTCCTTTCGTTTTCCTTTTTGTTTTCCGCCTGCGGAAAGCATCAATGATGTCTTTTTAAAGCGTCATTGGCGTTTTTTTGCTACCTTTGCAGCCAGAAACATAACGTCATAACGCAATGAGACAGATATTTTCCCATATTGCCGCAGCACGCATGAAGGCCGTCGCCGGCATGACAGCTATCCTCATCTGCTGCCCCGTTGCGGCGCAGCAGAAGCAGAAGGCTGGCGGCAGACAACACATAACGGCGGCGCAACAGAGGCAGAAGGCGGCGCAGCAGAAACCGAAACAGACCACGGCGCAGCGCATGGCGGCGGCGGGATATGTCGACATACGCGACGTGGACAAGTCCATCGCGGTGAGTCTGATGTACTCGCGGGCCGACAATTTCACGGGACGGGTGCTTTACGGCGACCTGCGCGAAGCCTATCTCCACCCGCTCGCGGCCGCCGCACTGAAGAAAGCGCAGGCACGGCTCAGGCAGCTGCGACCCGACCTTAGCCTGAAGGTCTACGACGCGGCACGGCCGATGTCCATCCAGCAGAAGATGTGGGACGCCGTGAAGGACACGGACCACAGCTTCTACGTGAGCAATCCGAGGAACGGCGGAGGGCTCCACAACTACGGACTGGCCGTTGACCTGACACTTTGCCGCGCCAACGGCGACACCATACCGATGGGAACGAAGATTGACAACATGACCGTCTTGTCGCATATAGACCGCGAGGAGCAGCTGGCAGCCCAGGGAAAGATGAGCCGCGAGGCCCTCGCCAACCGCCGTCTGCTGCGCGAGGTGATGAGATATGCGGGCTGGAAGCCGCTACGCACGGAGTGGTGGCACTTCAATCTGCGCTCACGGGCTGAGGCTAAGAAGAACTTCAAGGTCATAAGATGACTGACACGATAATTCAGAGTGACTGACATAACGGTTATATATGGCATACGCGACGTTTCCGCATGGCATATAGAATCTCCCGAAACATATATCTATATTCTCCATTTCCCCATGACAACAGACGAGTTCATCGCTCTTCATGCCGACGACGACGTGCGTCAGCTGGCCCTTAAGGCGCGCCCCGACAGCGCCATCGACCTTCCCTTTGCCCTTGACCAGATTGCCGGGCGTCAGACGGCGCGCCGCAAGCTGCCGTCATGGGCCGCGACAGACGGCATCGTCTATCCGCCGCATCTGTCAATGGAGCAGTGTTCGGGCGAGCCGGCCGCCGTGGCGGGGCGTCTGACGGACGGCGCGCTGCTCGTCGACATCACGGGAGGCTTCGGTGTGGACTTCTCTTTTATGGCCCGGCTGTTCACGAGGGCCGTATATGTGGAGCGCCAGGAGCATCTGTGCCGCATCGCGGAGGCCAATTTCCGTCGCCTCGGGCTGGCGCAGGCCGTCACGGTCTGCGGCGACGGTCCGGAATATGCCGCGGGAATGGCGGACCGAGCGTCACTGATATATGCCGATCCGGCGCGCCGCGACAACCACGGCGGACGGACATTCGCCATCAGCGACTGCACGCCGGACATCCTCGCCATCATCGGCATGCTGCTCGACCGCGCCCGCCACGTCATGGTGAAGCTCTCGCCGATGCTCGACTGGCGCAAGGCGGTCAGGGACATCAGCGGGGCGGGGGCATCGGTCAGCGAGGTCCATATCGTGGCAACGTCCGGAGAATGTAAAGAGCTGCTGATGGTCATCGGCCGTGAGGAGGCCGCGGGACTGCGGATGTTCTGTGTCAACGACGGCACGACAGTCTCTTATGACGCCGACCGCGACGGACGCGAGATTCAGACGGACGGCGCTGACAGAACAACGGCAATGGCGTTCACGGCAGAGCGAACGACGGATATGCCGTCGGACGACATTCCCGTCCCGCCATGCTATGTCTACGAGCCTAACGCTGCGGTGATGAAAGCGGGATGTTTCGCCCTCATCGCCGCCCGCTACGGTGTCCGGCAGATCAGCCGTGACAGCCATCTGTTCGTCTCCGGCCGGCCTGTCGACGGTTTCCCAGGCCGGGGATTTGAGGTCACGGCGGTGACGACAATGAACAAGAAGGAGCTGCGGCGGACGCTCGCCGGGGTGACACGGGCCAACATTACGGTCAGAAATTTCCCGATGACGACGGACGCGCTGCGCCGCCGGCTGAAGCTGGTCGAGGGCGGAGAGACCTATATCATGGCCACGACAACGGCCGGAGGCAGCCATATCCTGCTCGTCTGCACCAAACAAAAACCGGCCTTTCCTCACGGAGAAGCCGGCTTTCACCAATAAGAAGCTTGAAAAAGACAAAAACTTACTGGAATTATATAATATTTCTAAACATTCTTTTTCCCTTACTCAGCAACGGGGTCTGTCACGGTCTCCGTCACTGTCTCCGTCACGACCTTCTCCGCCTTGCCGTCAACGATGACGCAGCGGTTCTTGTCGTTGTCCTCGAAGGGCTGAACGCTGTCGCCCTTGCTGTCGGTGATGATGCGCGAAGCGTCGGCGCCATAGTCCTTGACGAGAGCTTCCTTGTACTGGTCGGCGCGCTGCTTGGCATACTTGACGTTGAGTTTCGGGTTTCCTGTGCCCTTGTCGGCATAGCCGACTACGGTCACCGTGGCCGTCGGATAGGTTGCGAGGAAGTCGGCGACGCGCTTCATCTGGGCTTTGTGGCCGTCGGCATCAGCCTCGCGGAGCTTGTAGAAGCGCTCTTCGTGAAGCGTGACGGGCACCTTCTTCTCCACCGTGCGCGTAACGACGCGTGGCTCGGGCTTTGGTGCGGGTGCCGGAGCGGGCTCAACGGTCTTCTCGACAACGGGTGCCGGAGCGGGAGCGGCCTTGCGGAACTTGTGACCGAAGCGGAAGCTCAGTCCGAGTGAAGCCGTGACCATCCAGTCATCGGTGTTGTTATACTTCGAGTTGAAGCGGTCGTCCAGGCTGTTGGCAGCCACTTCGAGCGACACGCCGAAGGGCTTGCGCACGTCTGTCTCCAGACGCAGGCCGGCACGTATGTTGTGGCTCAGACGGTTGTCGTCCCAGACGAGCGGCATGTTCAGTCCGTTGTTGGCCGCGGCCATGCAGTTGGCCTCATCGTTGCCCCAGGCGTTGGTCAGACCGATACCGCCGACGAAGATGACGTTGAGGAAGTGGTTGTCCTTCCGGCAGACGAGATTGGTCAGATTGAGGAGCAGATCGGCATTTGTCGTGATATAGTTGTACTTGTAATATCCCAGATTGTCAAATCCGCTCTTCGACTCCCATCCGCTGACGTGGAGACGTGCTCCGACGACGGGAGTGAAATAGTGGCCGAAGGAAACCGCACCCACCGGTGTTAACAACTTGTCCATCTTGGCGTCGGTCAGCGTGACCTGACCTCCGCCCTGCACTTCCACGTAGCTGTAGGACTTCAGTTTTCCGTTGTCGCTCTCCTGTGCACTCACTGCACCGGAAGCCAGCAGACACATTGCTGCTGCTAACATTGTTTTTCTGTACATTTGTTTTTAAGTTATTGAGTATAAATTAACGTCTTGTGGACAAAATTATGACATATTATCGAGAATACCAAATTTTATTCCATCTTTTTTAACGTTCGGCCTTTAAAGTCCTCTTGTCCGGCCTTCATGATGTAAAAATAATATGCCGAAAAAAGGGCCTCTGGAAAATCGCAAAATAGAAACGGCGGAACGAAAAAAACACCGCCGTTTTGCCGTTCCGCCGCCGTTTTTCTCCAAAAATCCGCCGGCGGCCGAGCCGTAAGGGCCTCCCGGCTCTGCAACGGGGCCCTTACGGCGTTGCAACAAGGGCCCCGTTGCACTGCGAAAGCAGCCCCGTCGCAACCCCGGGAGGGCCTTACGGCAAGAAAACGGCGGCTTTTTCGGGTTGGAAACGGGTGTCAAAAATCGACGGATTCTTCGTTCCAAAAGAGACGGGAGGGCCTTACGGCAATCCCATTCCTGTTTTTCGGTGCGGAAAACAGGTCGGAAATGCTTCGAAAAGGCCGCAAAATGGCTCGAAAACGAGCTAAAACGGGAATTTTTCCGGAGGTTGTTTTGTAAATATATAGTAAAGTGGGTGTCGCAAAACCATGAACGTGTGGAGACGTACATTTGGCATGCTGACGCAATTATCTGATATTCATGCTGTAGTGGATTTGCAATCATGACTGTTCGGAAGATAACTTGAACGCTGTAGCGGATTCCGAAGTGACAAACGCATCTACCGGACACTCGTGATTGCAAATCTGCTACAGCGTCCGTGTAATCTCCGTGACCCTACTCACGCTCATTTGCATTATTCCTTAAATAACCTCAACGGAGCGAATAATCCACAGTCAAAATAACGCTTATTCAGAATAATTTATTAAATTTGCAGCCATAATAAGAATATATATTCGACATTTTTTAATACTTATGAACATTTTAGAGTTAAGTGAACAGGAAATCGGCAGACGCCAGAGTCTGCAGGAACTGCGGGACATGGGCATCGACCCCTATCCGGCAGCGGAATATCCCACCAATGCTTTTTCTACAGATATAAAGGACGGGTTCAGCGACGACGCAGAGCCGCGGCAGGTCTGCATCGCCGGCCGGCTTATGAGCCGCCGCGTGATGGGTAAGGCCAGCTTCGTCGAGTTGCAGGACTCGAAAGGACGCATACAGGTCTATATCACCCGCGACGACATCTGTCCGGGCGAAGACAAGGACTTATATAATAAGGTGTTCAAGAAACTGATGGACATCGGCGACTTCATCGGCGTGCGCGGATATGCTTTCCGCACACAGACGGGCGAAATCTCCGTCCATGCACAGGAGCTGACGATGCTCTCGAAGAGCCTCAAGCCGCTGCCCATCGTGAAGTATAAGGACGGCGTGGCATACGACAAGTTCGACGACCCGGAGCTGCGCTACCGTCAGCGCTACGTCGACCTCGTGGTCAACGACGGCGTCAAGGAGACCTTTGAGAAGCGCGCCACGATACTGCGCACGATGCGCCGTGTCTTCGACGAGGCCGGATTTACGGAGGTCGAGACGCCCATTCTCCAGCAGATTGCCGGTGGAGCCAGCGCCCGCCCGTTCATCACCCACCACAACGCGCTCAACACAGACCTTTATCTGCGCATCGCCACCGAGCTCTATCTGAAGCGGCTCATCGTCGGCGGATTTGAGGGCGTCTATGAGATTGGCCGCAACTTCCGCAACGAGGGAATGGACCGCAGCCACAATCCCGAGTTCACCTGCATGGAGCTCTATGTCAGCTACAAGGACTACAACTGGATGATGGCCTTCACCGAGCAGCTGCTCGAGAAGATCTGCATCGCGGTCAACGGAACGACAGATGTGAAGATTGGCGACAACGTCGTCAGCTTCAAGGCCCCCTACCGCCGTCTGCCTATCCTTGAGGCCATCAAGGAGAAGTCCGGCTATGACCTCGAAGGCAAGACCGAAGAGGAAATCCGCGAGATTGCCAAGTCGCTCGGAATCGAGGATACAGAGATTATGGGCAAGGGCAAGCTCATCGACGAGATATTCGGAGAGACAGCCGAGGGCACGTTCATACAGCCGACGTTCATCACCGACTATCCCGTCGAGATGTCGCCGCTGACGAAGATGCACCGCTCAAAGCCCGGACTGACCGAGCGCTTCGAGCTGATGGTCAACGGCAAGGAGCTGGCCAACGCCTACTCCGAGCTTAACGACCCGATTGACCAGGAGGAGCGCTTCATCGAACAGATGCGTCTTGCCGACAAGGGAGACGACGAGGCTATGGTCATCGACCACGACTTCCTCCGCGCCCTGCAGTACGGTATGCCGCCGACGAGCGGTATCGGTATCGGCATCGACCGTCTGGCCATCCTCATGACCGGCCAGCCCACGATACAGGAAGTGCTGCTCTTCCCGACGATGAAGCCGGAGAAGAAGGCCCCGAAGGGCACAGCGGCCGAATGGGCCGCCATCGGAGTGGGAGAGGAGTGGGTGCCCTTGCTCAACAAGTGCGGTTACTATCTCGTTTCGGATATCCGTGAGCTGAACCCGCAGAAGCTCCAGCAGGATGTCTGCGGTGTGAACAAGAAATACAAGCTGGGCCTCGAAAACCCGAAGGTGGACGAGTTCGCGGCTTGGATAGAGAAAGCGAAAGAATAAGAAAATGAAGAACGAAGAATGAAGAATGATGAATCTCCGGATGAGAGACCGATAATAAGTGACGGGTCATTCTTCATTTCTCATTCTTCATTCTTTATTTAGAAAGAATGTTTACCTGCGGAAAAATAGCGATAATCGGGGGCGGAAGCTGGGCTACGGCGATTGCCAAGATTGTGGTGGGACATACCCATCACATCGGATGGTATATGCGCCGCGATGACCGTATCGAAGATTTCCGCCGACTGGGACACAACCCGGCATACCTGATGAGCGTGCGGTTCAATATCGACGAGATATTCTTTTCGAGCGACATCAACAGGATTGTGCAGAACTACGACACGCTGGTGTTCGTCACTCCCTCGCCGTATGTGAAGAATCACCTCAAGAAACTCAAGTCGCGGCTGAAGGACAAGTTCGTCGTGACGGCCATTAAGGGCATCGTGCCCGACGAAAACCTCGCTGTCTCGGAATATTTCCATCAGGTCTATGACGTCCCGTATGAGAATCTGGCCTGCCTCGGCGGCCCGTCCCATGCCGAGGAAGTGGCCTTGGAGCGCCTCTCCTATCTGACCGTGGCGTGCAGCGACCGGGAGAAGGCCCACGCCTTTGCCGACGTTCTCACCAGCGACTACATCAAGACAAAGACCAGCAGCGACGTCATCGGAATTGAATATGCCTCGGTTCTGAAGAACGTCTACGCCATCGCCGCGGGCATCTGCAGCGGACTGAAGTTCGGAGACAACTTCCAGGCCGTGCTCATGTCCAACGCCGTGCAGGAGATGTCACGCTTCCTCCAGGCCGTCCACCCCATCGAACGCAGCGTCTATGACTCCGTCTATCTGGGCGACCTGCTCGTCACGGGATACAGCAATTTCTCGCGAAACCGCACGTTCGGCTCCATGATCGGCAAGGGATATAGCGTCAAGAGCGCGCAGATCGAGATGGAAATGATTGCCGAAGGATACTTCGGAACGAAGTGCATGAAGGAAATCAACCGCCACATGCACGTCAACATGCCCATCCTCGACGCCGTATATAATATATTGTATGAGCGGATAAGCCCGCAGATTGAGATTAAACTGCTGACCGACTCTTTCAGATGAAACAACAAACCAATTTTAATTGATTATGAAAAATATCAGCTTAGACATTACCAAAGCCGCCCAGTTCCTCAAGGAGGGCGCAGTGAAAGCGTATGAACCCAAGGTCAAGGCCGCACAGGAAGCCCTCGAAAAAGGCACCTGTCCGGGCAACGATTTCCTCGGATGGCTCCATCTGCCGTCGTCGATAACACCCGAGTTCATCAAGGAAATACAGGATTGTGCCGACGTGCTGCGCCGTAACTGCGAGGTCGTTGTCGTGGCCGGTATCGGTGGAAGCTATCTTGGGGCACGTGCCGTCATCGAAGCCCTCGGCAACTCGTTCGCATGGCTCGTGGGCGACAAGACCAATCCCACCATCATCTTTGCCGGAAACAACATCGGCGAGGACTATCTCGCAGAACTGACCGACTATCTGAAGGACAAGAAATTCGGCGTCATCAACATCTCTAAGTCTGGTACGACGACGGAGACCGCACTCACGTTCCGCCTTCTGAAGAAGCAGTGTGAGGAGCAGCGCGGAAAGGAAGAGGCCCGCAAGGTCATCGTGGCCGTCACCGACGCAAAGAAGGGCGCCGCCCGCACATGTGCCGACAAGGAGGGATACACTTCTTTCATCATCCCCGACAATGTCGGCGGGCGTTTCTCCGTGCTCACTCCCGTGGGCCTGTTGCCCATCGCTTGTGCCGGATTTGACATCGCAAAGCTCGTGGCCGGTGCCACGGACATGGAGAAGGCTTGCGGCAAGGACGTGCCTTTCGAGGAGAACCCCGCCGCTGTCTATGCCGCCGTGCGCAACGGACTCTATGACGAGGCCGGCAAGAAGATTGAGATAATGGTCAACTATCAGCCGAAACTCCACTTCATGAGTGAGTGGTGGAAGCAGCTTTACGGCGAGAGTGAAGGCAAGGACGGAAAGGGAATCTTCCCCGCATCATGCGACTTCACGACCGACCTCCACTCCATGGGACAGTGGATTCAGGAAGGCGAGCGCACCATATACGAGACTGTCATCAGCATCGAGAAGCCCAACCGCAACCTCCTTTTCCCCAACGACGAGGAGAATCTGGACGGCCTGAACTTCCTCGCCGGCAAGCGCGTGGACGAGGTCAACAAGATGGCTGAGCTGGGAACGCGTCTCGCTCACGTCGACGGTGGTGTGCCCAACATCCGCATCAGCGTGCCCGAACTGAACGAATACTATATCGGCCAGCTCATCTACTTCTTCGAGATTGCCTGTGGTATCAGCGGAAACATACTCGGTGTGAATCCGTTCAACCAGCCCGGCGTTGAGGCATACAAGAAGAATATGTTCGCCTTGCTCGACAAACCGGGATACGAGGCCGACAGCAAGGCTATCAAGGAGCGTCTGGCAAAGGAGGCTTAAGGCCGGTCCGGCAGACGGAACGTTCCCGGAAGGACTGTCCGGGGACGGCATAATCAATCATCCAGACAGGATAATGTACGAAAAGGAAATAAAAGAATACTTGGAAAGACACGGCTTTGGGACATTCCGTCCCAAGGCCGTTCTTTTTGATATGGACGGCGTTCTGTATGACTCGATGCCCAATCATGCTTACAGCTGGCACAAGTCTATGGACGCCCTCGGCATAACCATGCCGCCGGAAGACGCTTATAAGTATGAGGGAATGCGCGGAGTGGAGACCATCAAGCTGCTGGCCCGCCAGCAATGGGGCCGCGAGCTGACCGACGAGGAAGCGCAGAGGATGTACGGGGAGAAGTCGCGCATCTATTCCGAATGTCCCGTGGCAAAGGTTATGGACGGCATTCAGGACCTTCAGCGCAAGATGAAGGCAGACGGAATGAAGATTGTCGTGGTGACGGGAAGCGGCCAGCGCTCTCTGCTGGACAAGCTCGTGAAGGATTTCGACGGCCTTGTCAGCCCGGAACTGATAGTCTCCAGCTTCGATGTAAGCCGCGGCAAGCCCGACCCCGAGCCTTACCTGAAGGGCATGGCGAAGGCCGGCGTGAAGCCATGGGAGGCCATTGTGGTTGAGAACGCGCCGCTGGGAGTGCGTGCCGGAGTTTCCGCCGGCGTCTTCACGATAGCCGTCAACACCGGACCGTTGCCCGACAGCATGCTTACGGACGAAGGAGCGGCCGTCGTTTTCAGTCGCATGGCCGACTTCAGCGACAGCTGGGAAACAATAAAGGCGAACTTTCAGTAACTGAAGTCCGCCTTTATTGTTTCTATGTTTAGTGTTTATTGTTCTTCTGTTTTGTCTTCATTGTTTCTATATACCGTCTTTGCTTATTCATATTTCTTCCTCTTCCTCAGCGCTGGTGTCCATCTGCGTGTCCCTTGCGATGCTCACATCTCCCATCCGCGAGATGCGCATGACGAGCGGGATGTATTCGTCTGTCTGCGGGTGGCTCACGCTGGCGGCGAACACGAGCGTCGGTCCGTCGACGCGGTCGAATACGAGTCCCTCCAGTATTCCTGTCTTGCGGTAGTCATTGTCCAAGCATGCGTCGAAGCTGGTCTTTGTGAACGACTTGCTGAAGAAGACGCTGCCGTCGTTCCGCATGATTGTCAGCGTGATGCTGTTGTCCACGAACTGCTGTCCCGTCTCGTCCCTGACCATGGCCAGACTGTCGTCTGGCGTGCGCTGTATCTCGCATCGGTATGACGCTCCGAGCCATTCCACGTCTTTCGTCTGCTCATATTCCTGCATGCGGACGGGGGCTGAGGGGGCTGTCTTCTCCACTTTCTTTGTGATTATATTCTCGTCTGTCTTCTTGCCGCCACAGCCTGCCGTCATGCAGACAACGGCTCCGGCCATGAGTGCAGTCAATAGTTTCTTCATCTGATTTGTCTGTTATTTGTAGTTATCGGTATGGTACGGGCCGGCCTGCCGCGGATGTCCGGTGTCTGACGGATTGGTTTCTGCGTTACGAAACAGTCTTCGCCGTATCGGAACGGCCGTAATCTACCTTTTGCAAAGGTACGAAAAAATAACGAACTTGCTTCATTTTACCGCTACATTTGTTGCGCCGGCATAAAAAGGAGAGGTCTGCCAAACGGCGCGACCTCTCTGTCATCCTTTCAATACTTCTTACTTAAGCCATAGTACCTCTTGAAGTCCGGGCTCTCTTGCCCGTTAAACATTTAAACACTATGTTAACCTAAATCACTATGATCACTCTTTATTGTCTTTCACGATGCGCTCTATTTTCGTGTCTCCGGCATCCAGACGTCTCATGTTCTTGCGTGCTCCCATACGTTCATAGCGCTTCTTCATGTCCTCCTTATATCTGGCAAACTGTTCCTCTGTCATGATGGTTTTCATTTCCTCATCATATTTCTGCATGCCGTTCTCCATCGGCATCCGCGGTCCTTTGCGCATCATTCTGTTTCCGTCGGCCTTCTGTGGAATCCTGTTTTCCGCGCTGTCGCGTTTCGCGTTCATCTTCCTGACGGGTTCACGTCTGACGGGATTCATCCTGCGGTCACCGCGTCCGGCCATGCCCATGCGCATACGTCCGTCAAACCGTGTGTTCAGATCCAGCAGCTTTGCCTTCTGCTCGTCGTTCAGTCCGTATCTCAGGGCGACTGCTTCCGTCCGTTTCCTGATTATCTCACTGCGGTCCGGCTTGCCGGCCTTTGTGCTGTCATTTGTCTGTGCCATTGTTGCAGACCCCATCATCATGGCGGCTGCGAAAGCCATAATCATTCTTTTCATATTCGGTTTCTCCTTGTTTTTTTATTCAACTTACGTTATTGGGCCGTGGCCCGTCTCTCAGTTGCAACTGTATTTATGACGCAAGAAACCTCACAAAGTTTAAAGAATGGATAAAATAAATCCGTTTTTTCTGCAGGATTGTTTTTTTTTATTACTTTTGCAGCTACATAATATATAACGATATGAACCGTATTTTATTATATCTTTTGTCGGTATTTATCGGCTTATCATCCTGTTCTCGCGGCGATAAGGCCGGGACGGAGGTTTCCGGACAGCCCGTCGACACACTTCCGGAGCTCATCATGCACGTCCAGCAGTGTTCGCGTATCTATACCGCAGAGTATCGTGTGCGCAAGATTGTCACCCACGACGACGTCATCCGCCTCAGGGGAACAGTCTTCCAGAATGGTTTCGACATCAGGTTGCCGCTTGGAGAACGTAAGATTGCCATCCCCATGACCGCCACTATCAAGGCTTACATCAATCTTGGCGGTTTCTCTGAGGATAATGTGAAGCGTGACGGCCGCCGCGTGACCATCATTCTTCCCGACCCGGTCCTCGTCCTGACCGGCAGCGAGATTGACCATAAGAACGTCAAGGAGTTTGTCGCGCTGACCCGTTCCCATTTCAGCGACGAAGAGATGTCTGACTTTGCGTATCAGGGCCGCAAGTCAATCATTGCCTCCATCGCCCGTATGGGTGTTCTCGACACAGCCCGTGAGAATGCCGCGCGCATCCTCATTCCGATGCTGGAACAGCTTGGCTACAGCAGCCGTGACATCACCGTGACCTTCAACCGCCGTTTCACTGATAGCGATATCGTCACGATGGTCGACAACGCATATAAGAAAGAATATACCATCGCAGCTCCGGCTCCGGGTTATTAAAAACAAAGCAGCTATGATAAAGAACTTCATAAAGGCATACATCGTACAGATTCTCTTTTTTGCGGCGGCCGCCCGCCATAGTCGTGGTAATGCTCATCCTGTGGCTTGTCCGGACAGTCAGCAGCACGGAGATTTCCGTTTTCTCCGACAACAGCATCGACGTCACTCCAGAACAGATAGAGTCAATCCGGGCCATAGGCGAGTGGGAATTTCTCTCCGTTTCCGATGAGGAGATGGTCGACACCGTGCGCCGTGGCTTCTTCTCCGATGACCGTCTGACGCGCATCTATTATGGAACCATGCGCCTCGGCATAGACATGCACGAGCTTACTCCCGACCGGATAACGGTCAGCGGCGATACCGTCACCCTGCTCCTTCCTCCCGTCAGACTTCTTGACGAGCGTTTTGTCGACGAGGCGCGCACCCGCTCGTTCCACGAGAGCGGCCGCTGGACGGCTGACGACCGTAAGGCCATGTACAACCGTGCCGCCGCCATGATGAAGCGCAAGGGGCTTACGCCGGAGAACATACGTTCCGCTGAAAACAATGCCGACGCACAGCTGCGCAACATGATGAGGGCTATGGGCTTCGGCATTGTCGTGGTCAGGTTCGCTCCGAGGTAGGAATTATTTTTTGAGGAGTGTGGAGGGAGGAGTGTGGAGGGAGGAGTGTGGAGGGAGAATAGCATTTCGTGATCCACTACGGCGTGAATCGCAAAATGCTATT
>ERZ860264.1655-NODE-1655-length-14630-cov-3.976810_pt1 | contig 14630 bp, 13 predicted proteins | sample MGYA00509980_ERZ860264 | MGnify/ENA primary metagenome ERZ860264 (study PRJEB30046, sample SAMN00715212) | human gut metagenome | study: EMG produced TPA metagenomics assembly of the A metagenome-wide association study of gut microbiota in type 2... | reverse complement strand
AAATCAATTCTATTACTTCATTCTTCCGTATTCCACTTTTTTGTAGTAACTTTGTAACAGTATAGTAGCGTCCAACCCTACTTATAGGTGAAAACCGCGAGGATTTGGGATAATCACATTGATAGGTTGTGTATGACAAAGCATTTGGTGCAGGAGCCAATCGCCAAAGTTCTTTCACCACTTTGCGTATCTGCCAAAGTTCAGCTTTTACGCCACTATAGGTAAGCAACGGCAGTAGGTCTTGCGGAATAAATGATACCTTATTCACATTTTGACCTTCCATGATGTCGCGCAACAACTCTACGAGGTCAAGTTCTGTGTGATTACGGTTACATTGGATTATACGTTCCAAAGCTTCTGTTCGGATAAGTGCATGATTAAACCACATACGACTTTCTTTTACAGTGGAAAGTGTACGGTGTTGTAGATAATACAAGAATGCTGGTATTTGTTCTTTCAACTTTTGTAGAAAATTGGTGTCATCACTTTCTAACCGCTGCACTTTTCTTACCCAATAGCGAGTTTCGCCAGGGTCTATCATTACAGGAAACAACTCGTTATTTGAGCACAATACAAACTTTGCATAAAAGTTCACTTCCTGTCTGTCTTTTCCCTTTGCTTCCATCTTATAGCTTTGAGCTGTGCTCAGATTCTTCAATCGTTCCGAGTCTTCCCGTCTGCTTAGAAGAACCTCGTCAACGACAATTAACAATCTTCCTGCCCAGTCGGCATTAAACTGACTGCGAAAATCCTCGTTGGTGTTAAACGTGACATTGTCCTGAAATATCGCTTTGAGGAAATTCAAAAAAGTAGTCTTTCCTGTGTTTCGCTCTTCCGACACCAATAACAGAATAGGCAGTTTTTGTGTTGGCTGAGTATAAAGCAACTGTATGTAATCCATCCCAAGTTCATATTGTTCACCGAAAATGTGATGCATCAACTTTATAATATCAGAAAAATCTCCTTCGACAGGTATATGATCGATAGGCTCATACAAGTTGTAAAAGCCATCTATCTCCTTATGATAATCGGTGTGACTTGGAACAGTACAAAACCCATCGTACTTTTTTACAGGTGGAGTATTGTTCTTGCCATAATCTTGTCTAATAGTTCCGAAGCTCCACGGAATACGACGTAAAACAGTCGTACCATTAGCCAAAGGCTGTTGGGCAATCTTATACAAAGTTGTCCCCACGCGTATGTATTCTTCTTTAACGTTTTCCATATCTCTTGCTGTTTATGTATGACATGGCTTCACGTTCCAAATCATGTTCTGACTTGCGATAGGTGCCGTTCCTTAACCATTGGTCTATCTCTTCCTTATTGAACAAAATACTCTTTCCTCTTTTGTGAAAAGGTATTTTTCTTGCACTTGTCCAGCCATAAATAGTTTGCTCGGCAGGATGATTGGGTAAATACTCAATAAGTGAAGATACATTGAACCACTGTTGTTCTTCTTTCTTTTCTGTGAGCATTAGTTTGTCCACCTTGTTGCCCAACTCGTTAAGCTTGGCACACATGACAGCCATTAACTGAGGCATGTCATTAAACGAAACGTTCTTTTCTTCCATATACTCAAATTTATATTGTTTTCTGGAAGCAAAGGTACGACTGTTTTTATGTGGAGATTTGTGCGGTTTTGTGGAATATAGTAAAAATAAAATCGATATTTACCTGAATTACAGACAAATATCGATTTACACAATGTTAAAATATATGATATTTGTGGGATTCAGTGATAGTTTGGGGGCAATTTCTTAGCATCCTCTTTTTATAGCATCAGTTATGAGTGCAAGGTATTCTTTATTCCTTGCAGAAGCCTCTATACTTAGGACATCTTTATGATGCTTGTCGTAATATTCAAGGGAAATTTCACATAGTTCTAAGACTCCCTCAATCCAATGTCGTGCGAAGTTGGCAGGATTGATGGTACGTGATACAGCATATATCATATAACAGATACGCTGCTTCTCACGAGGTAAAATATGGATTTTTTCTTTTGACAATTTGAGGTTTAGAAAACAGACGAAGTCGCTTGCCGGCATATTCTTAAACTGGACACCATTACATGCTTGATAAATGCCGACGCACACACCAAGACCAACAATATCTCTCAGTTTGGCTACCTCTTTCAATAACAGTACATCATCGTTCATGCGTTCGCCTCCTTTAATAAACGCTTAGCATCTGTTCTAACAGCATTCGTTATTTGTAGCAGTTTAGTAGCCAATAGTTCCAGAAATTGCATTTCAAAATAATGCACATGAGCACAATATTCTTGCTCAGATTTGAACACATCATAACATCTACCTGTTTCTTCATGTGCTCTTTCGTATGTAAGTTTTGTCTGCTCGCATTGTACATCCAGTACGCTGAACTCTTCTGACTTGAAATCCATCATATCCAGTTTATTGCTTTCTGACTGATATTTTTGCCATAGCTTTGTGGACTTCGCTTTTGCCCTGTTCCATTTTTCTTGATATGGTTTCAGGTGGGATTGCTCCAATGTCACGAAGTTCACATCTTTCCATACTGTCAAGTCCAATGATAAGAATCTGCGGATCACACTTTGAAGTTTTGTAACGCACACCAACAATGCTCCGACATTTTGATGCGCCCTATCTTCAGCTTCATCTATAAATTCATTGGTATTCTGAAACTCATGATAAAACTCTGCAAGCATTAGGGCATCTTCATATGTAACTTCTTCTACTTTAGTTCTCAATTCTATCGTTTGGTTTACCTCCTGCAAGCGTTCGGTAAGCATTTCAATCATGTTCGTCATATATATAATAATGTGTATTTATTCAACATTGTCCAAGTTTATTTTGATAGCATCGGCCGCATCCTCTTTCTTTTCATCTACAACCTTGGTGTATATCTGTGTAGTGCGAACATTGGTGTGCCCAAGCATTTTACTAACTGTGTAAATATCAGTGCCATTTGCAAGCTGTAAGGTTGCAAAGGTGTGCCGAAAACAGTGAAAAGTGATGTGTTTGGTGATGCCTGAAGCTTTCACCCATCGTTCCAAAGGTTTTGAAATCCAAGATGGGTCGGGGAGTCCTTCAAACACAAGGCGTTTGTCATCAAGACGTTCTCCACATAGCCGATAAGCCTGGGCAGAAATGGGTGTGTATTCCACTCCTTTGGTCTTCTGTTGGGTGAAATTCACTCGATAATGGTCACCTTCCTTGACTATTTCTTTCCACTTCATCTTCTTTATGTCCACATGGCGAATACCAGTAAGGGCAGAGAACAATGCAGCACGTTTAATGACAGGATTGTTGCAAGGTGTCTGTGCAAGTGTGTTCAGCTCTTCCAAGGTCAGATGCTCACGGCGACTTTCCTGTTCGGGAATACCTTTTACCTTTGCTGCAAGGTCTATAGTAAGATAGCCATCAATAAACGCCTGTTTCAGTCCAGCTTTGAAAATAGAAAAATATGTAGCTGCCGTATTTCGTGAAACCGTACCTGATTTACTGCCACCTTGTGGCGCATTGAGCATAAAGTATTTGAAGTTCTCTATCAGTCTGAGGTCTATATCTCCAAAAAGTAATGTGTTGCTACCTGTAAATATTTTCAGCAATTCATAAACACGATTCCAATTAGTAATGATTGACCAAGAACTGTTTTTGTGTCTTTTGTCTGCAACCTGCTTAAAATACTCAATGAAATTGCACTGTGAACGTTCAATCTGCGCAGCCTGTTCTGCTTCGCTGTCAGTATATAATGCGGCATTATCGTACTCTCGCTGACGGATAGCTCTTACCTTATCGGCATACAGACAGGCTTCATTGTCAACCTCGGAACGGCACATGATTACACCATTCTCATCACGTTTGGGCTTATAGGTTACAGTTCCGTCTGGTGAAGTCCGCGCATTACGGCTTTTATCCCATATCGGAGTGGTAATACTCCTGTTCAATGCTTCCTTTATTCGGGCAGGTTTTGAGCCGGACGAATTAAACACTGGATAGCTCTCCACTATAAGATACCACTCATTGTGATATTCCGACTTGCGGAGTTTCACAGTGCATTTTGTATGGGCTAAGGGCTTTTTCATAACTTCACTACATCTTTATAGAGGTTGTCTATATCTGCTTTTGGAGCATACACATAGTTGCCTATTTGTCTTGTCGGTATGGAGTATTTGCGAATGTGACTATAGACAGTGCTATCGTTAATGCCAAATCTCTCGGCAATCTCGCCAATGGTGTAACAATCCTCAGGTTCCATACGATAAAACTTAGGTAATGGCTTTCTGCGGTCAATAGGTTCATCACGTAAAGGGAACATTTCAGCCAATTTACTCTTGCTAATCCGTGTCAAGCGCTGTCCTATATTTATTGCAGGAATGCCACCTTTTCTGATTAGACGATATATCGTATCTCTGCTGATACCAAATATGGCAACAGCCTCTTGAACGGAAATGTAATCTCGTGCATCAGGTATATGCGCCACCATTTCGTTCAATTGCTCAATCTTTTTCTTTTCAGCCTCTCGTCTATCATAGGCTTTCTGAGAACATTTGCGTGAGCAATACCACGAATCAAGTGTCTTTGCAAGGAATGTAGCCCCACAGCACTTACATTTCCTTTTTATTTCAAATTTAGCAGATGGCATATTGTACCGATTTAAGTTGCATTACGTTTGGATAAGTATTGATAGGTCGCACTTCATCAGAAAATAAGTCGCGTACCAAATGTGGTGCAAAAATACGATAAAAATCGGTAAACAACGAAAGAAATACAATATTTAACTAAAAGAAAAATGAGTGTAACCAATTGGATTACACTCATTTTACCTATTTATTACTATTGATAGTTGTTTATCTTACTTCACCTCCTCGAAGTCGGCGTCCTGCACTTCATCGGCACTGTTCTGCTGGCCGCCGGTCTGCTGCTGACCGCCGTTGAAGCCCTGACCGGCACCGGTTTGTGCGCCCTGTGCACCTGCGCCCTGATACATCTGTGCGCTGGCTGCCTGCATGACCTGGTTGAGGTTGTTGATGGCAGAGTCGATGGCGGTGACGTCGCCATTCTTGTGAGCATCCTTCAGAGTCTGGAGAGCGTTCTCGATGGCCGGCTTCTGGTCTGCAGGGATCTTGTCGCCGTTGTCCTTCAGGAAGTTCTCGGTCGTGAAGATCATCGAGTCTGCCTGATTCAGCTTGTCGATGCGCTCACGCTCCTTCTTGTCGTTCTCGGCGTTCTGCTCAGCCTCAGCCTTCATGCGGTCAATTTCCTCCTGACTCAGACCGGAAGAAGCCTCGATGCGGATGGCCTGTTCTTTGCCGGTGGCTTTGTCCTTGGCCGACACCTTGAGGATACCGTTGGCGTCGATGTCGAAGGTCACCTCTATCTGCGGAACACCGCGACGTGCGGGTGCGATGCCGGTGAGGTTGAACTGGCCGATGCTCTTGTTCTGAGCGGCCATCGGACGCTCACCCTGCAGCACATGGATGGTCACTTCCGTCTGGTTGTCGGCTGCGGTCGAGAACACCTCGCTCTTCTTGCAGGGGATGGTGGTGTTGCTCTCGATGAGCTTTGTCATAACACCGCCCATAGTCTCGATACCCAGTGTCAGCGGGGTTACGTCGAGCAACACGATGTCGCCGACGCCGCCTTCCTTGTTGAGGATGGCGCCCTGGATGGATGCACCTACGGCTACGACCTCGTCGGGGTTGACACCCTTTGACGGCTCCTTGCCGAAGTAGTTCTTCACCAGTGTCTGAACGGCGGGGATACGGCTTGAACCGCCCACGAGGATGACCTCGTCGATGTCGGATGTCGACAGCTTGGCATCACGCATAGCGTTCTGGCAGGGGATGAGGCAGTTCTGAATCAGTTCGTGAGCCAGCTGCTCAAACTTGGCGCGTGTCAGAGACTTCACGAGGTGCTTGGGCACACCGCCGACGGGCATGATGTAGGGCAGGTTGATCTCCGTAGAGGTAGAGCTTGACAGCTCGATCTTAGCCTTCTCGGCAGCCTCCTTCAGACGCTGCATTGCCATCGGGTCCTGAGTGAGGTCAGCGCCCTCGTCGTTCTTGAATTCCTGAACGAGCCAGTCGATGATGACCTGGTCGAAGTCGTCACCGCCGAGGTGGGTATCACCGTTGGTGGAGAGAACTTCAAACACACCGCCGCCGAACTCAAGGATAGAGATATCGAACGTACCGCCACCGAGGTCGAATACGGCAATCTTCATATCCTTGTTGGCCTTGTCAACACCGTAGGCCAAAGCTGCGGCTGTCGGCTCGTTGACGATACGGCGTACATTGAGACCTGCAATCTGTCCGGCCTCCTTTGTTGCCTGACGCTGTGAGTCAGAGAAGTATGCCGGCACGGTGATGACGGCGTCCGTTACTTCCTGTCCGAGATAGTCCTCGGCGGTCTTCTTCATCTTCTGGAGCACCATAGCCGAAATCTCCTGCGGAGTATATTTGCGGCCGTCGATGTCGACGCGGGGATAACCGCCTTCGTTGACAACGTCAAACGGCACGCGGCTGATTTCCTTTTCCGTCTGAGCCCAAGTCTCGCCCATGAAGCGCTTGATTGAGTAGATGGTCTTCTTCGGGTTCGTGAGGGCCTGACGCTTTGCGGGGTCTCCCACCTTGCGCTCGCCGCCGTCAACGAATCCCACTACAGAAGGTGTCGTACGCTTGCCTTCGCTGTTTGCTATAACTACCGGCTCGTTGCCTTCAAACACGGCAACACATGAGTTAGTCGTTCCTAAGTCGATTCCAATGATCTTTCCCATAATCTTATTATTTTTTATTGTTTATACTCTTATTTAATTATTAAAGGCTGGCAGTATGCCATCCGCTGATATTATAGCAAAGCGTATGCCAGAAACTTTTTTTGCTCTGTCAGTGGCGGATTATTGCGTCATTTTGTCATGTTGTGATTTTTTTTTCTTACCTTTGCCGCAGATAGAGTACAACGGATAGTCAGTAAGCAGACCTCACCGGCGCCGTTAGCATCGTCCCACGCGGAATAAAACAAAATCTACTTAATATCAAATATATGAAACGATTCCTATTATTGGCAGGCCTGTCTGTCATCATGCTTGCAGCATCGGCACAAAATTCCTATATCGTTAAGACCAAAGGTGCCAAGAAGGCGGCCACAGCTCAGAACGGGCAGGGTGGTGGCAGCGAAGCTGAAGAGAAGAAAGCCCACGATTTTGTGAGCGACAATTTCAAGTTCCACAGTCTCTGTGACTGGCGTGAGGGCATGCGCTTCATGGTCCTTCCCGAGAAATATGACCTTGTGGTCAATACTTTCTGCGATGCCGCCACGGGCAAGGAAGTGAGCAGCGGCCGTCTGCGCTATAAGATAATGGTATATAAAGGTCACGACGAGGCACCGGACGGACATGCCCGCATCCACTTCGTCTGCGAGGATGACAGTATGGCATACTACTATCAGGTGCCGAACGGAACGTTTGAAGACTATTGCTACGGAAAGCTGGGCGTTCCCACGCTGGCCTATCTCGGCGACGTCGACATAGCCCGCACCAAGCTGATGGGTGCCAAGCTCTACACCAAGGCCACGCTCTACCGCGTCGACACCCAGATGGACGGCGACGGATATGAGGAGATGACCGTCCCGCTCAACGAGGAAGTGACCGTCAAGGCTGTCGGCGTCGGCAGCAGGAGCTATCCCGTCAAGATAATCGTCGAGGACAGGAAAGGCCGCCAGTTCTATCAGAACGTTGCCATGAGCAAGACAAACTGCGGCATGCGTGACGACGAGTTCATCATGGACAACGCCAAATTCACGTTCAACGGCTCCTTCGAGCTCATAGATGCCAAAATGACAGCCACCGGCGAATATGCCAGATATATCGGCAAGCCGGTCTACACGAAATATGCCACGACGATGACCAACGCCGAGGATAAGAACGTGAGGATTGCCCGCATGTCGTCGTTCACGATAGAGAAGATACTGGCGCAGGACAACACCAACTATGTCAAGATGACGCTGAAGAGCACAGCCTCCGGCGCCGTCTATACAAAGCGCGTGACATTTGTCAATGAGAATGTGGCCGGCGACATCGACGGCTATAAGGAGGACTATTTCCACTATCTCTTCGGTCAGGGCTCGGCCGGGCTGAACAAGGTGCCCGCTTCCCACCGGAAGATGATACAGCAGGGACGCGTTGCCGCCGGATTTACAAAGGAGGAGGTGCGCATGGCCAAGGGTGAGCCCAACCGCACGGCTTCGGCAAGCAACGGCCGCGTGGACTGGATTTACAACAACGGAACAATCGTCAAGTTCAATTCTGCCGGCAAAGTCATCGGTGTGAGGAGACACTGATTTCCCGGCCGCTCATGCCTGTCTTTCACAGCGGCAGACATGAATATGATAAAGAGACAATAAAAGAAATAAGGTTCACGCACTTGGCATGAACCTTATTTCTTTTATTGTGGCCTCATTATTTTATAATGGTACCGTTTCCGCGTTTTATTTCTCTCCGATTTCCTCCAGCGTCTTCTTCAGCAGAGCCCAGAACGGGGCGACGGTCTCGATGAGTGCGCGCTCGCTCGTCGTATGGGGAGAACGCATGGTCGGGCCCATCGACACGACGTCGAGGTGAGGATATTTACCGAGAATGATGGAACACTCCAGTCCGGCGTGGTCAACCTGTATGATGCCGTCCTCGCCGTTGAGCTCCTTGTAGATGCGGAGCAGCAGATGTAATATCTCGCTGTCGGGGTTGGGATCCCAGCCGCAATAGCTGCCGGAGGTCTCCACCTTCATGCCGGCCATGGAGAGACAGCTCTCGATCATCGTCGTCACATACTCCTTCATGTCCTCACGCGAGCTGCGGGGCAGGAGCTTGATGGCTGCACGGCCGCCCTCGATGTCGATGATGGCGAGGTTGCTCGATGTCTCGACTACGTCGGGATAGGACGGAATCATGCGGATGACGCCGTCGTGGCAGGCGTAGATGGCATTGACCAGATTGTCTTGTATCTCCTCCGGCACTTCAGTCTTGGGTGTCTCGGTGTCTTCAGCGGTAAAGGTGATGCCGCTCTCGATGCCCTTGTACTCGTCGATGAAGTCCTGCTCCCATTCCTTCACCATTTCCTTCAGTGCCTCGACATTCTCCTTCGGCAGCGTCAGGACGACCTCAGCCTTGAATGGGATGGCGTTTCGCATGTTGCCTCCGTGCCATGTTGCCAGACGTGCCTCACACTCGGCGATGGCCTCACGGACGAAACGCACCATGAGCTTGTTGGCGTTTCCGCGGCCCTCGTGTATCTCCAGTCCGGAGTGGCCGCCCTTGAGACCCTGCAGCGTCACGCGCACGGCGGCGTCCTCGGGATCAGTCTCTGCTTCCTTATAGTCGAGCGTGGCGTTCACGTCGATGCCTCCGGCGCTGCCGATGACAAACTTGCCCCATGTCTCGGAGTCGAGATTGATGAGTATGTCGCCGTTAAGCTCGCCGGCGGGCAGGGCGTTGGCGCCGAACATTCCGGTCTCCTCGTCTGCCGTGATGAGCGCTTCGACGGGTCCGTGCTTAAGCGTCTTGTCCTCCATGATGGCCATGATTGCGGCCACGCCCAGTCCGTTGTCAGCGCCGAGGGTCGTTCCCTTGGCCTTGACCCAGCCGTCCTCGACGTATGTCTGGATGGGGTCGTTGACGAAATCGTGCGTGCTGTCCGGTGCTTTCTGCGGCACCATGTCCATGTGTGCCTGCAGGATGATGCCCTTGCGGCCTTCCATGCCCGGTGTGGCGGGTTTGCGCATGACAATGTTGTCGGCAGCATCCTTGAAGGCTTCCACGCCGGCTTCCTTAGCGAAGTCGAGCAGGAACTGCTGCACTTTCTCCAAATGTCCCGAAGGACGCGGCACCTGTGTCAGCGCGTGGAAGTTGCGCCAGATGCACTCAGGGCTGAGGTTTTTGATTTCTGTAGCCATAATCGGTAGGTTTTTAATTTAGGGATTTGAGGATTTCGAGGATTTCGAGGAGGGAGGAGTGGGGAGGGAGGAGTGAGAAATGCTTTTGGAATAATTTTCGTTTCCGTCAGATGCTGTTTCTTTTCCGTATCTCCTTTATTGTTCCTTTCTTGTTCTTATCCTGTCCTTATCCTGTTTTATCCTTTGTTATTAATGATGTTTATTGTATTGTTATTTTGTTTTGCAATGATTTTCTTAGCCCGGACATAACTTTTGCAGTCTTTTCTATCATGCTTTCCGCGTTGTTGAATTCATCATCAGAGATGTATCCGAGTGAGTGAGAGATGTCTAATTGGCACATCACTTCTGTGAGCGAGCCGTATGCAATCTCCAGGAAATGGATTCTTTCCTTTATGGCAAACCGCCCCATGCCTTCAGCGATGTTTGACGGAACGGACACCACGGCACGACGGATTTGTGAGCAGATGGCGTGTTGCTCGTATGAGGGATATTTCCGTAGCAGTGCATATACATATATGGTTAGGCCTTTGGCCAATTGATATGCGTCGAGTTTCTTGTAGAAGAAGTCATTCATGTCGTAGTATATTGATTTTCATATATGGTGATTTGATGCGGCGACCTCTTTAAACGAAGTAAATGCACATTTTTATTTCTTTCTCCTCCCACTTTCATTATTGTGAAGTACTAAGAGCATATCTCCCTCCTCGCTCCTCACTCCTCGTGCCATTCTCCACTCTCTTCGTAAATGCCAACCACGCCCATGCCCATACTCCAAGCAGTATGACGAGTATTGTCTGGACCGTGTGGACGATGAGCACGAAATAGAGCGCGTCGCTCTCGGCCACGCCATAGAGGATCAGCATCGTCTTGACGGCAAAATGCCACGGGCCGGCGCCGTTGGGCGTGGGGACGAGCACGGCGATGCTGCCGACGACGAAGGTCACCAACGCGCAGGCCATTCCAAGGCCGGCGGTGAAGCTGAAACAGAAGAACGTGAGGTAGTAGTGAAGGAAATAGCAGACCCAGATGCCTGCGGTTGACGCAAGGAACAGTGGTATGTTGCGCACGTTGCGCAGCGACAGGACGCCCTGAAGGATGCCGCCCAGCGTCATCTTCACCTTATTATATATAGACAGCTTCTTCAGAAGGACGTGGAGAAGCAGGGCGGCGGCAATGGCGCAGACGGCCGTCACGGCATAGCCGGCGGGCGAGAAGCCGCGCATGATGGTCTCCATGCTCGTGCCCGTGCGGTCGAAGAAGATGTCGAAGATTCTGAACTGGAGAAGCAGCGTCATTCCCGCCACGGCCGCCACGACAAGCGAGTCGATGGCGCGCTCGGTCACAACCGTGCCTAATGCCTTGGCGAACGAGACCCCGTCGTAGCGTTTCAGCACTCCGCAACGGGTGAACTCACCGATGCGCGGGACAACGAGGCTGGCCGCGTATGACAGAAAGACGGAGTTGACGCAGGTCATCGTGCGCGGCCGTTCATCCACCGGTTCGAGCGTCTGACGCCACCGCAGGCCGCGGAGCAGCTGGGCTCCGATGCCGAAAGGGAAGGACAGCAGCATCCACGTCCAGCTCATGTCGTGGCGCATGAAGTGGCCGATGCTCCTGAAGTCGAACCCGCGGTACATCCAGTATAGAATGGCACCGCCAAGAATGACCGGCATCATTATCTTGATGATGCTCTGTACTGTCTTTTTTAGTTCCATAACGATATGCAAAAATACACCATTTTGGGCGTAACGCAAAATAAAATCGCCATAAGTTGGCCTCTGTTAGGGCTTTCCCTACTCTTTTTTCGGGATATTCCCATTGACTTTATGTCTAATTTCCTTATCTTTGCAGAGTCAGCGGTAAGGCCCTCGCGGCCGTCCGCGGTGATTTCTCAACCATAAACATCGAATGACATGAAGAAAATTCCGGCTTATCTGTTGTGTGCCCTGCTCGTGCTGAGCAGCTGCGGCACAAACACCCATGCAGAACAGGGAGCGGCCAACGGTGCCGTCTTCGGCTCAATCTTCGGCTCCGTTCTCGGCGGAATCCTGGGCGGCCCGCGTGGCAGCGACATCGGAACGCTTGGCGGAATGGTCGGCGGTGCCGTGCTCGGCGGCTCGGTAGGTGCGGCTGTCGACAAGGCCGAGCAGCGTGACCGCGACCCGCGCGGCGGCTATGAGCGTCCGCGCCGCGATGCCGGCAACGGCGACACGGGGCGGTATGACGACACGCGTGTATATGACGACGGCAGCGGTTTCGACCCGTCCAACGGCGGTGACGACCGCATCACGTTTGACGCATCCCCCTCCGACGGCTACCCGACGGACGGCGGCGACGTCTATACGACGGTGCAGCCGCGCACGGTGTCGCTCGAACAGCTCAGCCGGACCGTGCCGGAGGGCAGCGGCGTGCGCTTCAACAGGCTCATCGAGATCCGCAACGCCAGTTTCGTCGATGCTGACGGCGACGGCGTGATGCGCCGCGGGGAACAGTGCAAGGTCTCATTTGACATCATGAACCGATCTTCGGAATCGCTCATCGACATCAATCCCATCGTGGCCGAGACCACGGGAAACACCCATATCCACATCTCTCCGTCCGTGAAAATCGAGCGCATCCCGCCCGGACGCGGCATGCGCTACACGGCTGTGGTCTATGGTGACAGCAAACTGAAAGACGGTGAGGCCGTCATCAAGGTCTGCGTCGTTCAGGGCGGCAGCGAGATTGGCTCGCAGGTGGAGGAGTTCCACATAGCTACGAAGAAGAAATAAGAAGGCATTGTAGAAAAAAATGAATAAGCGGGGAATGTGCGCGCAGAGCCACATTCCCCGCTTTTTTGTATGTCCTGTGCCGGTGATTACATGGCGTTGAGGTAGGGGCTGTCCGCCAGAAGCCAGTCGGTAGCCCTTACGACATTCACGGTAGTGTCGCCGGCGCTGATTTCTCCGGCCGTTCCCTCCATGACGATGAGCGTCAGTTTCTTGCAGCGGGTCAGCTCCGCGGCCTTCAGTAGACCGCCCACTTCGCGGTTGTAGAGTTTCGCGGAAGGCTCGCGGAAGTCGTAGGTGACCTGTATCAGTTCCTGAATATGCGTGCGGTCCGTCACGACGAAGTCCACCTCAAACTCCCGGCTCTTCTTCATATAGTATATGTTCTGCCACTCCGGGTTTATCCTTCTGCGCAATTCGCAGAAGACGATGTTCTCCAACCGCCATCCGAGGTTCTGCGACTGGAGGACATCGTCATGGTTGGAGACAAAGGCCATGTCCGCCGCATAGTATTTCGTGTTTGTCTTCCGCTCGTCGCTTTTGAACGAATACTTATGCACCGGATGGACGAGATAGGCGTTCGTGAGATAGCTCAGATAGTTTTCAACCGTGTGGGAAGAACTTATCGACAGTTCCCTTGCCAGTTCCAGAGATGATGTTTCCTGACAGAAACGGTCAAGAATGATATTGGCCAGCTTCCACAGCGTCTCCTTATATTTCACCTTATAGCGCTTGCAGATGTCCTTGTTCACGATTGCGTTCAGCAGCGAGAGCGTATAGCCGGGCGTGTTCCCCATCTCAAGCGTCTCCGGAAAGCCGCCTTCCTGCAGATAGGTGTCGAGATGGCGCATGCGCAGGGCGTCGGCTTTCGTCGACATGCTCCTGACGTCTATCCCTTTTGCGCGGCAACATTCGGCAAACGAGAACGGAAACAGCTCAATCTGATGGTAGCGCCCCGTCAGATGGGTCGCCAGCTCGCTGCTGAGCAGATTGGCGTTGCTGCCGCTTAGGACGATGCGCAGTCCCTGCCGCAGCAGTCTGTTGACGAACAGAGGCCACGCCTTTATGTTCTGCACCTCGTCGAGGAATATATGCGTAAAACTGCCGTTCAGCCGGAACAGTGCCTGCAGGATGTCGTCCAGCTGCCCGGTCTTCAGCCCCGTAAGCCGCTCATCGTCAAAATTGACGTATGCGAAATTGACACCGGAATGAAGCAGCTTTTGCAGACAGAGCGTTGACTTTCCGCTCCGTCTCATGCCGATTACGACCTGTGCCAGCTTGCTGTCAAGGTCCACCAGCGCCTCCTCCTTCCGTCCGACGAGGGCGTCAGTGTCTATCGCGGTCAGTTCATCTTTCTGATCCGACAGTATCTTCAAAAGGTCTATATCCTTTGTTGCCATGGTGCAAATATACGATTATATTTCGTCAAACTGCAAACTTTTGCAAGTTTTTGATAGTCTAAACTGCAAACATTTGCAGGTTTTTGGTAGTTCAAACTGCAAACATTTGCAGGTTTTTGGTGGTTCAAACTGCAAACATTTGCAAGTTTTTGGTGGTCCAAACTGCAAACTTTTGCAGGTTTTTGATGGCCTAACCTGCAAACATTTGCAAGTTTTTGATGGTCCAAACTGCAAATATTTGCAGGTTTTTGATGGCCTAACCTGCAAACATTTGCAAGTTTTTGATGGTCTAAATTGCAAACATTTGTTGTAATCACGGCTGTTCGGAAGCTAACCACAAGCTGTAGCGGATTGCAAATCCGCTACAGCTTGTGGTTAGCTTCCGAACAGCCGTGATTGCGAATCCGCTACAGCGTGAGTCTTTGCGTCCTTCCATTGGGCAATAAAAGACTTCGCGTCTCTGCGTCTTTGCGTTGAAAGCGTTGAAACGAACTGTTAAAAACTCGGAATTAAGCGGACAAATGCCTTCAAATCCT
>ERZ860264.1653-NODE-1653-length-14640-cov-2.761536_pt1 | contig 14640 bp, 4 predicted proteins | sample MGYA00509980_ERZ860264 | MGnify/ENA primary metagenome ERZ860264 (study PRJEB30046, sample SAMN00715212) | human gut metagenome | study: EMG produced TPA metagenomics assembly of the A metagenome-wide association study of gut microbiota in type 2... | reverse complement strand
GTGGTGCCCACAGGGTAGGCACTGGAAGCGCCCATGATAAACTCGCCCTCGACACGCTCCCATGTGCCGCCGATAAAGCTTGCCGGGCTGGTGGGGTCGTTGCTGGCCCAGAATTTGATTCTGGCGTAATCCTCCTCACGCTGAGCGGCAAGGGATTCTTCGATCAGCGCCCGGGTCGCCGCAGCATCAGCGGGGGCCCCTTTGATGGAGACGGTCGTGTCGGTGTTTGCCGCCTTTTTAGCTTCCTCCGCCCAGTTCTTGGATGCTTCCTCACTGGCTTTGGCATTGGTAGCAGAGGTAGCCGCTGCCGTCTTGCTCTTCTCTGCCTCCCCGGCCTTGGTGGAGGCGGTGGAAGCGCTCCCCGCAGCGGCGGTGGCCTGCTGGGTGGCAGTGTTTGCCGCAGCGGTGGCCGTCTTGGTGGAGTTGGCCACATCGTTCAAGGCTATGGTGCGGGCCCGGGCGATGTTCTGCAAGGCGGTGGTGTGCTCCGTCTCTGTGTCCTGCAGGGCCTGCTTGGCGGCGGTCTCACTGGTCTTGGCGTTCTTCTCGCTGGCGGCGGACTTGGTCTCGCTGCTCTTGGCGGCGGTTTCACTGCTCTTGGCGTTGTCCTCACTCGTCTTTGCTGCATTCTCACTGGCCTTGGCATTGGTCTCCGACGTTTTTGCGTTGGTCTCACTGGTCTTGGCTCTTACCGCACTCGTTTCGGCCTCCTTGGCCTTTGTGGTGCAGGTGGCCACACTTGTATCCATGCTGTCGGCACTGGCCTTCGCCTTATCCGCGCTGGCTTTCGCGTTGGTTTCGGATGTTTTTGCGTTGGTCTCGCTGGTCTTGGCCGCGTTCATGCTCTCCAACGCCTGCTTGGCGTACTTTGTCACCTCGGCCACGAACTGTTCATAGATGCTCGGCGTAATGTTCTCGGTGGTCGTGTCGGTGTCGATGGTGTCATAGCAGGTGTACTTGCCGGGCTTGGTCATGGCAATGTAGCCGCTGTCGTTGATGGCCAGCAGCATCCAGGTGCCCTCTTTTTCCAGTGTCCACCGCCGGTCTACCAATGCGCTGTTCTGTTCGTCCAGCAGCTGGGGGTCCGGCTTTGTGCCGCTCAGGCGCTGCACATGCAGGGTCACGGTGCAGTTCTTCCACTCTTCCGGCAGCTCAAAGCGAAGCTCGTCCACCTTGGCGCTCCGCACACCGCCCAGATACAGCGTCTCAATGTTTGCCCGAAACGTTGAACCGTTGTCCTGCAGCTTTCTGATCTTAATATCCAGTTGGCTCACAGTTTCACTCCCTTCACCAATCGGGCGCACTCCTCGATTTCGCCAGAGGTTTGATTTCAGATTTGTGCGCCCTTCCTGCCCCTATCCTATCACGCCCCGCCGGGTGCAACTACCCCGGACATACAAAAGGGAGGCCGTTCGGGGTGAACGGCCTCCCTTTCTTCTAAGCAGGGCTCCCCCCTCGGGGGAGCTGTAAGCAACTCCGCCTTTGGCGGATTGCGCACTGAGAGGGTTTCACCTCACCCCTGCCCACTCATCCTTGCTGTTCTTTTCCTGTTCCTCCTTTTTTGCCGCGTCCTTCACCCACTGGGCAAAGTTCTTGTTCTCATACATCGGGGTTCCGTCCGCTTTGGTCAGCTTCAGCAGCATCGTTTCCAGGCGCTTGCGGTCGCTGCTGCTGCCCGCCAGATACTCCTCTTTCACCGCGTCGGTGATCTTCGTCTTGATGCTGCCGTCCTCCTTGCCCGCCGTCCGCAGCCGCCGGATCTCATCCTGCACGTCGCTGGTCCTGCCGGTGTCCACCGCTTCAGTCAGGTCATCGTACACGCTGCCCTCGGTGCCGCCCTTGTACAGCTCCTCGGCCTTGCTTTCAATGGCTTCGGTCACAAGGTCGATCACCCATGTCCGCTTTTCCGCGTCAGCTTTGACCCCCTCCCGGATGCCCAGGGTCTCGTACATTTCCCGCACAAGCTGCTTTGTCAGCTCTTGGCGCTGGCTGTCTTTGCCCTCGTTCCGGGCCTGTGCAGCCTGCTCCACCTCCGGGCTGTATTTCTTCAGCCGGTTCTTCAGCTGGCTGGCAATGGTCTTTTCGTCCTTGCCCATGGCTTCCAGCTTCGCCATAGCACCGCTGGCGTTGTCCGTGTCCCCCTCGGCAATGGCGTTGTACAGCCGGTCATACCGCCCGGTGGCGCTCGTCGGGGTCGAGCTGAACGAAAAGCCGCTTCCGCTTGCAATGTCTCGTGCATCTTCCACATAGGCATCAAAGGCATCCAGCATTTTCCGGGCGTTCCCCATAGGCACACCCGCAATTTCAAACCCGTACTGCATCAGGTTCACGCCTGCCTTTCGCAGTTTCTGGTGATACGCTTCCAGTTGTTCCTCCGTCATGTCACCGGTGTCCTGCCGGACAAGGCTGGAAAACTTCGTTACTGCTGCAAAAAGGTCATTCACAGCGCTGATGTTGGTTGCACTCACCACATCGTAATCCGTACCGTTCACTGCATTTCCCACAGCGCTGTACAGCTCGCTGCCATACAGGAAGTTGCCCGCAAAGCTTTCCGTGTACAGATTCAGGAATCGCTTGCTCACGCTGGCCGCGGTCACATCTCCGTTCTCGTCCTGCTCTCTGTCCCACCGGTGCAGCAGGAAGTCCGCACCGATCTTCATCAGTGCAAACACAGCAGTCTGGGTGATCTGGCTCACAATGGCCCGGTTCAGGTTCTTTCCGGCCCGCTTCACTTCTTCTGCTGTCTCGCTGCTGTGTGCAGCCTTGTCTCGTGCTTTCTGGGCGTTGTAGTCCATCACCGCATCGGCCAAAATGCCGTAGTTCTGGAAACGCTGGGTCGTGAACATGGTCAAGGTCTTGGTCATTTGATCCGGATTTCGCTGGATCCCCGCCCGCTGCATCGTGGTGTAGTTGGGCTGGGTCTCCTCAATGACCCGCTGATACATCTTGTTCACGGCTTCCCAGTAGGCTTCGCTGCCTTTCGTGGCTGCACCCTCTGCAAACTCATTGGTATGGTGCTCCACATACCGCTTGGAGCCTTCCCACAGTGCCGCTACCGTGATCTCGTCCATGCTGTTGATCCAGCCGGTCACCCACTTGGGCAGCTTGTCCATAGCCTTTTCTGCCGCGCCCTGGCTCACGCCAATGCTGGCCAGTTCACCGCGCTGGCTTCCCCGCAGTCGGTATTGCAGCAGCACATCCCCATGCTGGGCAATTTCCTGTTCCAGCGCTGCCCGCTGCTTGCCGGAGAGGTTCTTCACAAACGGCACCACCGCCGCCATGGTGTCCGCACCCAGTACCGCGCCCGCCGTTGGCAGAGATGCCGCCTGCGCAATGGCCACACCAGGGTTCAGCGTCAGGATCGCGCCCGCATAGTTGCCGCGCAACCTGTCCAGCACTTTGGTCATTGTGGTCGAGCGCTTTCTTTGCGTGGTCTGCAGGTCGGTCAGCAGGTCATCGATGTAGTTCGTCGCGCTCTGGCCCCACTGCTCTTTCAGGATACCATTTTTCAGCATCTTGATGCCGTCCTCGGTCTCAATGCCACTATTCAGCACCTTCTGCACATCCCGGATGGGTGCCGCCAGTCCGGCGTAGGCTGCCGTGTCCCGCAAACTCCGCTGCACCACGCTGCTGCACTCCTCCAGCAGGATGGGCATCTGGCTCTTGACACGGTTCTTCAGGAAGCCCCGGCCCTCAATGGTGGCATCCAGTTTCACGCCCTCGATCTGGGTCGCCAGCGCCGTCTTGTCCACCGCAATGGGGTAATAGTTTTTCACGGTGGCCCGCTGGTAACCCAGCAGCTTCATGCTTGTCTCGTTGATCAGGTTCGTGGTGTAGCTGCCGAAGAAATTCTTCATGTCCTCGCACCAGGCCCGGTCGTAGTCGGTCATGGCCTTCTCCACGGCCTGGATCACGGTGTCGGCCATGGGGTTTCCCGTGCTGTCCGTCAGCATCCCGATCTTCACGGTCTGGCCCTTCTGGTAAGCCTTCTCAATGTCGCCCCTGTTGTACTCCTCCGCATCCGGGATCGTCAGGCCACCGTTCAGCAGGTGCTCCCGGCTGTCGGCGTTCTGCAGGTGCATGTACAGGCTGCACAGCTGGGCGTGGGTCAACGGTGCAGCCCGACCCTTGCTGTCCTTCAGGCCAATGTCCACCAGCTCCGCGCCCGGACCGGCGAATTTTTCCATCTGTCTCAGGTTCGCCTTGCCCGTCACATTGTCAAAGAGCTTCGTTCCCTCCACAGTGATCCGGGTCTGTTCCCGCTGGCCGTCATTCAGCATGGTGCCCAGCTTCTCCATCTGGCTGTTCTTTGCGTAGCCGCCCAGCATCCGGAACACACGGCCAGCCCCCAGCATGTCCAGGTTGTACCTGGTCAGGGCGCTCCGCAGCTTTCCATCGTTGCCCTTGCTCTGGCGCACCTCTGCAGCCGCCTCGTTGGCGATCTTGTCCACCGCTTCGGCTTTCTGCAAGCTCAGGGTCTTGTTTGCCGTCCGGATTACATGCAGTGTGCTGGTGGTAATGGCTTTCAGCATCCGCATCTGGTCCACCGTCATGGGCAGATAGGTGCGGTTCTCGGTCTCCCGGATCCGCTTTCTCAGCCGGTCACGCAGCATCTCGGCCTTTTCGCTGTCCGGCAGTGCCTCGGCCTCTGTCAGCTGCTGGTTCAGCCGGTCAAGCTGGGCCTGCTTGCTGGCATTCAGGTCAGCCTGCAGCGCGTCGATGAGCTCCGGCACCTTGCTCAGCTTCCAGTCCTCGCTGATGCCGTTGGAGCTGTTCTCGGCTCCCATCGACTGCATGATGCTGGTGCGCAGGGCCGTCAGCCTGGCCACGGCGTGGTCGTTCAGCAGGGTCATATCCGCCAGCTTTGCCACCTCTGCCGCCTGCTGGATCAGGTGGGGCTGCACATACCGGTCCTTGCTGGGCCGCAGGATCATCTGGTTCAGCTGGGCAGCATTGGCCCGGATGCCCCGCCGCAGCTCGTCCTTCTGCCGGCCGTCCCGAGCTTTCTGTACCCGCTTCTCAGCCAGCTTCTTTGCAATGGCAATGTCCTCGTCCCGCTGCTGCTGGGCTGCAGTGATGGCGATTGCGTTTCGCTCCGCCTGCTTTTCCTGCCACTCCTGAGCTTTGCGCTGGTTTTCCTGCTCCCATTCCAGCAGTTCGTTTTCCTGATGGATCAGCTGCCACTCAGCTCTGTCAGCCCGGCGCTGTTCTCCTGCCACCTGGTGCGAAAGGTTCCAGTTCTCCCGCTTCAACTGTTTGTTTTCCAGCCGGATCTCGTCCAGCATCTGCTGGCGTTCTTCCTTCAGTCGCTTCTTTTCGGCCTTCCACTCCCGTTCGTAGGCTTCCTTCAGCACGTCCAGCTTTTCGGCCATGTCGCCGTAGTTGGTGATGTCCAGCCCCAGCGTATCCAGATTCTGATCCAGCAGCTTTTCTGCTTTTTCATTCCGCTTCTGCTGCTCTGTCCACTGCCGCAGTGCTTCATCTCGGCTTCCGTTCCGGCTGTTCTCATACATCCTCCGGTTGAACTCCCGGTTCTGCTCCTTCTGCACCTTCCGCAGATCCTTCAGCGCCTGCTCCGCGTTCTCCTCGCCCACGCCAGCCACAGCCTGGCGCTGCCAGCGCTGGAACCCATCAAAGATGGCCTGTGCATCGGTCATCTCCGGCACGTTCAGGATATCACCCAGCATCCGGTCGGCCAGCTCCACTTTGGCATCCTCGTACTCGGCAGCATCTGCAAAGCGGCTCATCATCCTGGGCTTGATGGCATCGTGCACGTTCATCAGCACATCCAGCCACTCGGTGCTCTCCATGCTGGCCGCGCCGTCCACGCCTGCCTCCTGGGCCGCGCCCCGGAACAAGGCCGCTGCCCCTTCCTTGGTGCCGCCCATGGCCCGGGTGTCGTTGACGATGGATTCATACACTTCCGCCGGGTTGCCGTCCCGCACGCCTTCTGCCTGCCGCAGCTTCACGCCGTGCTTCCGGGCCTCCGCCACCGCTTCGCTCCACGTCCCGTACCGCTTCACCAGCTCCGCCTTGGCCGGGCCGTCCTTGTTCACCGTGTAGCTCAGGTCGTGGTATTCCGGGTACTCGTCCCACAGCTCGGTATTCCGGTAGGTGGCCCCACTCAGAATCTCATCCGCAATGGTCTCAGACAGCGCGCTGGCCTTGCTCATGCTGGCCCCGTCCGCCGTCATGTACTCCACCAGCGCCCGGGTCTCTCCGGCAATCTTCGTCCGGTCGGCCCTGCTGCCGTTGGCCTTTGTCCACCGCACCGCCAGCCCGTCAATGGAATCCTGGCTGATCCGCACACCGTGGGTCACACCCATCATCTGGGCCAGCGTCTCCATCGCCGCGCTGTTGTCCGCAATGGCCCGGCTTGCCTGCCGCTGGGTGTTCTTCCGCGCGTCCCGTTCCGCCTGTTCGGCCAGCTGGAAACGGACGTTCGGCACCTTGTTCAGCAGGGCCGTGCGCTGGGCATCGTCCCCGGCTTTGTAGAGCTTCACGTCAATGCCGGTCTCTTTCAGGCTGTCGATCAGGGTGCTGCTGGTGTTGTCGGGCAGAATCGCCGCCCGCACCTCATCAAAGCCCACGGCCCGCTGGGGCTTCGCTTCAAAGTACCCGGTGGGAATAGCAGCCACGTTCTTGTACAGGTTCAGGATCATCTGGGCCGTGTCCTTGCCAATGGTATACCCCTCTTTTGCAAAGGCCTTTCCAATGGCTGCCGCCGTCTGTTTTCCCTGTGCGGCCTGCATCAGGATGCCGCCCAGGATTTCCCGCTCTTCAAAGCTGTTGTCTGCATGGGGCGTAGTCTCTCTCCGCAGCTTGTCAAGGATATCGCTGATCTGGTCATCTGCCTTTTCCAGCAGCGCCTTGTACTCTTCTTCCGGCATCTGCTGCAAGCGGCCTTTGTCCGCCCGCACTTCGTCCAGGTTCTGGTACTCCGCCGTGGCCGTGCTCATCAGGGTGCTGGCCGAAAGGCCCCATGTATCCTGCCCTCGTGCATTCTGAGCATTCATAGCAGCCACAAGGTTTTCCAGCGTGTAGCTGTTGTGCAGCTGGGCAAAACTGCGCTTTATCCCTGCCGGAGTAAAACGGTCTTTTCCGTTTCGGATTCCCTTCTGTCCTAGAACATTTCCCAACTGGTCATACACCCAGTTCTTCACATCTTCTGCCGGAGCTTCCTGCCGGATAGCCTCCCTGGTCGCTTCCACATCCATCGCCTGCTTTCCGGCATTGGTATCGGTCAGCATTTTGTAGGCGTGCTCCAGCATCCCATACAGTCGTCCACGGTTGTCATTCCTCATCTTGTCAATGCGCATTTGCCAACGCCGGTTCTGGCCCTCCAGCTGTCCGTGAGTATACTTTTCTTCCAGTGCGTCCGCCGCTTTATCTGCCAGCTGATCCAGCTGGTCAAAGTCACCACCCTCGAATGCAGCTTTGATTTCATCCGCGCCAATGTGTTCGATCACCTTTTCCAGGGTATCATTGCCCAGGCTGTCGAACTGGTCCCGTTCTGTCTTATACGCCGGCTCCACAGTCTTACCTTTCGCTTCCAGATAGGCCAGCTGCACTGCCGTGTTTTCCTCCAGGCGCTGGGCAAGCTCTGCCCGGTCGGAGCTGCTCGTCTCTTCAATTCCAAGGCGCTGTAACGCAGCGCTGTTCGCAAATTTTCCTTCAAACGCATCTTTGCTTGCCGAATCCACCTTGCTTTCAAAGTCCCGCATCGCATCGTAATTCACTTCAAACTCCACATTGGGCCGGGTGGGTGTCCAGGCATCCGAACCATAGATACGGTTTGCCCGGTTCACCATGGGGTCAATGGTATCGGAGTTGAACACCAGCGAGATGGGGCCATACTTGGTGTGACCTTCCTGGGCTTTCACAACCGCAATAGACGGCGAGGGCATCCCGCCCAGCTCCAGCGCTTCCTGCAGGTTTTCGGCGGTCAGGTTGTGCACGGCCACAAGGTCTTTGTTCTTGTCCACCTCCACCGGAGCACTCAGCTGGAACCGCACCGATTTCTTCACAGGTTCGCTGTTTCCCTTGCTTTCGGCATTTTCTTGTGCTATACTGTTTTTAGAAAGCAGCTTAGGGGCTTCATCGCCCTGCTCGGTTTTGAGTACCGTGGTAAGGCTGCTTTCTTTTTTTGTTATTTTCCCATTCTCAATGGTCAGCAGGCTGCCATCAGAACCACATACCTCATGGACATAGAATTTGCTCGCCGCATTCGGAACAGTATACTCATTTACAATAACAGCCTCATAGATTTTGATACCGTCCACCACAACCGGAGCCACAAAGGTATGAGTGTTGTACCCCCGTCCTTTCCAGTTTTCCACGAAACCAATTTGTTCACCGTACCGGATTACGTTGGGAATGGCCGCTGCAGCGATCTGCTTCACCGGGCCGTTTCCATGCTGCACGGTTGCCTTGGCTCCCTTGCGGGTCAGTTCCACCACACCAAATCCATCACGCTCTACTTTTCCGCCAATGGATTCAAAGAATCGGACGATATTTTCAGCATTTTCTTTGCTGGTAGCACCGTACTCAATTTCTTTTCCAGTGATTTCAGCCGCCGGTGTCATCTGTTCCAACCGGCCAAGATTACGGTTCAGCTGTTTTTCAAGGGTTTCCTCCCCCTCCTGCAGCTGGAACCGCATACTGCGTCCTTCCGCCGCGCTCTCTGTCTTGAGGGCAGCGGCATTTTCTTTTGCACTGCGCAGGTTGTCCATCGCTTTTTCAGCGTGGGCAAAGTATTCGTCCTGTAAAATTCTGCGCTCGTTCTCGGCCAGGCGCTGGGCCTTCAGGGCCGCCCGGTTGTCGGGGTCAAGGGTCAGCACTTCCTTTGCCCGGCTCACAATGCCGCCCAGCATCTCCTTCACCCGGTTCATCACGGTGCGGATGGTTCCGGCCCTGCCGCTGTTCTTCTCGGCCTGCCCGCGCTGGAACTCCACCCAGCGCTTGAAATCGGATTCATTGGAGAAGATGCCTCGCCAGGCATCGCCCACCAGCTCCTCGGCAGCTTCCTCATAGGTCAGGTTCTGCTGGGCATAGTCGGTCATCTTCTCCCGGATCATCTCGTCCACGGTCTCAAAGCCGCTGCTCCTGGCCAGATACAGCAGGGCATGGTCCTGCAAAGTCTTTGCTCCCTCGCTGTCCAGTGCGTTGTACCAGTGGTAGTCCTCGTGCAGCACCGTGCCGAACGTATCCTGTGCACTGTCCCCAAAGAAGATCCGGGCCGTCTCCGTGTCCACATAGGCCCGCACCCGGCTGTCTGCCTGTCCCGCACCGTTCTGCAGCACGTTTTTCAGAACCGCCGTGGTGCCGGTTGCCGCCGCGTTCAGCTCGATTACCTGGCTGCCAGCGTCATTCGCGTTGCGCAGGGTTCCCTTGTAGATGGTCTCACCCCTGCCCGTCAGGCTCTGTTCCGTCAGAGTGCCGCCCAGCTGGCTCTTGGCCCACCGGGTATCTGCCGCATCCCTGCCGTAGGTGTAGGCGATCTCCAGCGCGTTCCGGCCCTTAAGGTTGCCCAGCACATAGTTCACGTTGGCCGCCATGCCGCTGCCGGTGCCCGCCAGCTCCAGCGCCTGGTCAAAGGTCTTCACGTCCTCCATCTGGCCCAGCCGGTACAGAGTGGATGCTGCCGCCGCATAGCGGTCACTGTCCACGCCTTCCGGCTGTTTCAGGCTGATCTCCTGCGCCGCCTTTTCGCCCACCTTCCAGCTCCGCAGCACCTGCTCCGTCCGGGCCTGCTTCTGGCCCTCCGTCTTCGGTGCTTCCATGCCGTAGGTCTCCCGCATCGGGCTGTTGCTGCTGTCCATCCCGTCAAGGGTGCTTTCTTCCACAGGGACCGACTGCATCACAGCCTGCCGGTCAGCTCCATTCTGCGCAGTCAGACCAGTGTTTTCCGCACTGCCAAGGGCTAACGGGTTGCGGCTGTCAGCGCTTATGCGATGACTGAGGGGTTCTGCGCCGTCCGCCGCTGTTTCCGTGGGGCTTTCCACACTTTCCCCAGCGTTCTCAACAGCATTCTGCTGGCTGCGCTGTGCCGCCACTTCCCGCAGCATCCGCCGGGTAGCCGCAGCCGTGCTCGGCAACTTCACCCCATAGGCTTCCTCAAAAGCCGCGCGGTTTGCCTCGTTTCCGGCCTCCGGGGTGAACAGCCTGATGGTCTTGCCTGTCAGGCTGTCACCGGCCGCCGCTTCTACAAACGTCTGCACAGCCAAGTTGTCCGATATGGCAGCAGTTTCCGCACTGTTGCCCTCAGCCGCAGGGCCCGCCGCTTTCAGGTCAGCAGAGCCTTTTTCAGTCCCATCAGACTCCACCGACATGCCAAGGGCCCCACTATTAGGGGGGCTGTCAGCGCTCACGCGCTGACTGAGGGGTTCCGGTTCCCGCGCCAGCTCCTCCCGGCGCTGGTGTTCCTTCAGCGCCTGCTCGTATTCGTCCTGAGCGGCATACCGCTCCACGTTGCCCCGCAGGCTGGAATCTCCCGCGTTCATCCTGGAAAGCCCTGTGCCCACAGCGCCGCCCAGTGCACCGGACGCGCCGCCGGTCAGCCCCGCTTCCAGCGCCTGAACCAGCGTGTCCGTGGTAAACATGGTCTGGGCAGCTTCGCTGTCTCCCAGGGCCGCATCAATGGCCTTGTCGGCGTAGGTCTCCACAAAGGCCTGCACGGCGTTGTCAATGCCGCCGGAAATGGCGTTGGCAACTGCCGGATGTGCCGCCGCAAAGGCCGAATCCCCAGCCAGCGCCCGGATCTTGTCTGCCACAGCTCCCGCCACGGAATTTCTGGCGTAGTCCGCGCCCATGGTTCTTGCCAGATCAGCCGCACCCACGCTGTTGATGGCCCATCCTGCGCCAAACTTGGCCACGCCGCCCACCAGCGCCTTGCCTGCGCTTTCGCCCTTGGCCGCGCTCTTGCCCATGGCATCCGCAGCGCCCTGGGCACTCAGCACCGGCAGCACCGCCGCCGGGTTGATGGCAGCCACGGCAAGGTTCTCTGCCGCGCTGGTCGCCACGCCCTGCACGGTCCGCTGCACATCGGTCAGGCCGCTCTGGGCCGCGCCCGTCAGCTGCTGGCCCCGGTTGTACAGCTGGTAGCCCCCGCTCTTCTCCGTGTCGATGCCACCCTTTGCTTCCGTTCCGGCAATGCGGCTGCGCATGTCCTCGATCTCCTGCCGGGTAAATCCCTGCTGCAACAGGTCGCCGGTGCTGTACTTGGGCTGGTAGTCCATGTCAGTTTCCATCAGCTGGTCATACAGGTTCTTCTCGCGGGTGTTCCGGGCAAGCTCTGCTTCCAGTGCTTTCCGGTTCTCGCTGCTCTGCCGGATGTTCTTTCCGGCCTGCACCAGGTACTCCGCACCCATCAGCGGGGCAGCGGCCACGGTGTCCGCAACGCCGCCCACGGTGTTTGCCGTCCGCCGGGCCAGCTGCTTCCACTCCGGGATTTCTTCCATGGTGTCCAGATACTCCCTGGCCTGCCGGATCTCCGTGTCCGCGTACCCCAGCTTTTTCAGGTCCGCCGTGCTGTAGGTGTTGCCCACCTTCCCCTTGATTCCCGTGGTGCGGAAGGGGTCGATGCTACCATCCCCGGCGCTGGCCCCGTTTCTGCTGGTGCCGGTCTCGGCATAGCTGGTATAATTGCTCTTCTTTTCCAGCAGCTTGTTCACAAGCTCCTGATTCCGAGGCTGGTCAAACCACTGGTTGGCCTGGTCAAAGTCGTCCGGCTGGCTGTACTCCGCATAGCTGTTCTTCAGCTTCTGGGCCTGCTGTCCGTACCACGTTCCCAGAGTATTCCCCGCCGGGCTCACTGTCACCTTCTGCCGGTTCAGCTCGTCGCTCCGGCTGTCCATGGCATCCGCAAAGCCCAGGTTGTTCCTTGTCCGGTAATCCTCCAGCGCCGTGGAATACAGGTCGGTGCCCGTCTGTCGGCTCGTTGCTTCCTGCTGTTTTTGTGCACGCAGGGCAGCAGCGCTGCCCTTTGCCCAGCTTGTTCCCGTACTGCCAAGGGCTAACGGGTTGCTACTGTCAGCGCTCTTGCGCTGACTGAGGGGTTCTGCCCCGCCCGCTGCTGTTGCCATCACAGTCTTTTCCTGCCGCTCTTTTTCATTGCGGTTCCGCAGCGCAGCAGCACTTCCCGATTTCCATGCCATCCTGTATCCTCCTTAAAATCCAGCGTTCTGCATTGCCCTGTCGATCACATCGTCCGATGCACCCAGATTCATCAGCCGACTGGCGATGGTATTTGCATCCATTCCCTGTTCCTTCCACCCCTTTGCATAGCTCAGGGCGTTGCTGTACGGCATTCCGGTACTCTTACCCGTGCTCCCTCCCGTTGTTCCCCCGGGCAGGGCCCACTTGTTCGGATTCGCCAGCGGGGCGATCAGCCCGCTGCCAGTTCCGGTCGCTGCTGTTGTGCCCGTGTCACCGTCCGGCAGCATTCCGGCGCTGGCCAGAATGTCCGCATAGACGCTCTTGGTCGGGTCATCATCCTTCAGGCTCTGATACTTCCCCAGCGCCGTCAGCAGTTGGCTGTTTGTCCACCCGCTTCCGCTCTTGCTGGAGCCGCCGGAACTTCTCGAACTTCTGCTGCTCTTCGTAGCTGCCGCCTTTGCCAGCTGGGTCGCCAGCTGACGGTTTGCAATGGTGCCATAAGAACCGGCTGCATTGCTGTCCAGCCCGTACATCTTCAGCAGGTTGGCCGCTGCTTCCTGATTTCCGCTTGCCACCAGAGAAGCCGCGGTGCTCAGAACACCTGCCTGATCGTCCCGTGTCACCGGTGCGCCGTTGTAGCTGGCAAAAGCGTTTGCGTTCAGGCCGTACCGGTTCAGCACGTCGCTGGCCGCATCCCCAGCGCCCTGGGTGTACAGGTTGAACGCCTGCTGGTAAGCACTCAGGGCATCGCTCTGGTCGGTGCGTTTCTTGTTGTACTCCCACTGTTCCCGGGCAAAGTCATTTTCCCACTGCTGCTGGGTGTACCCCTTGTACCCATCGTAGGCCGTCAGGGCCGCCGAGCCGATGTTCTTTACCGTGTTCCAGAGGTTGTTCCAGTAATTGTCGTTCTCGTTTCGGGCCTGTTCGCTCTGGTTGGCAAGGAAATTCTGCCACGCCGTGTAGTTGGCAAAATTGCTGCCGTAGGCACTGCGGTCCAGCGCCTCGGTGTTGGCCATGCCGGAAAGGGCACTCAGCAGGTCGTTCTGCTGTTTCTGGTATTCGCTCAGTGCCTGGCCTCTCAGGCCGGGTACCGCATTGTCAATGCCGCTCAGCGTCTGCTGCTGGCCCTGCTTTGCCACGCTGTCGGCGTAGCTGCTGCCATACCCGCCCGCCAGCATCGCCGCGTTGGCCTGGGCGTTCTCCGCACTGGCGGCAGCATTGGCCTGTGCCTGGGCGCGGTACTGCTGGTAGGCTTTGCTGCCGGTATCCCAGTCGAACCCGCTGCCGATCTGCCCGGTCAGGCTGTCCATTGCTTCCTTGTTCCGGCTCACATAGTCCGCCGGGCGGTTGGCATTCCATTCCCGCTCTTCCTGTTCCGCCTGGTTCTTTCTCCTTAGGGTATCAAATAACATGTCGTTCTCCTTTTCTTCTGCCGGCCACCGATCTTCAGATCACGGCAAGCGCTTTCAGCACCCACGGCAGCAGCTGTGCACCCACCTGCAAAGCATTCCCCCAGAAGTTGGTGTTGTTCGCATCCTTCTGCTGGTTGGCCCTCACCGCATTTTCATACTCGGTCTGAGCACTGTTCAGCTGGCCATAGTAATTGTTCAGGCGGGTATTGTAATCGTCGATTGCCAGCTGCTTCTGCTGATTCAAGGAGCTCAGCCGGTTGCCCAGGTCGCTTTTCTTTGTGGCATATTCGTTGTAAGCCTGGCTGTATAAGCTGTCTGCCACGTCCGAAAGCCCGTTCATGGTGCTCTGGTAGGCTGTCTGCCCGCTGGAAGTGCCCCAGCTGTTGCCGTAGCCGCCGCTGCGGGCCGAGGCGTTGGCGGCAGCGTTCTCACTGGCCATCTCCGCACCCCGGGTGTACTGGTTCTTGTACTGCTGGTAAGCTGCGTCCTTGGTGTAGTCGTAAGAAAAGCCGTCCCGGTTCATCTTGTCCAGTTGGCTCTGCGTATCGCTGATCTGGCTGTCATACTGGCCCGTCTTGTCCTCCGGCTGCTGTCCCTTCCAGTAATCCAGATTGTTCTTTGCCGCGGTCACCCGGTCATTGCTCTGGGCGTACTGGTAGCTGTTGGAACCGTTCTTTCTGGTTCCAAACACGCCGGTGCCCGCATTCTTTTCGCTGTTGCCGGTAATGCCGTCATACACATCCCCTACCATCAGCCCCACATTGTGGCCCGGGATCAGGTACTCCCACCATTCTCCTCTTGCCATCTTCTCACTGTCTCCTTTCGTTTACTCCACCTTCAGCCCCATGGCGGTCAGCTTGTCCCGCATGGTGTCGCTGAAATTCGTCTCGTCCAGGTTCTGCATCATGTACATCATCTGGTCCCGCAGCTGCATCAGGTAGTTGTTGATGCTCCGCCTGTCCTCCGGGGCCATGTTGTCACTCAGTTTCGGCATGGCGATCTCGCCAAGCCTCGTAATATCTGCCATATAAAATCTCCTTCCTCTAAGCAGAGCTATCGGGTTGCGGCTCCC
>ERZ860264.1651-NODE-1651-length-14643-cov-8.205717_pt1 | contig 14643 bp, 12 predicted proteins | sample MGYA00509980_ERZ860264 | MGnify/ENA primary metagenome ERZ860264 (study PRJEB30046, sample SAMN00715212) | human gut metagenome | study: EMG produced TPA metagenomics assembly of the A metagenome-wide association study of gut microbiota in type 2... | reverse complement strand
CTCTATTAAGAATTTGAGCGTTGATATTAGCATATTCTTTAGCAGAGATATCAAACCTTCTCATATCAATATCAGAATCTTCTTTTTTACCTTCATATAAGATATATAAATTATCTTCATCCATAGCAAGAGAAGTGTAACCTAAAGTTTTCCCTTCAAATATTTTTAAACTTTTACCTGTATTAGTAGTAATATATAAATCTTCTCTATTATATCCCCCTTGAATTTTATCTTGTATTGCAAAACCTACTATATAAACAGAATCATTTAAAGCTAAGGTACTAGTTTCACACATAGCAGCATCTTTTGGAATAAAATTTTCTTCAACCTTTTCCCATGTTTTTCCATTATCAGAAGTAGCATAAACTACTCTTCTCTTTTCAGTTCCAGAAGTAGCTTCATTATGACCAACTTCTGCTTTAGCTGCTAAATATATTTTACCATTATGATGGAAAACACTACTTTCACTAGTTACATCAATTCCTTGTTCAGCTAATAAACCAGATACTTTCCAAGTTTTTCCATTATCTTCACTATACATAAATCCTGAAGTACCAGGATTTTTGCCTGAATTAACAGGGTTTTCAGTATTATGCCAAGCTTGAATTGGAATATAAATATTACCATTGTATGTCATTCCGTTTCCAGGACCTTGGAGTATATACTTATAACCTTTGGGTAAGGTTTGATTTTTGATAGATACCCCGTTATCCCATGTTTTCCCCCCATCATTAGAAGAATAAACAAAAAAATCAAAATTTCCATTAGGATCAGTAATACCTTTATTATTTTGATAACCAAATAAGAAAGTTTTTCCAGTTATTTTATCATGAACAATAGAAGGATCAGTAATTCCACCTTTGGGGGATGTAAATTTAGATGTTTCCCAAGTATTTCCACCATCATTAGAGGTTTTTATTAAAAATTCAACTTTTCCAGGCATATCAGTATTATCATATCTGATGTCTGCAACTGCAACTATATTTCCTTGAGAAGTAGAAGTAATAGCAGGAATTCTAAATCCATTTTTATCAGTAATAGTTTTACTTTTAAAAATAGTCATTCCTTCATTCCAACCATCATTAGGTGCTGCAATAACTCCAGTAGCAAGTGAACAAAAAAGTGTAAGTAATGCTAATCTTTTCATAAATCCATATTCCTCCATTTAGATATTAGTATATTTATTTTTGTTTTTTGTACTCGAGAACATGCTTTGATTATATATTTTTCGTTCTCAAAAAGCAACTATTTTTTTCGGCAAAAAAACAAAATGTAAAATTAAAGGTTAAATATAATTAAAATAATATATTATATAAAACGGTTGTAATAAAAAAAGAAAGCTTTATTCTAAAAGTAAAACTTAAATTATAGAAAAATGGTGATGTTAAACTATATTGTACTTTTTATATCGAAATATAATTTAAAACGAACAATTTTATAAAAAAATGACATAGTTTTGACACAAGTGAAATAAAAAATATAAAATTAAATAAATTGAGCTTATTATGACAAGAAAGTGTGGTAAAATCTTTGGAAATTTAAGGAGGTGTATATGTATTTAGACTATATTAACTATTTTAGAGGATTTGCTATATTGCTGGTTGTGTTAGGGCATTTTCTATATTTTCCAGAGAGTACAGTAACAGAAAAATTGATAAAAGCAATTATCAAGGGAGGAACAAGTCCCTTTGTATTTATATCAGGTTTTCTATTTCATCATATATTCTATAGAAGAGGTTTTGATTATAAAAAATTTATGAAAAATAAGTTAAAAAATGTATTGCTTCCTTATACTATAGTAGTTATTCCAGGGCTTATCTATGCAGTACATCAGCACCAGTTAGATTTATTTATATATGAAAAAAATAAAATACTATATACATTACTTTATTATTTATCAGGGAATGCTCTTACTGCTACTTGGTATATTCCCTTTGCTATGTTATTATTTATAGCTTCACCTATATTTATCAAATTTATAGAGTTAGAAGATAGAAGACAAAGGATAATTATTTTTTTATTATTGATTATAAGCATGATAATTCAAAGACCTATTAGAGATCTTACAATAAATATTTTTCAAGCTTTTATATATTTCTCTCCATTTTATTGCTTAGGAATATATATATCTATGAATAAAGAGAGAGCAAGAGATATATTAGAGAAAAATATATTATATCTTGGAATTTTATGGGGAATAACTTTAGCATTACAAGTAAGATATAATATTTTAGAAACTATGCAGAAAAGTATTTTTGAAATAAAAGGAATAGATTTAGTAGCTCCAGAAAAATTTTTTATCTGCCTTTTCTTTTTAGGAGTTTTTATGAAATTGGAAAAAGTAGAGAATAGTTTAGGAAAGATGATAAAAAAATCTTTAAGTATATTAGCAGATTGTAGCTTTGGAATATTTTTTATACACAATTATTTTATCTTAATGTTTTGGGAGAGATATCATAATGGAATGGATATGTTAGAAAGTTTAGGATTAGGAGTAGTTACTATTATACTATCTACAATAATAGTGTTGTTGTTTAAAAAGATTTTTGGCAAAAAGAGTAGAATATTAATTGGAAGCTGAGGAAAAAATTTTTATTAAGGAGAAACTCTCTTTAGGAAATAATTTAGTTGTATAAGGGAAAGAGGATAGGGAGGTCTATCCTCTTTTAATAATTATATTAAATAGCTAAGTTATCAGGTAGTACAATACTTTTAAATATATTTTCTCTAGAGATAATATAATTATATCCTAAATATATAGAAATACCAAAAAAGAATAAAGAATTTATGGATAAAAAATATTGATAGAAATGAACAATTTTTAAATAAAATTAAAAAATAATTTTTGTTCTATTGACATTATTAAGAAAAGTAGTAAAATATATAAGAACAAAAAATTTTTAGGAGAACATTATGAATATCAAGATTTTTTATTCGGCACTACTTTTTATAACCTATCAGACAATGTTTATGATTACAGGATTTAGTATGAACACAGCAGCATATGGACTTTTTGTCTTGCTACTGTTTTTTTATCATTTGACAAATAATTTAGATTTTTCTAAAAAATCAAAGACACATTCTATTCTTGTAAATATTATGATATTTGTAATATTTCTCTTTTTCTATAAAGATATATCTATTTTTACAGCTTTCTTAGGATTTTCACTTATTCAGATGTTACTTTTTAAAGTTTTTAAAAGGGTATATGAGAGAAATAATAATCTTCCTACATATAACTGGATAAATAAGAGAAACTTTGTAAAGGTGTTTTTAGACTCATTGGGAATCATATTTGGTATTATTCTAGCCTTTATACTAAAATATGATTTTTTTGTCATATATGAATTAAGAGCAGAATATATAGCTACTTATTTGGCTATATTTTTAATAGGGTATATATACATAAAAATGAGTGATAGAAGCTGGAGCTATACAAATATATTTGATGTGCTAAACCTATTGGTACTAAATTTAGTAACAGCAGTGGTATTTATAGTAATTATGTTAATAAATGAAGATAAGAGCTTTCCAATAACTACAATAGTAATGACATATATATTATCAGTGTCAATACAACTTTTATGTAGATATATCTTTAGATTAAAAAGATATTATGGAAAACATAAGAAAATTATTTCTAAACAGAAGAGAACAATAATATATGGAGCTGGAGAAGCTGGGGCTATGTTAGCAAGAGAGTATCTAGTAAATCCAAACTTTCCATATGATTTGATAGGCTTTATAGATGATGACTCTAAAAAGATAGGAACATCTATATACAATATTCCAGTATTAGGAAATAAGGAGAGCTTTGATAAGGTAATAAGAAATGAAAAGATAGAGGAGATCCTTATAGCTATACCATCAATGAATGGTACAGAGCTAGGAAGAGTAGTAGATAGACTGCAAGGAATAGAGGGTATAAGTATAAAGACAGTACCTGGAATCTCAGAGATGATAGATAATAAGCCACTATCTAGTCAGATTAGAAGTGTAAGGATAGAGGACTTGTTAGGAAGAGATGAGGTAGTAATAAATGATGGAAGTATAAGAGGACTTATAGAAAACAAAGTAGTGTTTGTAACAGGGGGAGCTGGAAGTATAGGTTCGGAGCTTTCAAGACAGATAGCTAAATTTAATCCTAAAAAATTGGTAACTATAGATGTAAATGAAAATGATATATATTTTCTAGAGCTAGAGCTAAAGAGAAGATATCCTAATTTAGATTTGGTATCTGAGATTTGTAATATAAGAGAGGAAGAGAAGGTAGATTTCCTATTTAACAAGTATAGACCAAATGTGGTATTTCATGCTGCTGCCCATAAGCATGTACCTCTAATGGAACATAATCCAGAGGAAGCTATAAAAAATAATATATTTGGAACTAAAAAGGTAGCAGAGTGTGCTGATAAATATGGAGTAGAGAGAATGGTACTTATCTCTACAGATAAAGCAGTAAATCCTACAAACTTAATGGGAGCAAGTAAAAGAGCTTGTGAATTGGTTATTGAGCATATGAATAAGGTATCAAAAAATACTAAGTTTATGGCTGTAAGATTTGGAAATGTACTGGGAAGTAATGGCTCTGTAATACCAATATTTAAAAAACTGATTGAGGAAGGAAAAAATCTAACACTAACTCATAGAGATATAACTAGATATTTTATGACTATACCAGAGGCAGCCCAACTTGTAATAGAGGCTGGAAGCTTAGGTAATGGTGGAGAGATATTTATACTGGATATGGGTAAACCAGTGAGAATATATGATTTAGCTAAGAGGATGATAAAACTATCCAATGCTAATGTAGGTATAGACGTGGTAGGACTAAGACCAGGAGAGAAACTTTTTGAAGAGTTACTATATGATGTAAATTCAGCAATAAAGACAGATAATAAAAAGATATTTATAACTAAGATAGAGGATGGAAATGTAGATATTACTAAATTCTTTACAAAACTTGAAGAGTGTACACATAACCCAAATGTAGAGCATATAAAAGAGGTAATGAAAGAGTTGGTAGTGTCATATAAAGAGGTTAAATACAATAATTAGGATATAAAGGAGGAAGTAGATATGTTTAAAAAGAGTGATAGCTTCAAGCCTTTTGAAAAAAGAGTATGGCTTTCTACTCCGACTATGCATGGAGAAGAGTTACAGTATATGACAGAAGCATATGTAACTAACTGGATGTCTACTGTAGGAAAAAATATAGATGAGGTAGAGAGACTAGCTTGTAAAAAAGTGGGATGTAAATATGCAGTAGCTCTTTCAGCTGGAACAGCAGCACTACATCTAGCAGTAAAATTAGCTGGAGTAAAACCAGGGGATAAAGTATTCTGTTCAGATATGACTTTCTGTGCAACTGTAAATCCAGTTACTTATGAAGGGGGAGTACCTGTATTTATAGATACAGAGTATGATACTTGGAATATGGATCCAGTAGCATTAGAAAAAGCTTTTGAACTATATCCAGATGTAAAAGTGGTAGTAGTAGCTCATCTATATGGAGTGCCAGGAAAAATAGATGAGATAAAAAGAGTGTGTGATAAATATGGAGCTCTAATTATAGAGGATGCAGCAGAATCTTTAGGAGCTACATATAAAGGAAAAGAGACAGGAAACTTTGGAGATTTTAACTGTATAAGCTTCAATGGAAATAAGATAATAACAGGTTCATCTGGTGGAATGTTGCTTACTAATGATAAGGAAGCAGCAGAAAAAGTGAGAAAATGGTCTACTCAAGCAAGAGAAAATGCTCCTTGGTATCAACATGAAGAGCAAGGATATAACTATAGAATGAGTAATGTTATAGCTGGAGTAGTAAGAGGACAGTTTCCATATCTTGAAGAGCATATAGCTCAAAAGAAAGCTATATATGAAAGATATAAGGAAGGATTTAAAGATTTGCCTGTAAAGATGAATCCTTTTGATGAGGAAAACTCTGTACCTAACTATTGGCTAAGCTGCATGATAATAGATGAGGAAGCTATGTGTAAACAGGTACGTGGAGAGAGTGAAGTAGCATATATTCCTGAGGAAGGAAAGTCTTGTCCAACAGAGATATTAGAAACTCTAGCAAAATATAATGCAGAGGGACGTCCTATATGGAAACCTATGCATATGCAACCAATCTATAGAATGCATGGATTTGTAACTAGAGAGGGAAATGGAAGATGCAAAACTAATGCCTATATAGCTGGTGGAACATTGGGAAAAAATGGAAAACCACTAGATGTAGGAATGGATATATTCCAAAGAGGTCTATGCTTACCAAGTGATAATAAGATGACAGTGGAAGAGCAAGATAAGGTAATAGAGATAATTAGAAGTTGTTTTGAGTAGGAGAAGTAATAATGAAAGATATAGTAATAATAGGTGCTGGAGGACATGCAAAGGTCATAGCAGATATTATTTTAAAAAGAAAAGAGCTTCTAAATGAAAAACTAAATATAACTGGATTTTTAGATGATGGATATAAAAATTTAAAATATACTAAAATTTTTGATATTCCTATTTTAGGAGATACTAGCTTAATAGAAAAATTAGAACACGAGAAAAAATATAACTATATTATAGGAATAGGAAATAATAAGATAAGAGAGAAAATATCAAATAAATTTCCAAATTTAAATTACTATACAGCTATTCATCCAAAATCAGTAATAGGAACAGAGGTAGCTATTGCAGAAGGAACAATAGTTATGGCTAATACAATAGTCAATAGTGGAACTAAAATAGGGAAGCATTGTATTTTAAATACTGGAAGCATTATAGAGCATGATAATAAAATAGAAGATTATTGCCATATATCTCCAAATTCAACTTTATGTGGAACTGTAAAAGTAGGAAAAAATAGTTGGATAGGAGCAGGTAGTACAATTATACAAAATAGGAATATAGGAGAAAATTCTATGATAGGAGCAGGAAGTGTAATTATAAGAGATATTCCTAATAATTGTACAGTAGTTGGAAATCCAGGAAAAATAATAAAGGGAGAATAGAAAAGTGTATAAACATTTTTTTAAAAGATTTTTAGATATAGTTTATTCTTTAGGATTTATTCTATGTTTTTGGTGGGTATACATAATAGTTGCAATACTTGTAAAGAAAAAGTTAGGTAGTCCAGTACTTTTTAAACAACAAAGACCAGGATTAAACGGAAAAGTATTTACTATGTATAAGTTTAGAAGTATGACAGATACTAAAGATAAAGATGGAAAGTTACTTTCTGATGAGGAAAGATTACCAAGATTTGGACAATTACTTAGAGCTACTAGTTTAGATGAGATACCAGAGTTTTTTAATATCTTAAAAGGTGATATGAGTTTGGTAGGACCAAGACCACTACTAGTGCAATACCTTGAAAGATATAATGAAAGACAAGCTAGAAGACATGGAGTAAGACCAGGAATAACTGGTTGGGCTCAAGTAAATGGAAGAAATACTATATCATGGGAACAGAAGTTTGAATATGATGTAGAGTATGTAGAAAAATGTAGTTTTTTATTGGATATAAAGATAATCTTTATGACAATAAAGAAGATATTTATAAGAGAAGGAATTTCTCAAGAAGGAAATGTAACCATGGAAGAGTTTAGAGGAAATACTAAGGTGTAGTAGGGAAGAGAAATGAAAAAAATATTAATTTTATGTAATAGTTGTATAGGTTTGTATAAATTTAGAAAAGAGTTGTTAATGGAATTAAAAAACAATCAGTATGATATTTATGTATCTACTCCTTTTGATAATTTAGAAATAATTAGATTATTAAAAGAAATGAAAGTTCAACTTATAGAAACTAAAATTGATAGAAGAGGAATGAATCCATTAAAAGATATTATATTATTATTTAATTATTTAGTAATATTTTTTAAAGTTAAGCCAAATATAATACTAACTTATACAATAAAACCTAATTTATATGGTGGAGTTATAGCAAGGTTTTTAAATATTCCATATATTATGAATATAACAGGATTAGGAACTGCTATTGAAATTAAAAGTAATTTACAAAAGATATTATTATTCTTATATAAAATAGTTACAAAAAAGTGTAGTATGGTTTTTTTTCAAAATAAGAATAATCAAGATTTTTTTCTTCAAAATATTTTTCCTAAAAATTATAAGTTAATTCCTGGATCAGGAGTAAATTTACAAGAATATAAATTAGAAAAATACCCAGATGATAAAATAGTAAAATTTTTATTTGTAGCAAGAATAATGAAAGAAAAAGGGATAGAATTTTATCTTGAAGTAGCAAAGAAAATAAAAATAAAATATCCAAATACAGAGTTTCATATCTGTGGTTTTTGTGAAGAAAATTACAAGGAAATAATAGCTGAATTAGTAAATAAAAAAATTGTAATTTATCATGGGCAAATGAATAATATGAAAGGAATATATAAGAAAATTCATTGTATTATTCATCCAACTTATTATCCAGAAGGAATTAGTAATGTATTATTAGAGGCATCAGCTACTGGAAGAGGAGTAATAACGACTAATAGACCAGGATGTCGAGAAGTAGTTGATGATAATATAACTGGTTTTTTAATAAGGGAAAAAGATATAGATGATCTTTATAAAAAAGTTGAAAAGTTTATTCAGTTAAATTACGAAGAAAAAAAGAAAATAGGATTACAAGCTAGAAAAAAAGTTGAAAATGAATTTAATAGAGATATAGTAGTGAAGGCTTATATTAAAGTTTTAAAAAATTTAAAATAAAAGGAGAGAATCATAAATGAAAATAGTAGTAGCAGGGACAGGTTATGTAGGTTTATCAATAGCTGTATTATTAGCTCAGCATCATAAAGTTACAGCTGTAGATATTATTTCAGAAAAAGTAGAGATAATAAATAATAGAAAATCTCCAATTCAAGATGAATATATTGAAGATTATTTGGCAAATAAGGAGTTAGATTTAATAGCAACTTTAGATGGAGAGTCAGCTTATAGAAAAGCAGACTTTGTAGTAATAGCAGCACCTACAAATTATGATTCAAAAACAAATTATTTTGATACATCAGCAGTAGAAAATGTAATTGAGACAGTATTAAAAGTTAATCCTAATGCAATTATGGTAATTAAATCAACTATTCCAGTAGGATATACTGAATCAGTAAGAAAAAAATACAATACGAAGAATATAATATTTAGTCCAGAGTTTTTAAGAGAATCAAAAGCTCTATATGATAATCTATATCCTTCACGTATTATAGTTTCTACTGATAAAAATGATGAAGAGTTAACTAAAAAAGCTAATGAATTTGCTAGATTATTACAAGAGGGAGCAATAAAAGAGAATATAGAAACATTAATAATGGGATTTACTGAAGCTGAAGCAGTAAAACTATTTTCTAATACATATTTAGCATTGAGAGTAAGCTATTTCAATGAGTTAGATACTTATGCAGAGATGAAAGGATTAAATACTCAAGAGATAATAAATGGAGTATGTTTAGACCCAAGAATAGGAAGTTACTATAATAATCCATCATTTGGTTATGGTGGATATTGTTTACCAAAAGATACAAAACAATTATTAGCTAACTATGATAGAGTACCACAAAATGTAATAGGAGCGATAGTAGAATCAAATAGAACTCGTAAAGATTTCATAGCTGACCGTGTGTTAGAAATAGCAGGAGCTTATGAAGCAAATAGTTCTTATGACCCAACAAAAGAAAAAGAGATAATAGTTGGAGTATATAGACTAACTATGAAGAGTAATAGTGATAACTTCCGTCAAAGTAGCATTCAAGGAATAATGAAACGTATAAAAGCAAAAGGAGCAACAGTAATTATTTATGAACCTACTTTAGAAGATGGAGCAACTTTCTTTGGAAGTAAAGTAGTTAATAATCTAGATAAGTTTAAAAAATTAAGTCAAAGCATTATAGCTAATAGATATGATAGTTCTTTAGATGATGTAAAAGAAAAAGTATATACAAGAGATATATTTAAAAGAGATTAATTAAAGAAAGAGTTGAGGAATATGCAAAATATAGAGTTGAAAGGAAAAACTATATTAGTAACTGGTGGAGCTGGATTTATAGGTTCTAACTTAATATTAGAACTATTAAAAACTGTTGAAAATATTAGTATAGTTTCAATAGATAATCTAAATGATTATTATGATGTAAGTATAAAAGAGTGGAGATTATCAGAGATAGAAAAAGAGATAGAGAAACATCCAAATTCTAAATATCACTTTATAAAGGGAGATATAGCTGATAAAAATACAATAGATAATATCTTTAATGAGTATAAACCAGAGATAGTAGTAAACTTAGCAGCTCAAGCTGGAGTAAGATATAGTATTATAAATCCAGATGCATATATTCAAAGTAATATGATAGGGTTCTATAATATTTTAGAGGCTTGTAGATATAGTTATGATAATGGAGCAAAGGGAGTAGAACATCTAGTATATGCTTCATCTTCATCTGTATATGGAAGTAATAAGAAAATACCTTATTCAGTAGATGATAAAGTAGATAATCCAGTATCACTATATGCAGCTACTAAAAAATCAAATGAATTAATGGCTCATAGTTATTCAAAACTATATAATATTCCTTCAACAGGACTTAGATTTTTCACAGTATATGGACCAGCAGGTAGACCAGATATGGCATATTTTAGCTTTACGAATAAGTTAAGAAATAATGAGACTATTGAGATATTTAATTATGGAAATTGTAAAAGAGATTTTACTTATATAGATGATATAGTTTATGGAGTAAAATCTGTAATGGAAAAAGCTCCAGAAAGAAAAGTAGGAGAGGATGGATTACCAATACCACCTTATTCAATTTATAATATAGGTAATAATAGTCCAGAAAATCTATTAGATTTTGTAACTATACTACAAGAAGAATTAGTAAATGAAGGAGTATTACCTAAAGATTATAATTTTGAATCTCATAAAAAGTTAGTACCAATGCAACCAGGAGATGTACCAGTAACTTATGCAGATGTAAGTACATTAGAGAGAGATTTTAATTTTAAGCCTAAAACAAGTTTAAGAGAAGGATTAAAAAAATTTGTTAGATGGTATAGAGAGTTTTATGTGTTGATAAATTTAGATTAATATATGGAGAGAGAAAATTGGATTATAAAAAGATTATAAAAAGTCGTAATTTAAGGATAAGTATATTAAATTTTTTAAGTTTTATTCCTGATAAAATAATGTTGAAAATTCAATATAGAATAAAAACACAAAGAAGATTAGATTTAAAAGAACCAAAAAGATATACAGAAAAAGTACAGTGGTATAAACTCTATTATAAAAATCCTTTAATGGTTAAATGTGTTGATAAATATGAAGTAAGAGATTATATAAAAGAAAAAGGATTTGAAAAAATATTATTAAAATGTTTAGGAATATATGAAAAAGTTGAAGATATTGTATGGAAAAATCTTCCAAAACAATTTGTAATAAAAGATACTTTAGGTGCTGGTGGAACTTCTGTTATTGTTATAGAAGATAGAGAAAAAATGGATAAAAAAAAGATAGAAGAAACTTGTAGAAAATGGTTATCAACTAGAAATATTAAAACTGGAGGAAGGGAGTGGCCATACTATTCGGGAAAAAAACATAGAATTATAATAGAAGAATATATTTCCTCTAATGTTGAAAAGGGAGGATTGGTTGATTATAAATTTTTATGCTTTAATGGTAAAGTTGTTTTAGTAAATGTACTAGCAGATAGAGTATTGGGACAAGGAGCAGGATGTGGTATATATGACCGAGATTTTATTAAACTACCATATCAAGAATTAGATGAATTTCCACTTAAAAGAGATATAGAAAAGCCTAAAAATTATGGTGAGATGCTAAAAATAGCTGAAGAATTATCAAAAGATTTTCCATTAGTAAGAGTAGATTTATATAATGAAAAAAATGAAATAAAATTTGGAGAATTAACATTTTATGATGCTAGTGGGTATATGTTATTTGAACCAGATGAATTTGATTATGAACTTGGAAAAAAATTAAATTTGGAGAAAAGAGATTAATGATTAGTATAATAATTCCAGTATATAATACAGAAAAGTATTTAAAGGAATGTCTTGATAGTATTTTAAAACAAACATATAGAGATATTGAGATAATATTAGTAAATGATGGGTCAACAGATCATTCTTTAAAAATTTGTTATGAGTATCAAAATAAAGATACAAGAATAAGAGTATTTGATAAAAAAAATACAGGAGTTTCATCAACAAGAAATTTCGGGCTAAAAGAAGCAAAAGGAGAATATATATCATTTTGTGATTCAGATGATATAATTGCCCCACAACTATACGAGAAATTAATGATAAAGTTATTGGAAAATGATGTAGATAGAGTATGTGGAGGTTACTCTTATTTATATTCTGATGGTCATGTTTTATACTGTAAACCAAGAAGAAAAGATGGAAAATATTCAGCAAAAGAATTACTTCCTGTTATGATTGATGATGGAACGATGTCTGGATTTTTATTTTCTGGAGTGAATAATTCTATCTTTAAAAAAGAAATAATAAATAAGTATAATATAAAATTTAGTGAACAAATCAAATATAATGAAGATAGTCTATTTAGTTTTGAGTATATGCTACATTCTGAGAATATATATAGTTATCAAAGTGAAAGTTTATATTTATATCGTCAACATACTTCTTCAAGTACTGCAAAGAGAAATTTAGAAGATAATTATATAAAATTGAGAGAAAGATTAAAAAAATTAATAAATAATGATGAAAAAATTAATTTAGAAACTCAATTAAGAAGAAGAAATGTAACTGAAACATTTTGGAAAATAATGGATATTGTAAATAAATTAGAGAAAAATGAAGCTATTAAAAAAATAAAATTAGAAATATCTAAAGAAAATTTTCAAAATAATTTGAAAGAAATAAAAGTGAGAGAATTAAATAAATATAAATATATTTTTTATATAATGCTAAAATTGAAAATAGCTACTTTGCTGTATATAACTTTAAAAAAAATAGTTCCAATTTTATCAAAATATTTGTCTAGATAAATATAGAAATATGAAAGGAAAAAAATGAAAAAATTAGTTAGTGTAGTTATTACAACTTATGGAAATAGAGAGAAGTTTTTATTAGAAGCTATTGAAAGTGTAAAAAAACAAAATTACAAAGAAATAGAAATACTTTTAATAGATGACAATGGAATAGGGAGTGAATATCAAAAGAGAAATGAAATATTATTTTTAGGTGATAAAAAGATTAGTTATATTCCTAATTTGAGTAATCTTGGTGTTCAATATTCAAGAAATATTGGAATCTTGATGTCAAAAGGAGAGTACATAGCTTTTTTAGATGATGATGATATTTGGGAAGAGGAAAAAATAGAAAAACAAGTAAAATATTTGGAAGAAAAAGATGTAGATATGGTATTTTGTAATGGTTACCGATTTTTTAATAATAGTTTAAATAAAAGAAGTATATATCAAGAAAATTTTATAGAAGCTAAACTTATTCCATATGAATTACTATTAATAAAAGATAAAATAGGATCGACTTCTAATCCATTGATAAAAAAAAGTTGTTTTGCGGACTCAGGTCTTTTTGATACGGAGATGCCAGCAAGGCAGGATTATGAAATGTGGCTTAGAATAGCTAAGAAATATAGAATAATGGGTCTTAATGAGAAATTATGGTATTATAGATATCATAATGAAATAAGAATAACGAGAAGTCTGGATAAAGAATTAAGAAGTTATAAATTACTATATAAAAAATATAAAGAAGATTATTCAAAAAATTCTCGAGCAAAGGCAAATATTTTATTAACACAAGCAATTACATATTTTAAGATGAAAAGATACATATTTTTTATTTTAAAAGGTTTTAATTCTTTTGTTATAAATCCAAGTCTTATTTTAAGTTTTTTAAAAAAATATAAAAAAAGCAGAATGTTTTAAATAGAAAAGAGAGGTCAGATGAAAAAAATAGGATGGTATTTTTCTAAGATAAAATCTAAGATAAAAAAAAATAATGAGATAATGAATGATTATTATAGAAAATATGGAGCTAAAATAGGGAAGGGATGTCTAATTTGTACTGATATTTCAAAAAATGGAGAAGAATTAAATCTTATAGAAATAGGGGATTTTGTTACGATAAGTGTAGATGTTAGTTTTATAACTCATGATTATAGTATAAGAAATTTATCAGAAAACTTTATAAATTTATTTGGAAAAATAAAAATTGGAAAGAATTGTTTTATTGGAGAAAGAGCAATATTAATGTATGGAGTAACATTAGCAGATAATATTATTGTTGCTTCTGGAAGTGTTGTTACAAAAAGTTTCAAGGAAAATAATATAATAATAGGTGGTAATCCTGCAAAAAAAATAGGTAATTGGGAAGAATTTTATAATAAAGTATGGAATAAATCACTTCCTTCAAGAGGATTAAAAGAAAATATGATAAAATTTCCAAATAAATTAATCGAAAGATAAAGGATATGTTATTAAGAGGTTTATATATGAAAAAGATAAAATATTTGCACATAATGCATAATGATAAATTTATAGCACCTTATATAGAGTTTATAAATGAAAATTTTAGGAGTGAAGAACATTTTTTTTTAATTATAGATGGTTTTTCAAAAAATAAAAT
>ERZ860264.1649-NODE-1649-length-14660-cov-3.071482_pt1 | contig 14660 bp, 11 predicted proteins | sample MGYA00509980_ERZ860264 | MGnify/ENA primary metagenome ERZ860264 (study PRJEB30046, sample SAMN00715212) | human gut metagenome | study: EMG produced TPA metagenomics assembly of the A metagenome-wide association study of gut microbiota in type 2... | reverse complement strand
ATTATGTTGCCTGGGAATTTCATCACGGAATTGTTGTATTTGTTGACAGCGTTTGTGTAGTCCACACGCGCCGTTGAGATACGGTTTTCGGTGCCTTCAAGCTGCGTCTGAAGGTCGCGGAAGTTTTCCGTGCCCTTGATGTTTGGATACGCCTCCGAAACAGCGAGCAACGACTTCAACGCGCCCGACAGCTCATTTTGCGCCTGCTGGAACTTCTTCAAGTTCTCCTCGGTCAGCTGGTCGGCGGTGATGTTGACCGTTCCCACCTTCGCGCGCGCGTCGGTCACGGCCTGCAACGTGTTTGCCTCATGGGCAGCGGCGCCCTTCACCGTGCTCACCAAGTTTGGCACAAGGTCGGCACGGCGCTGATATGCAGTCTGCACCTTGCCCCAAGCGTTCTCCACCCCGTTGCTGTCAGCAACAAGAGTATTGTACTTGACAGCTGCATAACCGCCGAAAATCAGCAATGGCACAATCAGCACTGCCACTGCCGCAAGCACAATCCACAATGTTTTTATCTTCATAACCGATCTATTGGTTTAGTTATCCTCTTAGAGCAATTTCTTAAGCAACGACTTCATTGTCACCTCCTTGTCGAGGATGCCAGCGAGGTCGGCAATGGCAACACGGCTCTGCTCCATCGTGTCGCGGTGACGGATGGTAACGGTGTTGTCCTCAAGAGTCTGATGGTCGACAGTGATACAGTACGGCGTACCGATTGCATCCTGACGGCGGTAGCGTTTGCCGATAGAGTCCTTGCCGTCGTATTGCACCTTGTAGTCGAATTTAAGAGAGTCGATGATTTCCTGAGCCTTTTCTGGAAGTCCGTCTTTGCGAACCAAAGGCATGATAGCGGCCTTCACCGGAGCCAAAGCAGCCGGCAGGTGAAGCACCACGCGGGTCTCGCCGTTCTCGAGTTTCTCCTCCTCGTAAGAAGAAGCATAAACTGAAAGGAACATGCGGTCCACACCGATGGAAGTCTCGATGACATAGGGGACGTAGCTCTCGTTGAGTTCCGGATCGAAATACTGGATCTTCTTGCCCGAGAATTTCTCATGCTGCGACAGGTCGAAATTCGTGCGCGAATGTATGCCCTCCACTTCCTTGAATCCGAAAGGCATCTGGAACTCTATGTCGGTAGCCGCGTTGGCATAATGGGCAAGTTTCTCGTGGTCATGGAAACGGTATTTCTCATCGCCGAGGCCAAGAGCCTTGTGCCATTTGAGACGCGTCTGACGCCAATGGTCGAACCATTTCAGTTCCTCGCCCGGACGCACGAAGAACTGCATCTCCATCTGTTCGAACTCGCGCATGCGGAATATGAACTGACGGGCCACGATCTCGTTGCGGAATGCCTTTCCTATCTGTGCTATACCGAAAGGTATACGCATGCGGCCGGTCTTCTGTACGTTGAGGTAATTGACAAAGATTCCCTGCGCGGTCTCCGGCCGAAGATATACTTCCATCGCGCCGTCGGCGGTCGATCCCATTTCTGTCTTGAACATCAGGTTGAACTGGCGCACGTCGGTCCAGTTGCGTGTGCCGCTTATCGGATCCACGATCTCATAGTCGAGAATGATCTGCTTGAGTTCGTTGAGATCGTTGGCATTCATCGCTTCGGCAAAACGGGTGTGAAGCTCGTCGCGTTTGCGGACATGCTCAAGCACTCTCGGATTTGTCTGGCGGAACATGGCCTCGTCGAAACTGTCGCCGAAACGTTTGGCAGCCTTGGTTACCTCTTTATTGATCTTTTCATCAAATTTGGCTATCTCGTCTTCTATCAGCACATCCGCGCGATAGCGTTTTTTCGAGTCTTTGTTGTCGATCAGGGGATCGTTGAATGCGTCTACGTGGCCTGAAGCTTTCCAGATCGTGGGGTGCATGAAGATGGCGGAGTCTATGCCGACTATGTTGTCGTTGAGCATTGTCATGGCTTCCCACCAATAGCGCTTGATATTGTTTTTCAACTCTACGCCGTTCTGTCCGTAGTCGTATACGGCCGAGAGCCCGTCGTAGATTTCACTTGACTGGAATACAAATCCATACTCTTTAGCATGGGCAACAATCGTTTTGAAAACGTCTTCCTGTTTTGCCATTGTCTTTGGGCTTTATCTTTTGTAATGTTATTCTTTTGTTTATTCCGGCGGATGCGTGTTGAAAGCCGGAATATGGAGCGGGCAGACTCAGTCCGTAAAAAGACATAACCTGCATTAAATTGCAAATTTAAGCAAATTCCACGAATAATCCTAATCGTATCTCACCGCATTTTGGGTTATCTCGTATTGTATTAGAATATTTGCCGGTTTGTCAACAATATTCTTTGACAGATGTTTATAAATGAAAAGAAGGTCAATGGAGACAAGCGGCACTCGATGGGCGATCATCACAGATCATAGCTTTATGTTAATTCCGTCAATGTAACTGATCTGCCACTGATATATTTTAATCTGAATTTAATCTTATAAAACACACTGTCTATGGAGAAGAAAATCACATCAGGACAGATCAGGGATGCCGTTGAGCAGACCTATGCTGAATGCAAAAGCATACAGGGCGGTAAAAACGCTGACTATATCCCTTATCTTGCCAATATCGATCCCGATCTGTTCGGTATCAGTCTTACACTGCCCGACGGCACTACAATCAGTGTCGGGGATGTGGATTATAAATTCGGAATAGAATCCGTATCCAAGGTTCTTACCGCCATTCTTATTCTGAAACAATACGGCGCCGATGAAGTGCTGCGTAAGATCGGCGCCGATGCCACAGGATTGCCCTTCAATTCGATAATGGCCATTCTGCTTGAGAATGACCACCCGTCGACGCCTCTGGTGAACGCGGGAGCCATATCGGCATGTTCGATGGTCAAGCCTACGGGTGATGCCTGGGGCAAATGGGAAGCCATAATCAATAATTTCACGGATCTCTGCGGCTCGGAAGCTCAGGTGATAGACGAACTGTATCGTTCGGAGACTGAGACAAATTTCAATAACCGCTCCATAGCATGGCTTCTGAAGAACTACAACCGTATCTACGATGATGTCGACATGAGTCTTGACCTGTATACCCGTCAGTGTTCTGTGGGAATCACTGCGACCCAGCTCGGCATATGCGCCGCTACGATTGCCAATGGCGGAGTCAATCCTGTGACGGGAAAAACGGTTTTCGACCGCAGTCTCGCGCCCAAGATCACGACTCTCATATCTTCGGTAGGCTTCTATCAGACTACAGGAGACTGGATGTACACTTCCGGGATCCCGGCAAAGAGCGGAGTCGGAGGAGGCGTTCTCGGTGTGTTGCCCGGAGTGTTCGGTGTCGCCGCGTTTGCTCCTCCTCTTGATTCTGCCGGTAATTCCGTCAAGGCACAAGCTGCAGTCAAAGGCATAATGAACCGTCTCGGTCTCGGTGTATTCAACGGAGATACTGTTATTGTCACGGCATAATGTCCGGGAGCTGTCAATAAATTGTTCCACTTTAATATCAAAAATCATGCAAATTAAAACAGGAAAAGGCACGATATCACTTATGGTGGTTCTTGCCATATGGTCACTTTCTTTGGCCGTGGATCTTCCGGGTCTTGCCGTGACGCCTATCGAGGGTAGCCTGCGGTCTATTTTCCCCGATGTTACTGATTTTAAAATCCAGTTGCTGACTGTATTGCCCAATGTGGTGATAATTCCTTTCGTGCTCTTGTCCGGAAAGCTTTCCGAGACGCGTCACAAGGTGCTTGTTATCGCGCTCGGCACGATATTGTACATTGTCGCCGGCGCTCTCTCCATATGGTCGGGCAGTCTGACCATGCTGATATGGATGAGCTGTCTGCTCGGTGCTGGATGTGGTCTTATATTGCCGTTCTCCACGGGTCTTATAGCTGATGTGTTTACCGGTAAATACCGTACAAAACAGATGGGTATCATATCCGCTATAGGCAATATAGCTCTTGTGGGCGCTACTTTCGTCGTAGGTTTTCTTGCAGCAAAGAGCTGGCACTTGCCATTCCTCGTATACCTGATTCCTTTGGTTTCTCTCATACTTCTGCCTTGGCTCAACAAGATTCCTAAAAGCGACTATGGTGTCTCTGTCGCGTCTGACGCTTCCGCCGGTTCAACTTCTTCTGACGGAAAAACTGCCGCTTCGGCCGCTCCTGCGATTCCTGCGACAGATATCGACGGATTCTCCACAGCCGGCCAGCATGTAAAGGACGGATTCTATGTCGGGCGTACGATATGGCTGCTTCTTGCTTATTTCTTCTTTGTGTTCGCGACATCCGTGCCTGCCTACTATCTGCCTAACCTGATGCCGGAATATCATATGTCGACCGAAGATGTATCGGTAGTGACATCTGTGTTCTATGCGGCGATGTTTATAATAGGTCTTTTTGTCACCGGAGTGATGAAACTCTTCAAACAGACCACCTTCATTGTCGCGACAGCTCTTGTAGTGGGCGGATGTCTGTTGTTTGTCGTCACACGTTCATATGGCCTCTATATCGTGGCTTACGGTATAGTCGGTCTTGGCAACGGTCTCGCACAGCCTATATTCTATACCAAGGCAACCGAACTTGTGGTCAGTGATAAGAAATCCACTCTCGCGCTGGCATATCTTCAGGTAGCCAATTATGTAGCTATCTCGCTTGTGCCGGTTATCATCGATCTTTTCGAAGATATATTCAATGTGCACACCAATCTTTTCCCATTCACATTCGTGACGGTAGCGTCCGCTATTGTGCTTGTGTTTGTGATAATTCGTGTGAAACACTTTACTTTCGGTGTCAAGCCTTATTATTATCAGGAATCATAACAACCGGTGTCCGGTAAACAGACACTTTAAACAGATATATTATGGAAAAGCCAAAAATATTGATTATCTATACAGGAGGTACGATCGGTATGGTCGAGACTACCGAAGGTCTCCAGCCATTCGATTTCTCCCATCTGATGGACAATGTCCCTAAACTCGGAGAACTTGGCTATCAGATCGACAGCGTCCAGTTCAAGAATCCTATTGATTCGTCAAATATGAATCCGGAATACTGGGGCATGATAGTGAAAGACATAGCCGACAATTATGACAAATATGACGGATTTGTGGTTCTGCACGGAACCGATACGATGGCCTATACAGCTTCCGCACTTGCGTTCATGCTCCGCAACTTGCGTAAACCGGTGGTTATCACCGGCAGCCAGCTCCCTATCGGTGACGTGCGTGAGGACGGCACTCAGAATCTGGTTTCGGCTGTCGAAGTGGCCGCTGCCAAGGATGAAAACGGAGACCCCATGATTCAGGAAGTCGTGATCTCATTTCAGGATTATATTGTGCGTGGGTGCAGATCCTCCAAATTTACTTCCACCGGTTTTCATGCCTTCAAAAGCTTCAATTATCCTGATCTCGGCACAATAGATCTCCATATAAGTTATAACACGCCTTATCTTATGCGCTATGACGAGAATCTTCCTCTTGCTCCGTTCTATGCCATGGATCCGAATCTGCTTGTGATGTGGCTTTATCCCGGAATTACGGAGGATGTCGTAAAGGCCCAACTCGCTACTCCCGGCATAAAGGCTGTGGTACTCCGTACCTTCGGAGCCGGAAATGCCCCGACAGAGAAATGGTTTCTCGATGCTCTGACTGAGGCTGTCGGCAGAGGTCTCATCATTTATAATGTCACGCAGTGCATGAATGGCGGTGACGAACAGAAACGTTATTACACCGGCGATATGCTTGCCAAGGCAGGTGTGATTTCCGGATATGATATCACATGTGAAGCCGCTGTCTGCAAACTTATGTATTTGCTCGGAAGCGGTCTGGATGCCGACGAGATAAAGAATTATCTCGGCGTGTCGATTGTAGGCGAGCTTACTTCCGATTGATCATCTGTTAATACGAATTATTGGTATTTAACACAATTTAACAATCGGGGGGGGTAAAATGAAACTTTTGATTTAACTTTGTGCTAATTATTAAATCATTTGGTTTGATATTTAATACTTGCCGCCACTTACTTACAATATCGGCACTTGCCCTCCAAAGAGTTATTGAATTTTAAAATTTTTGTTATGTTGCGGACCGCACTCACGGAGTCTTATGTCTGACTCGGGTAGTGTGGCCCGTAATTTATAAGCGTGAAGTTCAGCGTCTCGGAGATACGCTGTTCCGGCAGAGCTGTTCAGCGTTTCGGAGATACACCGTTACTGGGCGGAAGGCCGCTGTGTTGGGCGAGGTGATTTTTATGTAATTTTAGAGGTTCATTATCAGGAAATCACGGATGCCGATTGTTTTAGTGATAAATATTGATTATGTCTATTATATAGAATCGCAATTGTCATCTTAATTTAAATCGCGATATTATGGGAACACATGATTTTACAAAAATATTGAGAAATATGGCGCTTGCCGTTTCGGTTATGGTTGGTGCCATAGGGCTTTCGGCCCAGAACAGTCTGCCGGCTCCGGGATCGGGCGGCTCTTTCCGTCCAAATGTAGGACCGGCGCCGGGTTTGGGGATGAACGGTATCGGCTGGAATCCGGGTCCGCCGGCTCCGGCATATTGGGGCAGTCCCTGGTATACTGGCTGGAACAACTCTCCCACAATTGTGGTCAGTCCTTCCGTGTCGGTCGGTAATTTCCAGAATCAGGGCCTTACGAAAGTTATAGCCAACGGCTATGACGCACAGGGAGTATGGCGTGTGTTGCCGTTGCTTGTAAGCTATCAGTATAACGGTGCCCAATATGATGTGAATGTAATTAACGCGTGGAATCCCTGGACCGACAAATGGGACAGAGGTCTTGACTTGCCGGCCTATAATACAAACTACATACTTCGGAATGTGACGTATGACTATTACACGGTCTTGCCGTTCGGCACGTTCTATTTTAATCTGTAGTTGTCTCGCCGCTCTGTTTCAGTCTGTTGAGGTGTCCTGCGACCACACGCAGTTCGAACCATTCAATATCGCCTCCGATGGCTTCCCGGATTTCCGAGAGTGTCATTGAGGCGGTATCTGTTTTTGCCATGTAGTCCTCTATGCGGCTGCGTGTCTCTTTCTTTACCAGTCTGTCTACTGTCGTGTTGTCGCAGAGGTCGAGACCTTCGAGCAAATGACTTTCGACAGTGGTGCGTTTGAGAGTGCGTTCATCGCATATCCCGTCGATTGATTTGCCGGAAAGAAACATCTCGCATGACAGTCTGACGGAATCTCCTTTTGAGGGCTGCGGTTTCCGTTTTTTTTCCACAACTCCGGGATGCAGTTCGTCGGTCGTATGTTCTGTCTCCGATTCTTTATGGCCGCGTTTTTTTTTCTTTTTCTGCTCAGTACGGAACGCTCCTCTGGCTTTTATTTCGAGATAGCTTTCTATGCTGAAATCTTCCTCTGCAAAGGTTTCGAGCAATGTGTCGCAGATGCCCGTCATGCTTTCGAAGGGTTCCATTCTCTCGGCGAGTTTCTGCGATACCTTGCGGTTGTCATGTTCCGTCGGTATTTCTGATACGAGTTCTCGGAGTCGGCGCAGATGGCCGAGAAAGTAACGCGAGGCGTCTTTGATGCGTTGGGTGAGTTGAGGATTTACGGATAGGCCTACAGGTGTCCGGGCGTCAATCTGTCTTATCTGTTGTATGAACCGTTCGCCGATGCCTATCATTGATCCTTGAAGTTCTTCTGTTCCCGACATCAGCTCCTGGACTTTTGAAGGATACAGTTTCAAGAAATTCTCCTGCAGCATCCGATTTACACCTTCGAGGGCACTGAAAACAGGTTTGAAATTGAACATGCTTTCCGCCAGGTGGAGATAGTAACGGTGACTCAGGGTTTCTACCGTTCCGTTGTCTATGCCGCGGCCGGTGTGCATATCCATAAATTGTGTCACTGTCGGATCGTTTATGATGGCCGACGGAGGAATCGGCCGTTCGAGCACCATTCCTTCGAGACTGCGGCATCTCGACAGGGCAACGTAGGTCTGTCCGTGGGTAAACGATGATGTCGCATCGATAATGGCGCGGTCGAAGGTGAGTCCCTGGCTTTTGTGTATGGTGATGGCCCAGGCCGTTTTCAAAGGCAGCTGCCGGAAGACCCCTTCACGTTGTTCGGTGATCTCTTTTGTCTCCTCGTTGACAATGAAGCGTACGTTTTCCCACTCCATCGGCTCGACATTTATCGGCTCGTCACTGTCGGCGGGTGTTACGGTCACGCCCTCCTCGTCAATGGCAGTCACCCGTCCGAGCATTCCGTTGAAGAAGCGGCGGTCCGTCCCCATGTCGTTCTTTATGAACATGACCTGGGCACCCTCTTTGAGTTCGAGGTAAGGTTCCGCGGGATAGGAACTTTCCGGGAAATTTCCCTGAATGGAGGCCCGGAACGTATATGCTGGAGACTGAAGTTCGTCGAGACGTGCGCGGTTGATCTCGTTGGCCATGCGGTTGTGTGTGGTCAGTCTGACATAACCTTCCGAATCCGCTGGGTTGAAACCCGGTATATAGCGGGAGTTGAGCCGTTCAAGCACTGACATGTCTGCCTTGTTGTCGCGTACGGAATTGAGCAGTCCGAGAAATTCCGGATCGCTCTGGCGGTAGACCGTCTGCAATTCAAGAGTCAGATAGTCGAGTTGTGAAAGCGCGTGGCTGTCGAAAAAATATGGCGAACGATAGTTTGCTCTCAGAATTTCTCTTTCCGAATCGATTACTACCGGAGGAAGCTGCTGGAGATCGCCTATGAGGAGGAGCTGTACGCCTCCGAAAGGCAATGTGCGGTCGCGGAAACGTCTCAGCACATCATCGACTGCATCGAGCATGTCGGATCTGACCATGCTGACTTCATCGATCACGAGCAGATCGAGCCCGCGGATTATCCTTATCTTCTCTTTGCTGAACGCCATGGAATGCCGGTTGCGGCAGTCCCGTCGCGCACCCGGCACAAATGGTCCGAAATCAAGCTGAAAAAAAGAATGAAGCGTCATCCCGCCGGCATTGATGGCGGCTATGCCGGTAGGGGCGGTCACCACCATCTGCTTGCGGCTTGACGCCCGTAGATTTCTAAGGAAAGTAGTCTTTCCCGTTCCGGCTTTGCCGGTCAGAAAAAGACTACATCCGGTTTTCTCTATTATCTTAGCCGCCAGTTCGAGGCGGTCGTTCGTTTTCATCGGTCCGAGTTCTTGATCAGATACTGTGCGATCTGCACCGCATTGAGGGCAGCTCCTTTCTTTATCTGATCCGCCACTACCCAGAAACTGAGTCCGCAGTCATCGGAGAGATCCTTGCGTATGCGTCCCACATATACGGGATCGCTGTCGGCCGCGAAGAGTGGCATGGGATAGTATTTTTCTCCATTTTTCTCTTCGACGAGCACTATGCCTTGGGCATTGCGGAACGCGACCATAGTCTCTTCCACGCTCACGGGGCGCTCGGTCTCTATCCAGATGGCCTCGCTATGGGCGCGGAGCACCGGCACACGCACGCATGTGGCCGACACGCGGATATCGCTGTGCATTATCTTGCGTGTCTCGTTATACATCTTCATCTCCTCTTTCGTATATCCGTTGTCAGTGAAGACATCTACGTGGGGAATGACGTTGTAGGCAAGCTGATGTGCGAACTTTCTGACAGTCGGCTGCTCACCTCTTGCGATCTGAGCCGACTGCTCTCTGAGTTCCTCCATCGCCGAGGCTCCCGCGCCACTGGCAGCCTGATACGTGGCCACATGCACGCGTCTGATGTGGCTGAGACGTTCTATGGCGTTGAGTGCCACCACCATCTGGATCGTGGTGCAGTTGGGATTGCCTATGATGTTGCGCGGACGGTCGAACGCATCGTCACCGTTTACTTCAGGCACCACGAGAGGAACATCCGGGTCCATGCGGAACGCCGAACTGTTGTCGATCATGATGGCGCCGTGGCGTGTGATCGTATCGGCATATTCTCTGGAGACTCCTGCGCCGGCCGAAGTAAAGGCTATGTCGATGCCGGAGAAGTCAGAGTCATGAGTCAGTTCCTCTATAATGTATTCTTTGCCGCGGAACATTCTGGTCTGTCCGGCCGAACGGCTCGAACCGAAAAGGCGCAGATTGTCGACCGGGAAATCCTGTTCGGTCAGTACTCGCAGAAATTCCTGACCGACTGCGCCGCTGGCCCCTACTATCGCTATGTTCATGATGCTAAGAAGCTTTTAGGTGGTGATATATCTTACTGCTTGCCGCTTGTGGCCACGTTGCGGTCGATCTTCTTTACAAGACCCTGAAGCACGGAGCCTGGACCGAGCTCGATGAATTCATCCGCTCCGTCGGCGATCATCGCCTGCACATCATATGTCCAGCGTACCGGTGCGGTGAGCTGTTTGATAAGATTTTCCTTTATCTCTGCAGGATCAGTGTGCGGTCTGCCGTCTACGTTCTGATAGATGGGGCAGCGGGGAGTGTGGAATTCAGCTGCGGCGATGGCTTCGGCCAGTTCCTCTTGTGCGGGCTGCATGAGCGGACTGTGGAACGCGCCGCCCACCTTGAGTTTCATCGCACGTTTAGCGCCTGCCGCCAGCATTTTTTCGCATGCCGCGTCGATACCTTCTATTGTTCCGGAGATCACGACCTGTCCGGGACAGTTATAGTTTGCCGGGGCCACGACATCGTCTACCTCGGCACAGAGCTCCTCTACCTTTTCATCGGAGAGAGCCAGGACTGCCGCCATTGTCGACGGACGTGCCTCGCATGCTTTCTGCATGGCCATGGCGCGCTTCGACACGAGTTTGAGACCTTCTTCGAAACTGAGCGCACCCGCTGCAACGAGAGCGGAGAACTCGCCGAGTGAGTGACCGGCCACCATGTCGGGCTGGAATTCGTCACCAAGGCTTTTGGCCAGAAGCACGCTGTGAAGGAAAATCGCCGGTTGTGTGACTTTTGTCTGTTTCAGATCCTCCTCCGTTCCTTCGAACATAAGGTCGGTTATGCGGAAGCCGAGAATATCGTTTGCCTTCTCAAAAAGTTCCTTGGCCTCTGCGTTGTTGTCGTAGAGATCCTTGCCCATTCCAACGAACTGGGCGCCCTGTCCGGGAAATACGTATGCTTTCATTTATTGTGAGTAATTGTTATTTTATTATTGTGGATGATAAAGGTTGTCTGCAATCCTTATCAGGCTGCAAAATTAATGAATTATTCTCAATTACGGAAATAATTCTTTATTCCGGGAGAAGATCGACCCATGTGTGGGTGTGCCCCGTTGCCGGAATGACCTTCACGAGCAGATCGGAGAGTGGCATCGCCACACTGGCGGTGTTGACACAGGGATGGCATGCGTAAAGGTCTGTAGACTCCAGATCGCGGTCGATAATCAGGCGGACCCGGCAGTCAGTATCGTAGATGAGGCCCATGGGAGAGACCGCTCCCGGCTGAATGTGGAGCAGTTCCTGCATCTTTTCCGCCGAGGCGAACGAGAGACGCGCACAACCTAATTGCGACGAGAGATATTTTGTCTTGAACGGCTTGTCTGCCGGAATCATAAGCAGATAAAATTCCGTCTGCTGACGATTGGTGAGAAACAGGTTTTTGAATACCGGTGCGCCGATGTCGCGTCTCACGGCTTCGCATTCTTCCATCGTGAAGGCTGCCGGATGACAGAGTGTCGTATAATTCACTCCGGTACGGTCGAGAAAATCATAGACACCTGATTCGGCTTCGCTTCTCGAATCATTGTCACGTGTAGGTCTGCCCACATAGCGGGCGGTTGCAAATTCCATATCTGTTGTCATGTCTGTTGTGAGTGATGCGGTTTCTTATAAATTATGGCAAAATTATAATATTTTTTTCATTTATCCCTGCGGTTTGTTCTCTGCTGACTATTTTGAAACACCATCTTAATCGGAAAAACTGGTGGGATTAATCCTTGTCGTGGTTTGGCTGTCATAAGATAGGTCGGCACCGGTCGGCCTTTTTCGGTATTATGTATTTTAGAAATTATATTATAGCAGGTATGGTCGCCGTGCCAGCGCTTCTCTATGCTAAGGGAAGTGTGACAGGGGTCGTAGTCAATAAAGAGACTGGTGATCCGATGGATTTTGTAACTGTTCAGGTGGTTGATTCTAAAACTAACAAGCCCTTGAATATTAGTGTCTCCACTGCAGACGACGGTTCTTTCAGGCTTCCGTCGCTACCTGACGGCTCCTATGTGGTGCGTGTCATGAATGTGGGCAGTGTCAATCAGGACAGGCCTGTCGATGTGGCCGGAGCCGACATTGATCTCGGAGTTATAAAGCTTGCCGATGATTCGAAGGTTCTTAAGGAAGTCGTTGTCGAGGGAGTGCGCAGCCAGATGCGTTTTGAACTTGACAAGAAGGTGTTTCAGGTCGATGCCAATATCGCGTCCGCCGGGCAGTCGGCCAGCGAGCTTCTCGAATCCATACCTTCGGTCGAGGTCGATCAGGACGGAGCCGTGTCGCTTCGCGGCAATGAATCGGTTACCGTCTGGATCAACGGCAAGGAGTCGGGTCTTACCGCCGACAACCGTGCCCAGATACTTGAGCAGATTCCTGGCGAGAGTATAGACAGAATAGAGGTTATCACCAATCCTTCCGCCAAATACAGTCCGGAAGGTACTGCCGGAATTATTAATATTATTCTTAAAAAGGACCGTCGCGGCGGTTATTTCGGGAGTGCCGAACTCTCTGCCAATTCAAGGGGAGGCGGCAATGCGTCGGTCAATATAAACTACAATACCTCGAAATGGGACACATATGCAAGTGTGGGATTCCGTATGCGTCATAACTCCGGAGGCAGTCTGATGCGCCGCAAATTTGATAATGGCGATTTCACCGACTCGGACGGACGCTCACGAAATCATGGAAACAACCTTTTCTTCCGCCTCGGGGCCACATATCATCTCACCGACAAGGATGACTTTTATCTCAACGGATTCGGTATGTTCGGACACAGGTGGGGACACACCACCACCGATTTTGTTTCAAATATGCCGGGACAATGGATATCGGACATGCAATTGTCGCGCAACAGAGGCGACAATCGTGGTGCGCACGGCGAATTCGGTTATACGCATAAGTTCTCCGACGATCATACGCTTGATGCCAATGTCAGCTATAATCACTGGGGAGGTCCTTCGTGGAATTCTTATACGGAGGAAGAAGTATGGCCCGGCGAAGTCTTTGAAAATTCATATCGTGAGCAGACAATGCCGATCAATGTGAACACATGGGAAGCGAAAATCGATTATGCCAATACTTTCAATCAGTATCTGAAACTTGAAGCGGGCTTCAACGGAAGTTATTCGCATGAGAATACTCCAAATACGACATGGCTCGGAACATCCCCAGATGATATGGTTATAGCCAAAGACCTGTATAACCGATTCATTTATACAAACAACATATCGGCTCTATACTTCACTCTCGGCGGAAAGGTCGGCAATTTCAGCTATTCGGGAGGACTCCGGTCCGAGTCTTGGCAGGTACGTGCCCGTTCTCTCGAGTGGGACGATGTGCTTGACATGCCGCAGCAGGAAACGGCAGTGCCTGAATACAAGATCAATAAATTCGCTTTGTTTCCCTCTCTCTATCTGTCATACGCTCTTCCATATGACAATGAGGTGCAGATAAACTATACCCGCCGTATCCGCAGACCCTGGGGCGGCCAGCTTAATTCTTTCAGGGATATTTCTGACCCGACATCGATATCTTATGGTAATCCTAAGCTTGATCCGGAGTTTTCAAATTCTTTTGAACTGAATTATCTCAAGAGCTGGACATACCATATGATATCCGTATCCGCTTACATGAGACAGGCCTCCGATGTCATGAACCGTCTGAGTTATATGGATGGAGATGTGATGTATTCAACATGGGCCAATGTGTCGAACCGTATAAATTCCGGTGTAGAGATAGTCTCGAAAAATCAGTTGTTTGCCGGATGGCTTGATCTGACCACGACCGTCAATCTTTACAACAGCCATATCTCCGCGTGGGAATACAATATGCCTACTGAAAGCGGACGAGAGGTCGTCCTTTCGAATAAAAAACAGAATTCTTTCGCATGGGACGCCCGTATGATGGCCAATGTCAAACTGCCCTGGCAACTTGCATTTCAGGCTACTGGCCGTTATTCTTCCGATCATAAGGAGGCCCAGGGGTCGCATCAAGGAGGATGGAGCGTGGATCTCGGTCTGCGCAAGACCTTCGGCGACTGGTCTGTATCGCTCAACTGCCGGGATCTCTTTGACTCACGCAAATGGAAGAACACCACGATCGGAGATAATTATGAACAGTATAACGAACGCTGGAGAGGCGGTCGTCAGATCCGTCTGACAATCAAATACTCTTTTGGAAATATGAAAGCGAAACGCAACCGCAACAGCGAGGCTGAACCTATGGACACATCCGGCTACGGAGAATCGGAGATGTGATGTGTGTCGGAAAATAAACATGGAAGACCGCCTTTCGGGGCGGTCTTTTTTTATACGCCAATGTTAAAAAATATTAATTAAAATAAGAGAATGAAAAAATGATGAATAATAATTGTAATTTTACATCGGAATCCATAACACATTATTGTCATTCATTATTATAGGCATAGCAATTATCTAAAACAAAAATATATACAATATTAATTAATTAATTTATAGCGAATGAAGAAAATCTACACACTTGTAATGCTGCTTGCATGGCTGATGTCAGTCG